>Ga0157368_1000232_pt1 | contig 27108 bp, 11 predicted proteins | sample AttbisABBM3_FD_113146 | JGI IMG/M metagenome (GOLD analysis project Ga0157368, IMG submission 113146) | Fungus gardens microbial communities from leaf cutter ant in Botucatu, State of São Paulo, Brazil - Atta bisphaerica ABBM3 | ecosystem: Host-associated > Fungi > Mycelium > Unclassified ... | reverse complement strand
GTGGTATCCGTTGGAGATGGTATTGCACGTGTTTATGGATTGAACGAGATTCAAGCTGGGGAAATGGTGGAATTTGCCAGCGGTGTCAAAGGAATAGCCTTTAATCTTGAGAATGAGAATGTGAATGTGGGAATTGTTGTCTTTGGTAGCTTGCTTGAGCGCGTAAGGCGCCGCTACATAAGGAGGGTTCATCCTCGTCTTCTCTTCTTTCCTTTGTTAAGTCACGATCAAAAAGGTTGAAATCTGGACTGCATCTGGAAAGTGCGGAATGAGGATCCGCATTTAGTTCGTTTTGGACTGCTTACGGGGAGCAGTGGGAAGTCTGTGGTCGGTAAGGGAACTGTCTGCTAGTTTCTTTGATCCATTCCGTGTCGCATCATATGGTTCCTTACAACTATCTTTTTGAAGCAGATAGTTTTCAGCGCTCATTCTATAGATACTTTATGTAAAAGCCAACTCATGTTTCCACTCCATTTTCATTACGAAGATGTATCACGTCAGGATCCGTTGCTCAAACCGAATCACGCCAACGTTATGGAAGTTCCTGGATCGTTTGAAATAAGAGTAGTACCAAAGGCACCCTATGATTTCATAATCAAAAATGGAAAATTGGCTATGGAGATTCCGCGCGGTCAGAAATTCATACAGACACAAAGGGGTTCGACAGGAAAGTCGTTTCGATCCAATCCATTCTTGGGGTCAAATAAAGACAAAGGATATGTCAGTGACCTAGCACGACAAAGCACTCTCCGACTCCGAGGGCATGGAATGTCTAATTTTTCGGTCAGAATCTCGACAGTAATGTCTCTGTTAGATTCTCCGGTCGAAATACGGGAAAACTCCATTCAATTCTCGATGGAAACGGAGTTTTGCGAATTCTCCCCGGAGCTGGAAGATCATTTCGAGATCTTCGAACATATTCGAGGGTTCAATGTGACTATTGTCACTTCGGCCAACACACAAGATGAGACTTTACCACCGTGGAGCGGCTTTTTGCAAAAAGATGAGGGGGAAAAAAAGTAAGAGATGTCGGAGAAGCGAAATATACGAGATCACAAACGTAGATTGCTCGCGGCTAAATATGAATTGAGACGAAAGCTTTATAAAGCCTTTTGTAAAGATTCCGATCTTCCTAGTGATATGCGGGACAAACTTCGTTATAAGTTGTCCAAGTTGCCAAGAAATAGTTCCTTTGCACGAGTAAGAAACCGATGTATTTCCACGGGTCGCCCTCGTTCCGTATATGAGTTCTTTCGAATTTCTCGTATCGTTTTTCGTGGATTAGCATCTCGAGGTCCTTTGATGGGCATAAAGAAATCGTCTTGGTAGCAACCGCCAAACCAATAGAACAAGGGTTAGCTCTGCAGCTGGTCCACAAGCAAGGTAAGTAGGTCCATTACCGGCAGGCTCCAGACCGAAAAGACCTAACGGACTAATCCCTTATCTCGGATCGGAGATGCTAACGGGGCGGGAATCGAAGTGGGGGACCTCTCTACCGCCTGTGTCTATCTCCTGTCAAGTATGCTCCCCAGACATAGACTACGTACAGGGTAGTACTCTTGGAAAGATATAATATCACCGCGTGAACATAACATTAAGTTACGAATGTAACTCCCGAGGGATCGACCACTTTTCTAAATAAAGTAAGGCGGAGAACTGTTGTTCATTGGAGCGCCGGAGTGCGGAGGTTGTTCCCATCATTGAAGTCAGAGGGTGGAATAAAGTGAGGTAAGGAGGAGATAGAGGAATTTTTGTCTTTGGGCATCCTCCTCTTAGTCTTCCGGTGAGGAGTAGGTATTTATAGGTTACGGGAATAAATATCTGTTGGAGTTCGAGTGGAAGTTGCCCGGTTCAAGTACGGTATGAATAATGCATGGCCAACCAACTTCGTAGCTCGATCTTAGACTTTGATAGGTAACAGATTTAGACTTACACAAGTTGGAAGATTCCATTCACGAAGGAAGTCTTTGAAAAAGAGAATGCGAGACAGAATGGGTGAGTTGTCCAGTTTGGTAGCCGAATCTCCCGTCTCCGTAATTCTTGCCTTCACTAAACAAATGGAAAGGCTCTAGGCAGCCCGAATGCAAAGGTTCCCCTCTAAAGTTTAGGTTGTGAATAAAGCAAGCCCTAAAAGAGCGCTGAAACTATACCTTCCTTTTCTAACTAAACAAGAAGGTAATGGGGTAGACCCTAATTAATGTATTAGTTATATAAAAAGAAAAGGTGTAAGGCTAATAGCTGGTGGGTCACCTGTTGAATTTCTTGCTGTCCCCGCCCCCGTCCTTTACTTGCCAGTAACAAAGTACCTCGTCTTGTCATGCAAGTAACTTCGTCCTTTAGGAAAGTGGCATCTTAGAATAGTGGGTTCCACGGGTTCTAGGTCGGGGGCAAATGCATATTCCGAGTAACCTTTTATACAGTCATCTGCTAGGCAAGTGAGAAAGCTACTTTAGAAATCTTACGCTTAAGGCATCCAGGATAAAAAGTCCCCCCTATCTTTCTTTTATAGATCTATTTCTAGTCTTAAACTCCTTCAGTTGCAGAATAAATCTAAGCCTCTGGAGTTGCTAGCAAGCAAGGAGGAAGAATTCTATCAACTGGCAAGGAGAAAGGAGTATTTCAAGGAGGACTCTTTCAAGCCAGCCAGGGCTGGGGCCTAAGCCATTTTAAAGCAGTTCAGTTCAAAAAAGTTCTAGCAAGCCGCTAAAGCGACTACGTTCCTCGAAAGGATGCTTTTCTTGAGCTTATTCTTGTCCCTAAGGGAAGTGGAGTGAAAAAGAGAGTACTTCACCACCATGCTTGGTTTGGTTGGTCTCCTAGCTCGATGGTACCGGATGGGTGTTAGTTCAGATTCCAGGTGGTAGAGCCAGGAGAAGGAGGCCGGGGGGTAGCCGCGCCTATTGATTTGTTTTTGTCTCACTGTACGTACGGGACCAGTCTACAAGGAGATGTACAAGCACTGGGAAAATAATCATCCTTGGTCGATAGAGAGACGTTAGCTAGCAGCCGAAGACGAAGGAACAGACCAGTGTGGAGATGAGTCTGCTCGACGCAGAGCTGGATCTGCTATATGCGGTAGTTCTTCCCCCATCAAAAGGCTCTGAGACTGCTAACAGCGGCCCTTCTTCCTTCAACATCTGCTTCAAAGAGCTAAGCCCGGGTCTCACAGAACTGGGTTACTGAACTATCTTCCTGGAGCTACCTCCTTACTTAGATCGTTCGTTCCCCAATTCAAACTCGGATCAGTTGGAAAGTGGATTCCCGTGCCTGGGTACGAAACTATAAGCTATGATGCGATCTCTCACTCAAATGAAATGCTAAAAGAGCTTTCCCTCCCCTACTTCAACTTCACTCTAGGTTCCTAGTTCTATGATTTGATCTGGAAATCTCGAAAGAGTGAAATCTATCCTTTCTTTATGTTTCTGTGCTAATTCTTGAAAGCAGCAACTCCTAGACTTTAACAGAAGAACTAGGGATTCTCACCCTTGATCCCCGAGCTGACCTGATAGAGAGTCTAAAGCCACACGTAGTCAGTAGTTTCAATCCAGTCCGGATCCGGATAAAGGCCATTTATACAACCAATATGCTCGTCTTGGACCACGATCTCAGGCTTGCTTACACGCAGGACTGGGAGTATGTGTGCACAGATATCCCGCACCTAAGAAGGCAGTGAGTGCCGTGTTGGCCGTAAGAACTGGATCTCGATTTCTAGGGGTTTAATCAGTTGGGTTACGATTGGGGCCTCGGTTGGTTGGGGCTTTAGAAAGCAAGTTTCATTCTTACTGTGCCTATCCGCAGTTACAAGTAGTTTGATCGTTCAACAAGCATGGAAAACATATATATGTTAAAAGAGTATGATGGGCCCAACCCTAAGCATTACAGGGCCCGAGCTTTAGACCTTGAACTTCCCGTTGATAAGTATATTGGTTTTTGGGGGGAAGAATCTCTCAGTGACTGCTTTGGGGCAAAGTCTTCTTTTGGTGGCTGTTCATGAAGATGAGACAAAGCTTGCTTTCAATATCAGAAATGACCTCTTTGAGATATGAGGTTCCGGAGTAACCTTGTCTGATAAGGATATTTATTTTGATAGGCCGAGAGAAAGTAAGGTGGTAGGGCCAAAGAGGCTAAAAAAGAGCTGTGGTGGGGAGAGTAGTGCTGCAAAGGAGAAGAAGCGCGCTGCGGGGAGCGAAGCCAGTGATTGATTGATGTACCGAAGCCGGTCCTCTAGCTTTCGCATCTCTTTAGTTTAGTAATCCGCTTCGGATCGATCTGTGCCTTGATCTCTGGCCATGAATTCCTCCTGGCGAGGAGGGCCGAGAATGTTATGTCACAAGGAAGGTGGTCAAGGGCTGACTACCTCGCCACTTGGTAACTTGGTAGTTGAGTCCTTTTGTGCCCTCGCTACTTATTATTAGTTATTAGTAGTCGGGTCCTTTTACCTCGATAGAGAACTTAACGCTCCCGGGATTCATAGCTTCGATAGCTGCTAGCCGCTCTTCCGGGCAGAGCAAGGACTACGATAGCTACTCTCATGACCGAGAGGATTGGATACGTACAAATTCCGTGCAGTTCAATCGTCGAAAGTGCCATATTAGATGGTAGTTCCATAGTTCTAAAGATGCATGAGACATTAGGCAGTTTTTTGGGGCGGTCGTAAAACCTCGACTTGTTAGAGAGAAGGAACCTATCTCCTTCAGAGAATCTTAAGCTGTAATAAGCTTAAAACAGGCGTTAGCTTTGCTGGGAATACCATCCACTGCTCTTAGGCTTCTCGCTCGGTATAGCTGTCGATTCGACTACTAGTATATAAGCGAAAACACATCCTTTCGGCCTGTAGCGTCTCTAACCGGCAAGAAAGAAAGCTGGCTTTCGCGTCGATTATTCCTGCCCCACGAGAATAACAGGGATATATTTTCCCTAAGATCACAAAGCCCCCTAGCTTCATGCACGCCAGTTGGCACAACAATGCAATCTTTGAAAACAGGTGATTGCGTACGATCTCCAAAAAGTAACCGCCGAAATCAAGACCAAAAGGAACGAAGAGCCCCCAAAACAGAGAGGGACATAAGAGCATTGCCGTTTTCTCTTTCCCCCTTTACCACGCCAGAAACCATTCTCAACAGCTACAGTACTCCGCTTAAGCGTCCATGAATGGAGTCTTTTGCAAACGAGAGATTATACCTCGGGCCTTTGCCAGGGCATAAGGGTACGACAACAGAAGTTGTGATAGCCCCCACTTTGTTCCAACTAGAAGACTTAAAGCAGAAATGCCGCAGGCAGCATAATCTTCGACGGATGTTCTAAAGCAGACGAAAGCTGGAAGCAGTGGGTCAGGGAGATGGAGCTCGACCCTAATCTTCGTGTGGTTCGGAACGCAACTGGGATCAGCGACGCCTTTCAAACTGAACATGTATACATTTTGAAGGATAATTAATGGTTGTTGACTATGATAAGTTTCCGCTTCCAGTCTACCACAGCATTCATCATACCAGCCGGCGGGGTGGTGTTTACTCTTAAATATGCACGAAATTTAGTTGCCCATTCCCATTCGAGGTATTGCCCAAAAACATTCTCCTAGGGGATCACAACGAAAAGCTCCAAAAAGTTCACCACAGTACCAGTTTTTGAATTAGCTAGACGAGCTTGTCTTTTTAAGTTTTTTTTTATCCAATATCATCATCTAGATGCAATGATGCAGCATAAAGGATGGAGGGCGGTTGGGTGGGGTGTAGTTAGGCATGATTTTTCTGAGCCTATTAGCTATGACTTTTGTTTTCACCTTGTATGCCACGTTACACAGGCTAATGGGTCTGAACTGGCCAAAAGACTGGAGTGCGTTAACTTTCGGGATTAGGACGATGAAGGTATGGTTGAGATTCTCCTCCAACGATGCTGTTGTGAAGGCTTTTTGGACTATTGACACAAAATCTCCTGACACTATTTCCCAGCACTTCTGGTAGAAGATAGGCTGAAAACCGTCCGGCCCCGGGGCTTTAAAGGCTCCCATGGCGAAGACCGCCTTTTGACTTAAAGTCTGGTGGGAACCGCTGTGAAGAAGTCCGAGCATACCGTTAACTATGCTATAAGATGAGCCATATGCAAACCGAACTGCTCATGGGGGGCACGCCAGCGCTCCGTTTTTCAATTGAGTTCAGTCTATCTGGATTCTGACGTCATCTGGCAGGTTCACAAGTATCTGAACTATCCCCTGTTGGGTAGAAAGTTGATGACTCCAACCAAAAGTGCAATGCACTAAAGCCGCCATGTCTTTCACCGCTTACAGCGCCTTCTCCTCCCGCCACCCTCAGAGAGGGATCGCTATGCTGCTCACTTCTTTGGTGTGGATGTCCTTTCTTCCCCAACCTTAGCGTACTTAGTTGTTAAACCATAGGTCGGAGTTTCCATACGGGATTCTAAATAGTCTTTTCAGCCTTCTCTTAGTCTTCCGGGGAACGAAGTCTAATTAGACTGGTCCTACGAATGCATTCTTTAGTCAAGCAAAGAGGAAGCTAGCAGGTATGACTTCCTGGCTGTCTAAGTAAGGGATTCACCAGAGAGGGGTATTGGAATGGGAGAAGGGGCATTTCGGCCCAACTAACTAAAATACTTGACTTTCCTACCCGATCTGTAAAGGACCTTCGATGAGATTCTAAGTCCGCGGTAACTACTATTTCGAATGACTGATTTACGGCTGCTGACTTAGACTTCTTTCCTGCTTATCTACTAAAGCCTGTAACTCAATCTCTATAGGGAGCAGCTCCTCCTCTATAGGCCTTTTCCTCAGTCAATTCCCGGATCAATGACTTGGGACTAGTAGGTTAATCACAGGGATGAGCTCAAAAGCGAGATGTAGTTATCTGGGGCTGATCTGCTACCCAGGAATCAGTACCTTATTGATCCTCCCCAGGATGGTCTCTCTTTCATACTTATCACTGGGATTGTTTGTCACTTGGATTGAGAGTAACTTCGAGCTGGTCTCGCATGAGGGAAATTAACAAGGTTTTGCAGCTATACAAAACGAAATGTGATCTCCTTCGAGGTCCTCTCACCGAGGGAAAATCTACTTGCTACCAACGGGAAAACGCCAAGTGATCGATTCACCAAGGAAGAATGGGCGTCTTGCTTCCGTAAGAGACTGTGGCCGAGACAACTGTATTTCATTACCTCTCATCATCACCTAGGAAGAGCACCTGATTTGGTAGTAAAGAGGCTTCCTACTTTCTTTGTAAGAACCCTTGACCTCGATACAGAGACGAACACCAGGAAGGAGGAGAGTGACTGAGCCAATAACACTACTCTACTGCACTGGATGAATCAAACCGTCCGGGTATTCCTTAGCATGGAAGGCTGCTTAACCAGCAATCCCTCTGTTCCCTCCTCCGTGCGGTCCGACCTGCCAGCCTCTCTGGCGGTCCTTTAGCCCACTAAAGCATTCCTTCCGACAGATATGATACGGGGCGACTCTCAGTGAAGGGGTGCCTTCCTGCTACAGAGTTTGATGACGGAAGTCCCAACTACCGAATGAAGTTCAAACCTTGCAACTAAGCTCTTCAAACCTTAGCACAAGCACTAATAAGCTAGAAATTCCTTACTAAAAGAAGTAAGCAAGCGCTACGCCCCTTGAAAGCGAAAGCGAGGAACGGAATATCGGTTGTAACACCGAAATAGAGTATCGAAGTAGATAGGATGCCGCAGCTTACTTCCACCTCTCTCTTTTTCTTATAGCTAGCCTGATAGGTCACTAAAGGACTGATTTTTCTTTGTAGTTTAGTTCCTCACGTGCGTGTGTGACGAGCGAGATAAATGCTCTTGCTGCTTGAGTTCTTGTAGCTGTTCCCGCTGAAAGTGCTTCTTTCTCTTTTCCTGTGTAACCGGGCCCGAAGCCACTTCACTTAAGGGGAGACTACTTTTCTTCTCTTTCTGTCTATCAGAAAAAGGATTCTCAGTCTTCTAAGTCGTAGAGTAGAGGGCGATTCCCTTTGAGGTATAGGGGCGGAATGTCTATCTGGCTGTGTTCCCATTCGCCTATCGTCTTATTGTGTAAGATGTAATGGTTTTGTTTGAGACTCGGATGAAAGGTTCTCGCAAGGGCTTTAGCCTCTTGACAGCCAGGAAAGACAGTAAGCCAAGAAAAGAAAGATTATTTAACCGTAGGACAGTGAAGAAAGAATAAGAATGAAAGAAGTTCAGTTTCAAGTTGAAATAGGAAGGTTTTATACGACGAAGTATAGCATCTTGCATCCCGCTAAGACAGCAGCTTCACGCCACTGTACCAATAGGTGCTGGAGAAGGAAGAAAATCAGTCAACACTAAAAGCCCAAAGGCTAGCCTATCGAAGTGACTTACAGATCCGGATTCCATTCTTTTGAGTGAACAAAGCCTGCGAAAGGTAGATTCATTTTTTCCGAACCTTTTCTATCTCGATGCGAAACCTTAAGTGGCCAAGCAAGCTCAGCTTGGGTAAGAATGCCCCAGTAGCTCCAGCTTGCTCAGTCTTAGGGGTTGAATTGACCGACTTAACATACGCGTTTTCTGGATGGACAAGCTCTGGTTCACCTTCAGCATGCTCAGTTTCCCCCTCAAAGCCCCTTTCTCTAGCAGCTTGCATTCGATGCCATCTTCCTTACAGAGAGTGAAGTGAACAATGGGATTGGGCACGAACGGAAGGAAGAGTGTATTCTCTTTCCTTGCTTCCCTTTCCCCTTATCTTCACCGCTCTCTCCTGCCTCTTATGATCAAGATGCTCCCGAAGTTCAACCTTCGGCCGAGGAGTTGACCGTGGCTCAGCCAGCTTTCGAAGGTCAGCCGTAGCCACATTCAGTGTGACCGTAGGGGTTGGTAAAGGGTTTGAATCGATCCTCATGTCAGCCTGCCTTAGTCTTCTCCGGAAACTTCAAGGTCCCCTTATCCAAGAAATCCTGTATCACATTCCGAAAAGTAAGACATTCATTAGTATAATGTCTATAATAATTATGCCACTTGCAATAATTATTATGATTCTTAAGGTCTTCTTAAGAAGGAATTTCTTAGCGATATGCTTTATCAGAGTGAGTTGGCAAAGTTCAATCCTAAAGCTATCGGTCGAGAACAGCCTCCTGCGCCTTAGCAACTTGACTAAAAAGGGTCACATCACAGTCCTACTGGCAAGATAGATTAAGACTTAATATTCCAACCTCTTTTTCTTCACTCTCTGTAAGAGGTATAGAAGAGTTGACCTTTACTAAACAAGCTAGGGATTCATGACTAGCTAACAAACCTCTCCCTATGGTCGAGGTACAAGTAACCTCCGTACCTTACTTAGTCTTTACTTTTATAACTAGATAGAAGGAGAGGGGATTAAGCATGCTAGGTACGCAGTCACTCATAGCATAGCGCAGAGGTACGATTTATTATAAGGAAAAAGGGCATACCTGGTGAAAGATGGCCAGAGAATACCTTGTTCTCACTGCTCCCCGTACGCATGTACGAAAGGGAGAAGTCCAGTGAAAGCTAATAGCTCCGCTGGAAAGGCATTGAAAGAGGATTTGGACTTAGCTAACCTTGGCGTAACCCCACCCTCAATTAATTGAGAAGTAAGATATGGCGAATCTAATTAGGTATAGCTTTCCAGGTTGGCTTCCAAGTCAGCCATTAGCACAAGTAAACAGTAAGCAAGAAGCTAGGAGAGTGTAGTTCGGGCATTAGAAGGAAGCTAAGGCAAGCAATCAGTACACGAATCCCCGTCCTTTAGAAAGATATGCCCGCATTCCCTCTCTTCTTTCCCAGTACAATCCAATCTGCCTCGATAGAACAGAGCCTACTATCCACAAGCCAGTGGGCTACACCAAGTTTCGGGGCAGGAAACCTATTATCCTAAACCGTCTAAAAGACAAGTCGTTTTGTCATGTCAAAAGGGTATGGATGACTCTTTTTGGAATCTAATCAACATGCGAGCTTTGTTGAAAAGTTTCGTATTATCCTAGATCTATCTTCCGATAGGCGAGAAGACTCGGTTACAGCATCCGACTAACCAACTATAGCTGACCCTGCTTGAAGGACAGGTTTAGATCCGCGTGCCGCTGCTCTTCGAGTTTTGGTTCCGAATGAAGAACTCAAGCTTTCGCTTGACTTTGTGTTCAGTTCAGTGAACCGATCCTGCGACCTGGTTTATGAGCCCCTTATCGTAACGACGAAGCGCGATATGATATACGCCGCGCATTTAACACAATGAATCACAGGCCGTAAGCTTGCCAAGGACCAAAAGAATAGAAGACCTTCTCAAGACAGCTGTCGCATCCCTGCCTTCAACCCAATCCGCCAACACTAAAAGAGCCTATCAATCAAGGGCTGGGGAGTTCCGTCACTATTGATCTCCCGATATCCAAGCACAAAGACCTGCCCGATACGCTGCCACGTGAGGTCTCTCTTCTAACCATCTATATCTATGAAACAAGCACACGCGAATTTCTTTCTGAGAATCAACAATAAAAGGAGCGGACACAAACAAAGCCAAAAGCGGGAGGAGGAAGTGCTCATTAGTGTCTTCGCTTGAGCTTGGACAGAGGGCAGTTCCGCACAAGCGCTAGCACACAAAAGCCTAAGCGCAAAGGCTGGAGCAGAGGCAGAGCTAGAGTACAGATGGCAGGCGAAGCAGGGACGGAACAGTCTAAGTCGAGCAGGTTGACGAACGACACACGTTAATAAGAAAGAGGTGAACAGCCAAGTTACTTCAATAGCAATAGCTAAGGCCTTTTCTAAGCCTGTCCTAAGGTAAGCTCTCCGGGAAGTACCTGTCCTTCTCCATATGAGTCAAATAGGGTCCAGATCAAATAGGCCAGCCCATCAGGTAGTAAGAACGGCCGATATATACTAAATATATATTTCTTTGCCTTACCAGTTTCTCCTATTTTATTGATTTCCTTGCCTTACTACCGAGATAACGTGCCTAAGTAGCATAACAATCAATAAAAGGTTAAGAACGGGCTACTAATCCCCGGCCTACCCTTATCTATGCTTATATGACTTTTACCTAATATCATCAATCGTTAACTTTATAGTCCTGAGCCCTCTCCCTATGTGAAGTGCCTAATTTATTAGTCATAGATCCGAGATGCTGCGGCAAAGGAAGCATCTTACCCCGAGCAGGAGCAGCAAGGATTTCTTACTCTGCGTCCGCAGAATTGACTCTTTTTGAGTAAGATTAAGATTCGGAGACGTCAATCCGGCTCCAAGGAAAGAGATTTGAAGACGTAGCGCAGTCTGTAATGAGAGCGGGATGGGGACGGAAAGGGTTCCCCCTCTCCTGTAGTAGCGAACCAGTCAATTTGGAATTTAAGAAACCGTAGGCCCAACGACAAGTCCTCAGCAAACATAAAGACGTGAACGACCAACGGTAAGAGCGAGTGAACTAGTCAAGAACTCAAATCCGTAATGCGCTTAAGGCATTGATAATCCAAGTCTTAAGTGCGACCCACTTCAATGGATCATCTCGGGCAATGTTCTAATATATGGTTCTCATTTTCGAACAAAAATACCTTCTAAAGAGCTCACTTCAGCAAGATTTCAAGCTAAAGGAAAGAAGAGATGCAGTCGTAACGCCGAGAAATGGTATTAGTATCCGGTTGGTCGAGAACAAATGTCATAAAAATCACAGAGACTGAATACCGAGATGTTTTATTTTTAAATAGGGAAAAAGATAGGAGACGATTCTCAAGAGCAGGGAATTCGATAGCAAGAGCAAAGAGAAGAGCCTAGTCGATAACAAGCCCTTCGCACCTAAGTCCCACAGGCTTCATATGCAAGAGTTAGGATGGAGCTTTCACGGGGTAGCTTTGATTGAAAAGTTTCTGATTCAATTGTAGTGCATTCTCGAACAGTAAGAGCTGAATCGGAATGAAGAAGGAAGCAATTCCCCTTGCGTTGAGGATAGATCCGCTCTTACGCTTGCTTTCGTAGACCTACTTACTTTATTGCTAATAGGAGAAGCGGGATAAGTAGGACAGGGAGATGTAGGGCACCGTCCACTGATAGAGTTGCTTGAGCTCTTGGAGCTAGTACGAGCATCTGAATCTTGCTAGCGAACCAGTCCAGGCGGAGTAAGTTACTTTTGGTTGGGCCCCCTTTGATCAGGTATGGGCGTTAAGGCTCATCGCTATAAGGAAGAACTTTCAAATCCCCCTCAGGTACTTTATTCGAGAGAGATGGCCTGCTTTATTGGAACTTCCTACGTGAGAAGGCATCTCCCCAGACCTAAATGGCTATACCTCAGCTTATATCCGACCTTCTAACCACTGAAAGTGAAATCTCTTAAGAGCACTTGTACACTTTATTTTGCCCTTGGGTCATGTGCCCTTGAACTCCTTTCAAAGACCCAGAAGTCTTCGACTACCTTTACTTTGAAGAAGAAGAAGATTGGTTTGGCTACCACTCTAGTGGAGCACCGTGAGAAGGCGCCTATTTATTACTTTTGTTACTTCTTTTTCATGATCTCAAGACAACTTAAGCAAAGCGATTCAAAAAGGGATTTCGGTCTTGGGTGAAGACTCATACGCTCGACCAAGAGTAAATGGGGAAAGCGGGTCATGAAATGAAAGAAAAGAAGGCGCCGTTCCCCCGGGGGGGTAAGGTAGCCCTTTTTAATTGAATTCCGGAATAGACTGAAGTCTTTTTTACTAGGCTCGATCTACTACGAAAGAAGCTGGACAAGATCTTATCGGGGCACGGCTAGCTAAGGCTATCAAATAGGGAAGCGTATTCTTCCGAAACTCTTCTTCTTATGGCGGGTAATCGGCTATAGCTTATAAAGTCACAAGCAAGCGATTTCATTCCCGCCAGTGATCGAGTCAAGAGGTCCCATGCAGAGGCAAGGCCACTTCTGCCCCCGGATATAGGTCTCACGCGATTTTCTTTTACCAATACCTGAATTGGATTAAGAAAAATGCTTCCGAGCGGGTGAAGACTATGCCACTGTAAAATAGGTAGTTTTCTACTCTCAGAAATGGCTTAATCGTTGGATTACCGCTCTTTAGCAGGATGCCGTAAGAAGTGCCCTTTTCATGCCCTTCTTTAGTCGAAGGCTTCCTACCTACGTGAAATCTAGTTCGTAGCCAGACTTGCTATCTTAGGCCTCACCTAATTATCTTAGGTCTGATCCTCATCCTCTTATATAGAGGCATAGCCCTTTCTCCTAACCCTCGGAACGAAAGCACCGGGAAATCATCCCATGTCGTTGTTTGGTTTGAGCTTCAGCCCAGCTATGTGCTAAAGAAGAAGCCCTAACCTGACCCTACTTCTACAAATACCTCAATGGTACTTCTTTAAGTTTAAGACAGCGCCAGTCGCTAATGATTTGGCATTCCAACTGAAACGATTAATCCCAACCTTATAGATCTCCTCCCTACTTACTACCAACCTTGTTCTTTCGGGGGAACTCTTCCATTTCATTCTATTTCGGTACCACCGCTGACAATCTACTCTACAAAAAGAAGAGGAATTTCTTTCTATAGGCTTATTCTGATCTCGTATTAAAAGCAACAAATAGGCTTTCGCACTTCCGTTGAGACAGAAAGCACTTAATGACCAGTTCCCTAGCGAGAAGTTCCTCGGTAGATTGATTCCAGTCTTATTAAGATCTCGATACGATCGGTATTAATTGCTTACTTGTTAGAGTAAGGGCCACTGACTTGTACTTGTGAAAGTAAGGATTGAGCTCGTAGTTCATAAGGAATAGTAAGAGTGGTATCTTCAAGGCCCCAAAGTTCCTGCCGTTTGGAGCCATCTTTAATCACTTCCAATACCCATTCATTGGTCACTGTAGAAGAGAGATATGATATGAAGTCTTGCTTTGTGTTGCAGTAAGTATATATATTTACCATATAGCGTGAGATTACGTCTTTATCTTTTCTTACGCAGTTGGAGATTCCTAGATAGATTGAGATTCCGGGGAATTAGTGTTAACAAGGAAAGCTAGAAGTGAATCTGAAAAGGGATGAAAGGCGTGCCACTCACTTTATCGGATTAGGCCTGACTGAGACGAAGTCCCACTAGAGAAGACGGTAATGGAATCGGGGATCACAGAAGCTCTCATCCACTATCTAATCGGAATCAGGAAAGCAAGAATCGAAGCGATCCAAGCACGCTGGGGTTCTTTTGTTTTGAGCAAGCTCTAAATCCTATGTCCTCGTGCTTGAGCCAAGCCTATTTTGAAGCCAGTCGTGGAAGATGTCGCTCTGGCTCTAGAAAGAAGCTATGAAGCGAGAGCCTCTGAACCTATGTTAACTGTGGATGGGGAAGGAAGAATGGAAAGGGCTTCGTCTTCGTTTACTACACCGGCAATAGGATCGTCGAGTATGAAATGAATAGTAGCAACCAACGGTGTGAAAGCGTCCGTTAATGTTAATATTGTATTGTTAATAGTGGCTGTCCGGAGCTGTAGCAAAAGGCTTATTGCTTATCAAATAAAGTGATTGAACTATCTATCTTAGCGAATGGGTAGAAAGAGGCGACTTACGACACCTCTGTTAAGGGAGAACTATGCATCTATGTAGATGTTGCACATCAGAAGAATCCGAGCGCTTGCTAGTAGTTTAATTGGCACGTTTTAGACATCAGAACAAGAAATCTCGTGATTGGTCTTTATCTCGATAAAAGGCAATGCATAAAGGTGTCTGTCATGGCTAAACAGAAAAAGGAGAGAGAGTGCTTCTATCATAACATCATTAAAAAGAAATGGGCGTTGGAACAAGTCTTCCTTGAATTCTCAGGTTTACGCATCCCCCTTTTCTGCAACAGCGAGAAAGCAAGCTTTAAGCAGTAGGAAGTCGTATTCTTGGTAACAAAGGAGAGTCGGGCTAGCTAGACACCGGGTGGGAAAGGAGGAGAAGCAGGAGTTTTCGATCAATTGGAGGACAGAAAGAGGTAACTCGCCCACCCAAGGATTTACTAAACCAGTTCATGTGCGAGGATAGGGCAAAGGGGAAGTAACTAGACCTCTAGTGAGTCCTTCTTCCTTCCAGTCCTTATTCACCAGTCGTGCTAGTCTATTTCGAGGGATAGAGGCGTGACTACTTTTGTTCCTTATGCAAGGTAAAGGGCCATCTAGAGGAGTGGGTGTAGTGCTCTTCTAGCTTTCAGAACAAGTATTCTCTTTCAGTCTCTTTCAGAGCCTTCACAGCCAGAGGACTTACTATAGGAGTGACTATGGGAGTTTAGAGTACAGAAAAGTAAGTAGTTTAAAGTAGTGGCAAACTAGCGAGGAGCGAATGAAATGAGCTGTCACAGTAGGTATCTGAGCGAGGATTGTTGAAAGAGTTTGGTCCGGTGGTTCCTCAAACCGCAAGGGTACCTGGATAGGATTAGGGTACCTGGATTAGTCTCTTTCGTAGTGAACCTTTGGCATCTTTTTGACCTTCATTAGGAGAGTAAGTTCTCTCATAACTCAATAAGGGGTCCTTACCCGGAATCGTCAGTAGCTCCAATTATGAGAGGTCCGTGGAAAACGCTCCAACATAGAATCATGCGTCGTGAAACACGTACCGGACATTCAACTGAAGACAGGCAACCTTGGGATTTCCTCACTTAAAAAGTGATTGCCTTACCCGACCCCTAACGATTCCCTCTAGTATTCTAACTAGAGACAGACTCTCGATTCACCGCGACAATCTGAGAATTTTATTTTTTCTCTATTGGGTGGTGTTATGGCTTGAGTACTTTTCTCTCGCCTCTCATAAGCGCATACGATAATAGAATCTCATCTAAGATCATATCACACCAATGGGGAAGTAAGGAAGCGAAAGGATAGGAGAGAGCCCTGGTCTCGACTGACAAGCCGGGCATTCTGGAGTGTGTTCTTTCTTCCTGAATGAGCGAGTGGAATACCTGTAACGAGCGATTTAGCGAGTAACCAAGCTCGACTGAAAGGAAGAGGTTCAAGGAAGCTCGCCCTAGATAGAAAGGGGTAAGGAGAGGAAGGAGTCAGAACTGAAGCTGTGGCATTTCATTCAGTCCTCGTTCTCGTATAGTTTCACACCGCTGCCAGAACCTCTAAATCTCATAAGAGAAGAAAGCGTAAAAAAGAAAGATAAGGACGGCTAGCCTTCTCTCGTCTATCTTGGTGTTTGCGTAACCAGTCCTCTATCAAGCACTGGTATAGAAGAAGCTGTGGGACAGAGCGCTAACTAGAAAGTGAAAGAAGGAAAAAGAGTCAGGCAATGTAACAAGCCAAAAAGGAAGCTCGGATCGAACCACTTCGGCATCAGCTGAGTCAAACCTACTCTGGGCGTAGGTGAAAGAAAAGGAGATGGTAAGCTAGCCGTTGATCCATCCCCAGCCAAAAAAGTGTTTTAAGTCGATCGCGTAATACGTAATAATAGGTGAGGTGTTAACGGATATGGAAAACTGTAGGTAGCAGCTTTTCCAGCTCACTGGATTAAAGGTAAGCCGGAGTAAGGGCTACGGGTACGGGGAAGGAATGCGCGTCTGAGGTTGCATGCCCGTCTGGCGGGCTATCTGTTCGAAACTTATTCAAAAGCCAATGAGACTATTACCAGTCAGAGCTCATCCCAGAGTAGTGAGAAAAGGGTGACTAGAATACGGAAATTCAACTAGTGAAGTAAGATCCGGGAATTCCACTATGGAAGTTATCCGTCTTAGGCTTCAAGCTCTAATAAGAAAGAATAGCTTTTCTTCAGCTCTTCACTAGCCATTGCCAATCCTGTTCTCGATGGGAAAGCATTACGGGCCAAGAAGTGAAATGAAAAACATTGCTTAACACACTGACTTCGGTTCTCTTTCCTCAGTCAAGCTCCGGGGAAGTTGAATGACGCTCAGCGGAGGTCTTTGCTTTTGCTTTTCACGACTCTGCCGCTATTGAATCCGTTTCCGTTCTCTTGCTCTTCTCGACTGTTGCTGATTGTTTTCGTTGAAAAAAGAATAGAAATTGTTTTTTCAGCTGTGAATGCTACCTTTACCGGAGCTGCTAAAGCAACTTTAGAATGACTTTCCTCTTGATTTCGCAAGACAGACAGAGATTGAATGAACGGAAAGTAACTGAACCCGAACTTCCTGAATGGACAGGGAGAATAGTCTAAGAAAATGGCATATATGCAAGTTGAACGATTGAAATGTCTCGTAGAAAAGGAATGCTCGAAAGGGAGAGTGAGAGATTAGATCTTTATAGTATCTATTCTCGATAGCTTATCTAGATTGATCTGTAAACTGTTTGTCTTCATACTAAGACCAAGACAATGGATCTGTTGTAACAGATCAACTAAACTAGATTTCACTGTATATGGAAGTTCTGCTAAGAAAGCTGCTTTGAAGCAAGATCAGGTACCCTTATTTATATTCTTATCTCTAGCTTCTCTATAGCTAGCTATACTATATAATTAGCTATACAGCTTATAAGCTAGACAGCCATTAAAGTTCTATAGCTGAAAATAGCTAGATAGCTGCCAATTTCGAGTTCAATGGCTAACTCACAGACAGGATGGCATTGCTTCCAGTTAAATTAATCTCTCTTCCCTACTGCTTTTTTTTTCCACCAAGAAGAGAACGAGCCATATCAGATCTAGCGAACAATGTCCCAAACAGACTACTCGATGAAGCTTTCTTTCCCGTATCACAGGCAGCTCACAGAGAGCTGTTTGACTGAATGGGATTCCAAGAAGATGCTCTTTTCAGCTTTGATGGAAGGAACCGATGCCAGTGAATCTGCTTCAATTGGACCGCTTCGCCCGGCTATAAGCTTCTGGGCGATGTTGTGCGCTTGAACATAATCCCACGTCGAGGGATGGGATTCGCTACCCGATTAGTCTCCCTTATGCTATTAGGCACCTTTTGTCTAGGCTTTTACCAAAAACTTTTGATTCATAGACTGAAAGGTTCCACTGCGGAAAACTACCATATACACAAGTCGCGTCACTGCATTCGTTCAGCCGGGTCGCCAAAGCAGTGGTGATGAAGGCTGACAAGCACGATTGACCGAAACTGGAGTCTCACGAGGGATTTAGCAGTTCCGTGGCTGCATATTCAGTCGAGCACATGTGACTGAGTCGCCCGTACCTGAGCTCGAGAAAGATTCCTTATACTGACCGAGTCTCCTCCGTTTCACGAGCTTTGGAGACAACGTTTCACACCTTGCCTTCGCTAACTGAGCTGACAAGTGTATGAATGAAGTCGAAGCAACAAGTGTACTTCGCTTTTCTTCCCCACTGCTTCGAAGCCGGAGGCAGACACGTGGGGTTCACTGGAAGGGAGAATGGCGGGAATGATTTCTTGCAATGTAATGGAACTCAAAGCCTGTTTCATAGCCTGTACTCGTACTCACCGGCTACACGGAACTCGTCTAAAAAGTTCTCGTTAAGTCTGAGTGGTCGAGTGAATTTATGAACGGGCTATAGACAGAACTTGGTGGAGCCTTTGTAACTCGTATCCATAACCGTGAAGTTCAGTCTACGGAACGTAGACTTTATTCACAGCGGAACTTGTCTCTATTCCGCTATTCCCTTTGGTTTTAAGGCGAAACTCACTAAGGGGGTGCGGACTGCAATTCTAGTGAGGTTAGTCCTCTGTTTTGTAAGTGAACGAAAGGCTAACATAAGCTAGAGTTGAACGATCTACTTTTCTATCTTGATGGCTGCGAAAGCCTTAATTCAATTAAAATGTTATATGGTTTCAGCTGATTACGAGCACAGCAGGGTAGTAATGCCTAAAGGAAGGAATCGAGCGAATGTAAGTGCTTCGCTTGTTACGTTACAGCCAGTAAAGAAGAAAGCACTACTTCATGGGAATTTGGAGCGAATCGAGCTTGGTTTGGTCGCCCTAAGCCGAAGCTTCTTATTTTCTTGCCCAGCGTTAGGAGGGTCTTTCTCCATTCCTTTCGTGAAACCTGATCTAAATTTCGTCGTAAATCGTAAATAAGGAGACCTTCGCTAAGCATGTCAACGTCCGTACGGGAGCGGATTGCCGATGGATGGAGGCGGCTGCATCTAAGAGTTTAGTTCCAGGAGACTGAACTTAATGGCCTGAAGCAGGATAGACTCATTGAGGGAGTGAGCTCCTCTTTTGGGATACGCCATTCGGCTCACTCTCATGGATAGACCTTAGGTCAACTACATGACGAAGTCAACTCACTTTGCTTAACAAAGGGCAGCAGAGCAGGACTTCTTTCTCACCCTCACCGACCTTCTCCTCTCGTTCCAAGTATTTAACTCGTACCCTATCGGTCGAGTTACTACGTTCCTGGATTCCTTCTTTTCATTCACTTACTAAAGGATTCCTTTTGAAGGGAACCCCCTCCAAGGCATCTGCCACATTTTGAGAAAAAGTCTGGTGTATGTAGCCATACTCCAATAGTTAAACTCTTTACTCGTGAATGAAGAAGCCTCGAAAGAAAGACAGAGCAAAGAGGGAAAAAGTGCTTTCTTTATCTTTTTCACTATCTTCCTTCTCTTTGAAAACCTTCCTCGAGATGAAGTTAGCATATTGCTTGTATACATGACTGGGCATGGGACACCATGGACCAAGCCAAACTGTCTAGCGTAAAAGTGTGGTGAGTACAATTCTACTCCACTGGTCTTATTGGTTGGATCCATGGAGACTTGATAGTGGAGATCCCCGGCCAATCAAACAGAGAGTTGACTGATAGCTTGGGAACAAAGTTACTGCATAGTCGTCTTTCGAATTCAATCTCGTCCCGTTCAGCTTCTGATATGGCAGCAAGGAAGTCTAAAGCCATTGAATCAATTCCCATATGTCCTCTCTTCACCGAGAGGAGGAAATTACATAGAAGAGATTCTTATCTCATTCCCCTCAGGTATGAACTTCCTAAAGATTGCTTAGGGAGGCACAAAGCTAGATCTTCTCTTCCAGATCCCGGGTAAGATACGTCAGAGTCAGATCAGGATACGGAAATGCCTTATCATCTTCTCCTTTATCCTTTAGAAGGTCAATAGGATCTACTAAGTGATCCATAGGATTGCCTGCCTGAGGATTTAAAAGCACTTATTAATAAATACTTAGAAAAAACCCCTCTTCAAGTTCTTCCTGAGAAACCCCTGTATAAAAGAGCCTTTGACCAATTACACCTAAAAATGAGAAGGTGTCTTAATCGGGCTTCTAACGACCTTTGAGCTAAGATTGCCATTTATAAGTCAGAAATCAACCTCGATTTTGATCTTTCTTTCTGCTTTCAAGGTAGGCCATCTAAGTCTGAGAAAGCCCTTACTGAGAATGAGAAGGCGGCTTCTCTGCCTATTGAGATTCTTGCGCATTCCTCTGCTTCATCAGCGATCTCCTGACTTTCCAATTCGAGTGCAGTGTTGACTTCAGTCGACCAGTAATCAGTCTATTTTGTCTTTGATTTCATTCCTTAGGCCTGGTGAATCAATGCCATTTCATCGATTTCTTATCCCTGCCTCTAGCTACGTGGGAAGGGAGTAAAGGCAGTCAGAACCCGAGCAAGTAAGAAGATTGACTTCTCATTGCAAATATGCTTGATTCTCTCCAAAGTCAGTAAAGAAAGCAAGTCTAACGGCTAAGGCCTTCTGTAGTATGGGGACCTCGCCCCTACTCTCTAAAGCTTGCCACCCCTATAAGGTCACACAAGAAGGCTATTCGACCGACAAAACGTAGGAATTAGTGCGTGCTGAAAAATGGACTTTTCTTTCTAAGTGAAGGGCAGGAGAAAGAATCTTGCATCTATCTCGAGTTGCTCCCTTGAGCGATCTATCCCTGGTTTTGTGACGTCGAGTTTGCTCTATTCTCTTAGCTCGGGCTCCTATCAAGCTTCGCTTCGCGCATGATAGCGGCATTCTTTTTTTGTTTTGGGGAAGGAAGTCGCTCGCTAGTGCACCTCACCCAAGGTTCACGTCGCTAGGTCAATTCATGCTTCGACGCACTCCCGCCTCGTGTTTTCGACAGAGTGTTGTGCCATACTTCGAGAATGACACGGTTCGGAGGAACTCTAACTCATTTGGGTTGGGTGAAAACTCCTGATTCCAATCCCGTAGAGAGGCCTGGAAGAATTGATTGAGAATAACAAGACGATTGACCAATTGAATCATCTTAAATAAAGACATCATGCCCTAGACGCGAAGGTGAGTAAGAGACCCAGGTGAATTCTGCGAAGATAGAAGAGAGACAGTGGTAACTCGCCAATAAAGATTTTAGAAGTGCTACCTGGCTACAGTCAGTTGATGTTCTAAAGTCCTCCATTATGGAATGGTTCTCAGCAGCACGTGAATCTCCTAACTCGCTTAAAGTGACAGCGTTTATTTCATTTATTTAGATTCTATTAGCTTAGCTGAAACGGATCGAGTGTCCTACAAATCAATAGATAGAACCTAGTTCGTTCGGATGATGTACTTGGTAGGACCGTAGCCCAAGCCACCAGGCGAGGAAAGGTTGAATATGGATTCACTTCTTGCCACTCTTCTCATAATCTAATGGTGGAACTCTTATTTCTTTTTTCATATGCATTAGATTCCCAGGAAGAAACGAAAGAGACTCGCGAAGAACAGTCATAGCCAAGTGGATGGAAATAGCATAAATAGAGCCAAGCCTTCTCTTCTCTAAAAGAAGCAAGTGCGAGTCCCAGGAAAGCAGCTAATGTCAGAGGACCTTTGCTTGATTCGACTTCTGCCTTGATGTGCCTCCTCCTTTTTCAATATGAAATTTGAGATTAAGTAGGTTGGTCAGTCACACAAAAAGGAGTAGCGCAAGCCGGCTAAGCTATTGACATTGATAAAAGAAGTGGATTCTCAACTCCTACGATAAGAGACGCAGGTGGGATTAGCGAATCCAAGTCTTAGTTTCCAGATTTGGCAGAAGAAGCAGCGTTCATTGACAGCCAAGCGGAAACCTACTCTGATGCGCCCGGTCCCCCGTCTCAGGTAAAGCAAGAAGTAATTCTATATTCCGTTTGGGTTAGGAAAGATTTCCCTGGCTCTGGCCTGGGTAAATACAAGATCCAGCTTTCTGAGCCGACCAATTCCTCCTTTTCAGTCCAAAGCAAATGAAAAGTTTACAAAGTTTTGTTTCTATGGGGGTGAGACGGTCACTCCTGTCACTTCTACGACTCGAAACTAAGAATGTCAGTGCCACCTCGCTGGAGAAGCTATGTATTAGTCGAGACCTGATCTCACAAAAGGAGAAGAAGACTGATGGTCTATGGGCGGATCTCGCAGTCTCTAGGGCTTTTGAAGAGCTATAACAAGCTTCAAAAGCAGTGATTCCATGGGAGTTCCGGAACGGAAACTCTCGTTTGAACAGGTGAGTAAGGTCAGGAAGTGATGGTGGTAGAAGGACTGAAACTCCCTCTACAGGCCTTCTCTCTCCTCGTCTAGCTTGCGCTACTCTCGATATAGTCCCCTGGAAATAGAAATGGGCTAGAGCTCCCAGTCCTTAGGGAGGGGCGAAGGCCGTTTAATTGACTCAACTACATAAGCAGCTAACATCTCTGCTTCCTCAGATCTTCCTATTCGGATTTAGTGTGTTTGGGGAGGAGATATTAGTCATTCTATTTCTATCCGATGGTGAGATTAATCGATCTATTTGCATTACAGTCCGAGAGTTCATTCTTTTCAGTGTCTGAAGTCAGAGATGCGTCATTCTATGACGTAGTTTTCCCGAGGAAGAAGAAAACAAGTAGCTTCCCATCCTGTCTGCGACTGACTAACATGAAGTAGAAAGTGCAAGTCTCAAGTCAAGAAGTAAGATGCGTCCTCTCTTGCTTTCAAAGCCGAAAAAATCATATGATGAGATTGCTGATTCTCAGTCTTTATCCCCAGGAGGGAAGTCTAGTCAGTATTGACTTCCGAATCCCCTACACCCAGATCTGCAAACTCCCCATTAAGAAGTTCCCCAGCCCTAGATAGAGGATCGAAATGCTGCCATAAAAGGTAAGATTCTACTTCGAAGGAACTTGCTGTTGAGCCGTTTTCCTTATCTTTTTCGGAAGGTGCGGACTTAGATCGCAGTAGTTTAGTAACGAAGGCAACAACAAGGAAAGATTACTTCAAGCTATAGATGGTATAGTATAGTAGGAAGTTCCCCGGGAAATCAAATCCTAATTCATGTCCGTATTTACTTCCTAAAAGTCACAGTTCTCTTTTCCTCAATTCAAGACATCATACCAAGGCCAGGGAAAGACTTTATAAGCAATTCCATTAATAAGCTAAAGAGAAGTTAAAGAAATGCTTGATTGCTTTGGCTTTGCTCTCTAGGGAGGCGCTTCCAAGCCCAAAGTTCTTCTTTGGCATGTGGCTTACCGGTACAAAACAAGTGATCTTGGTGCCTGCCATAGTGCCATTACGCGTTTCTACTATTCCAAGTGGATTTGGTCTCGGCTAAGCCGATTTGGTGATCGGTGGATGAAGGATGAATGGTTCAGCCCGGCTCAAGCTAGTGAAAAGACCTACATAAAATCTGGAATAGAAATCCGTGGATGTAGGGTCAGCTCCAAGATGGGCTGTTCCTGGTTCCCTTGGGAACAAAATGAAACTATTGCTTTAGTAGAACGCCATAAAAGAAGGTAGCATCTTCTTGTCACGATGTAATTCCTCAATTATGAATGATCTGCAAATGAAAAGTCCTTTCTCGGGTCTCATAAATAATGGATCGACAACAATAGTCGATTACACTTAGAAAAAGTGGTAATCTATTTCCTTACGGGTTGAGCCGATCTCCGAAGAAAGGTCAATCTACCTACTATCTATCCCCGGGGCGGAGTATTCACTATTCATCTTTCAAGCCTTATGATAAGTGATAAGAAGTAGGTTTCTATATCATACTCATTCGATCTTAAAGGCCATCATCAAGGTATGAAACGTAAAGTAAACCATATCTTTCGATAGAAAAACCTGTTGCTTAGTCCGTTCGTGTGGTACCTTTGACTCTTTCAGGTGCTTCGCTGCTTAAAACTAGGGTCCGTGAAGGTAAGGATTGCTTCAATGGCAGAAGCCAGAAGAGTGAATTCAGCGATTGCTTTGTGACACGGTAATTGGAATCTTCCCTCTATGGGTAGGCTCAACTCGATATGGCTAGAAAAGCCTTACTCATTATATTATGCCTTTGTACACAAGGCTCGCCATCTCCGGATCTCAATTACAGCCGCTCTTAAGAAGCAAGAGTCTCTGTTGAGGAAAGAAGAGAGAAAAAACAAGCATAGCTCCCAACTACCAAGAACCCTAGGCGCAGCTGAGGAACTATTCCCCTGAAGGAGGACGGAGTGAAAAAAGGAACTCCTTTAGTTCTAGTTTCAGTCTTTATTGCTTAAGTAGAGCTGTAAGCCTTTTAAGAAGGAACTCCAAGAATGAATTTCTTTCTTTACCTGGAGCCAATTCTAGTCTTTATTGACTCGACCGGCCTTGATTCAGGCCTTGAAGTAATAAAATCAATTTCAGCCTATTTCCCTTCACTGCCAGGACCCGGTGAATCAATTCCAAAAGCCAGGGCCGGAACTAAGTGATGAAATGCCTCATCCCCTCTCTTCACAAGAGGTAATCCTCTCTTTTCGCGATTCGGTTAGTCTGCCTTTTTCTGTAGTAAGACTAAGAAGGAGCGTAATGTCGCGCTAGAAAGAGCTCTCTTTGCTAAGGAAGAAGCCGGAGTTAACTTCACTCGTCTATTGGAGAGTTCAGAGTTAGAGTTTCCGGAGATTCCTATTTAGATTGTGTTACACGCCAGTCTTGGTTTAGCAATCTTAACGCTCTTTCAATCCCTTGTTACGCTTTAAGCCCTTGCGAGCTAGTTGGAGAAAGATTACATGAAGTGGGAGTGCCAGTTTCTTTTATAGAAGTAAAGATGAAAGCCAGCCATCGGTAAGCGCATCTAGTTCGAGAGTGACAGTTCCCATTTCTACCAATAGTCTGAGGTCTTGACCTAGGAGGTCATTTCTGTCCAGAGTCTAAAACAGGGTTCAGGTTAGTTTCCTTGCGGCTGTCCTGCCTGAGCTCCCTCTATCCCGACTCCATGGGGGCTGCCCTGCTGTCCTGCCGCTGGAGCTCTCTGCTCACCTGCTGGCACCTCCCGCTCTACTCTACTACTGGTACTTCCTGCTCATCTGATGATGTATGCTATCTACGCGTCTCTGAGGCCGCGGAACAGAAGCAGTACTTACTAGAAACCTGCTCCTACAAAGACTCCCCTTGGGATACTCGGGGTGGATAATTGGAATTGATTGAAAAACCACTTCTTCTCCCGGGTGCACCATGGGAATGAATCGTACCGGGGTGCTTCTTTGTGAAAGGTCGAACGAATGCATTTCGAGGAGCTACTAACTACTAAATTCCCGGGTGGATCTTTGCTACCTTTATAGCTTGTTCTGCCGATTGGCTTTTTTGGAATAAAGTCAAGGCTTTGATGAAAGCTAAATCAATGATGGAAGGCTGGTTCAGGTAATCTTTTTGTGAAAATGTCCGCCACTTGATTGTTGCTACGAACAAGTCGAATGAGCAATTTGCCTGCGACGACGAGGTCACGAACGAAGTGGTAGTCAACTTCTATGTGCTTAGAGCGGGCATGGAACACAGGATTGGCCGCAAAGTGTGTAGCGCTAGCATTATCACAGTGCAGGAAAAATTGATAGCGAAATGGCACCGCTAGATCGCGTAGCAAGTAAGAAAGCCATAACAGTTCAGAGGTAGTAAGAGCGAGTGCCTTGTACTCCGCTTCGGCACTAGACCTGGAAAGAGTCGGTTGCTTTTTGGAAACCCAAGTCAGTAGGTTTTTTCCTAAAGGTACCGTTAGTCAAGCTAGTCCGGTAGGCAGGCCCTTATGTATAGAGGCGACGGGGACTTCTATCTATCTGCTTCTTTTAGAATCGTATCCACGAATAGTTGTGGTTGGTCACCGAAGTACACAAAGCTTTCAAGCGTCGAGCGTTTAAGGCGAATAGCCGTTTTATCGTAAAAAGAGAGAGACAAGTCCAGCTTCGAAGGAAAGTAGGCGAGCTATGCTTTTTTGATCTGCTTTCGGGTAGGCGCGGAGAACTCATACCGTCCCTTGAGCCTATAGATAGAAGGTAGGCCTAGACTTTAAGGTGAATACATCTTTCTGTGATCTTACGGTAGCGAGTTTCGGTAAGTTCAGTAAGTGAAGTGACGAGCGAAGGTGTACAAAGTCTGTGACTCACACGCTTAGGCGGGTTACGGGACTTTGTGATTCTTTCGGACAAGATTGCCTAGATTGATCAGATTCTCTTCCTATCTATTCATAAGACAAGATCAATCAAGGAATCCAGCGGCAGGGTACTTTATTCCGATATCTCCCCCCGAGGGTGAGTTATACTTCCCTATCCTTAATTAAGGATAAAATAAGATCTCTTGCTTTGCCCACAAGCCCTACTAGCGTAGCAAGTCTGAGCAAGTCTGGTCGCTGGTGTGTTGTTCGTTCTAGCGATAGGCTCCAAGCGCGATTCTGATTCTAAATTAGGTTTTCTGGTCTGGAATGAATCTGTTCTAAAGAAAGACCTGCCTATACTGAAGAGGGGCATGGGCTGGTTCACGGTAATGAATGGTGGTAGAAGGAATCGGAACTTCTTATGTCTGCTCCAGGGGAGCATCTGTTGACTTAGAGACCAGAATTCGCTATTATATAGTCCTCAGCTCTCTTTCATAAGACTCGTGTAGTCCACCCCAGCTCCACTTTTAGCAGGAAGTCACTTATTTGGAAACGATAAGCAGATTGATTGATTGCTCGAAAGAGCCGTACCTAGCTAAGGGAAGAAGCTATCTCTATTCGCCGGACAGAGAAGACAGGGCTATTGCAGCGGCAAGAGAAAGAGCGGCTACTGCTACTCCTGGCAAACTCCGATCAATCAGTGCCTTGTCTTCGGGCTAAAAGACTAGCCGCGGAAAAGATCACAGCGCTTACTCTTGTTGCAACGGCTATGCCAACCCAATCTCCACAAAGTGAAAAGTGGAATCGATTCTTTATCATAGACAAGGTTCAAAGAAAGGATATGAAAAAGTTTCCCCCATTCCCATTGAATTTGTAAGGACAACCCCTACCTCCTCTCTTCCAACTAGAATGCTTTTAGGCGTTCTGGTTTTGGCACACCGGGCTGCTTAGTCGGAATAGGCAAGCGGTGTGCTAGAGTGATGGATATAGAAATTGGAGATGAAACAAACG
>Ga0157368_1000231_pt1 | contig 27223 bp, 8 predicted proteins | sample AttbisABBM3_FD_113146 | JGI IMG/M metagenome (GOLD analysis project Ga0157368, IMG submission 113146) | Fungus gardens microbial communities from leaf cutter ant in Botucatu, State of São Paulo, Brazil - Atta bisphaerica ABBM3 | ecosystem: Host-associated > Fungi > Mycelium > Unclassified ... | reverse complement strand
ATTCTAAGTAATTATAGTTTATCCAAACCTTGAACTTGAAATTTGCCCTTTCTAATAAATATCTTCAGTTTTCTAATCCTCTTATCAATACTAATATCTTCTTGTCAAGAATATCATAGCTTTTTGTCTCATTTAGAGATTTTGAAAGGAAAGCTACAGATTTCTATTATTTATTCTTACACTCTATAGATAATACTCCTCCTATCACATAGTCTAATATATCCACTTCTATCCTTGTTTTTTTGTCTAAGTCTGGTGCTGCTAACATTAGTTCTTTTGTAAATTTTCTCTTCAACTTCTTATATATCTTCTCTTGCTTTTCTATCTAATCCCACTTCTGATTCTTTTTTACCAAACCATATAATAGTCTAGCTATCACTGTGAAATCTTTAATGAACTACCAATAGTAATTGGCTAGTTTCAAAAATTTCTATATATCTTTAACTTCTTTTAAAGTCAGCTAATTCAATACTTCCTTCACCTTTTCTTCTTCCATCTTAATACCTTCCAGTTTAATTACCACTCCTAAAATCTTACCTTCTACTTACATTTTTCTGGGTTTTACATATAAATCATTTTCTGCTAATCTCTTTACCACTTTCTTTACTACTTCATCATGTTCCTCTTCTCTTTCTGTACTTACTATAACATTATTAATGAAGCTTGCTACTTCTCCAGTATTGATTTAGTTCTAAAGAATCTTGTTTATTATTATTTGGAATGTCACTAGAAAGTTTGTGAGTCCAAAAAACATTACTATTGGTTCAAATAACCCTTCTGAAGTTATAAACACTACTTTCTACTTATCCTCCTTCTTTATTTGTATATTATTGTAACCTTATTATAAGTTCAATTTAGTAAATACATTTAAATATCCATAGTCCTGAACTATTCTCTTACTGTTCTTCTTTCTTACAAAAAATGCTAATACCATTTGAGGTGACTTCAAAGATCTAATGTACTCTTTTCTTATTTATTCTTTTATGAACTCACATACTTCTCTTTTCTCTTTTCTTGACAATGAATACATCTTTCTCTTTCTTGGTATAAACTTATTCTTCACTTCTATTGTATAATTGCACAACTTCTTTGTTAGTATTCTCTCACTTGCTTTCTTTTTAATTTTTACTTTCCTCTTTCTTTTTTTTTACTTTTTCTTCTTACTTCTTTTTTTCTTTTTTCTGCTTTTATCACTCCAGTTTTCTACACTTTAGTCTCCACTACTCTCTATACTTTTTTGAACATCTCATCATCTTTATCTCTTCTATTTTCTAGTCAATTTCAGAATTGTGGCAAGCAAGCTATGGCATTTTCAAAATTATACTCTACTTCTGACCACTGATCATATCAATCTTCATTTTTCTCTATACTCTTGATAATAAATATTGACTTCTACTATATACTCAATTAGTCCTTCCTTGTTGAAAGAATTATCCATGTTTCTTATATATATTGGTCTTTCTATTTTCTTCAACTTAAACTTCTGCTTTTAGCAAATTTTAAACTTATAAATAGCCTTGTTACATCATTATCCAACAATACCTTTACTATTACTCCTTTCTGTGTATCAATTCTCTTAAGCCCAATCTTCACTGTAACTTCTCTCAACATGTCTTCTTTATCTAGGTTACAGCAGAATTTATTGTTTATTACTTTAGAGAGCATTGCAAATCTATTGTAATTATTAAAACCTAATAGTTCTCTATTAGATTCTTTTTCCTATTTAAATTACTGCTCCCATTGTTCACATTGTTTCTATACTCAAGTCTCCTTTCTTATTCCACTACTCCTCTATTCCTGTATACATCTATAGTATATAGGTTGTGTCTCAGCACAAACACTATCTACTGTTGTGGATACACTATAACTGTATTACTCCTTCCATTGGAGCAGGCTCTGCTAACATCAATTACTATATCTCTTGCTTCTTTAGCTAAACTTGAGGCTGTGATAATTATTGCTATTGTACCTCTCTAGTATTTACTGGTATATTTGTTCTCAAACTCTTCTATTATCTTGCTTCTTTACTCCATCTTTTTCAATTCTGCCATCTTCATTATCTTGTTACTCTCTCTGAATTCTTCTCTTAAGTCTGACAAAAATTTCCCAATCATTGTATAACTTAAATTTCTACTCTTCAAATCTTCCATAATGTTCTTTTTTCATATATCCACTGATTTTTCCTGCATCTACACCTATTTCTCTACTAAATCATTCCTTATTTTCATTCTAATGGAAAGCCTATATACTATCAAAAAACCTAAAACTTTTCCTGTTTCCTCACTGAATATTGGTGGCTTAGCCATATTTATATTTGATCCAATGTTGGGTTGGAGAAGTACTACCTCCTCTCCTCCTTTTAGTCTAGCTTGAGCTATTAATACCTGTGTGGTAGCTATCTGCTCTTATTGCTATCTAATTAACTACTTCAAGTTGATTGAGCCATGTTGACTTATATTGTAAATAAAATAGTAGTGAATCAATTGGAATAGGTAATGATGAAATAGAGGCTAACTCATAATCTGAACTCAACTCAATCTCTATAGATGTTAGTAGCACTTTTTTGTCTATTTTACACTATCTACTGACTACCTAAACTATCCAACTACTGTTTTAAGAAAATTGTAAATAATTTTGTTCTAAAAAGGACATTCCACTCTAGATAAGGTCTTAAGGACATCTGTTATTACCCTATATAGAGAAGTCATTAAAAAACATTATAGCACAGAACTACTACTCAAAAAAAACTATCTGCTATATCCATGCAAAGTAATATATCTAGTAAGCACTAGTAGGTTTTAATGCAAAACAGATGACTAAGCTTTTTCTGCCTAGTTAGTATACTCATTAAGCTTAGAGTCCAGCCTTGTTTTCTTGACTTTAGACAATGTTGCCTTCAGTTAAGAATGATAAGAAAGTAAGAAAAGAAAATAGAAAAGACCCTAAGTTGAGTAGTCTCAAGAAAGAATATTGAGTTCTAATATTCAAATCTCAAAGTATTAAGATAAGAAAGAAATCTTATATTAGGTTAATACAAGAGAACTCAATGGAGTTTCAAGTACAAAATATTTATCTTATATGTACTTGGCTAATAGTTCATGCTATACTAAACCTAGCCTATTGATAGAATTATGAACAGTGGACTTAAGTTTATTTTATTTTCCTTTTCATTTTCATTTTCATTTCAATTTATTTTCTATTTTGAGAAACTAGGGTTAGGATTCAGTATGATATTATATGTCACTGTCACAAATTGTCACATGACAAGACCCAGTGTCACACATCAGTCACATAACACAATAGAAAATAGTAGAAGGTTCTGAAAGGAATAACATTATATAATATATGTAACATATGGTTATTTAGAGTAGGCTAATCACAGTAGTAGCACAAACCATTAGTCTGGGTATATAAGGTAGACAATCCTGTACAGAGTTTTTTATCAAGTTCTCTTGTGTTAACTCTAATACAAGGTTTTTCTCTTTGACTTGCTCTAAAGTCTTTGAGTTGTAATACCTATCCTAAAGAACATATGTACTATATACTGTTGATATATAGTATAATATTATTATTCTAGAATCTTTTATAACTTTCTATAATATGTAATTACATGACTATGATATGTGACTAATATGTAATTACATGACTATGATATGTGACTAATGTGTAATAATTTGTGATATTATGCTAACTTCTAACTCTAAGTCCAAAAATAAATAAAAATAAATAAAGTCCATCATCTTCAACTCTGATATTAGAATAGAGAAACCAAATTGGAAGAGAGCCAGAGTACTTTAACAAGTGTTTCTGAAGTATATAAAAGTATATAAGTGGATAATAATAGTAGACTATAGAAGAATAAGAGAATATAAGAAAGAAAAGTTAAATAATATATCTAAGTGGTTAGAAGTATTTGTATATAACTCAAAGAGGTCCAGAGTATGAAAAAGTAGATCAGCAGATAAGTATAGATATTAGAAAAGATCATAGAATATAGATCAGCCAAAAAATATAAAAGAGAAAAGTCTCAGAAAAGCAAGTTTTCTTACAAGATATTAATATTTTTTGTAATACTAATAGCTATTTAGAGTTTTCTCAAATTTCTACTTTTTTTGTTTATTAATAAGAATAGAATCTGAGAAAAGGCTCAAATATCTATCAGATATCAGTGTCCTTAGAGCTATATATGTCTCTAATATAAGTATTTCATTCTCTACAATAAAACTTATACTATTATTCAAGCTCAAATACTACTGGTATTTTAATTCTTATAGTAAACTTACTAGTATTAAAAATCTGTAGATATTTATTTGTATCAAAACTCTATTAGTGACATTTAGTCTTATTTATATTAAAATCCTACTAGTATTTTGCTTTTAATAATAAATATATTTCTATCAAAAAATCTACAGAATATTTAACTTGATTTGTATTAAGCTCTGTGGATATTTGGTCTTATTTGTATCAAACTCTATAAGTATTTTAACTTGTTTACATTGTCTTTTATAATAGAATTTTCTTCTATCTAAACTTCTGTCAGTATTTTACTACTGAAACACCTGCTAATATTACTTAAAGCTCTACTGTATTAATTCTTTAATTTACTTTATATATTTAAGATTAATAGTTACTCTGTAATAATTAGTATGATAATTGACTAAAGTTGATATCAAACTCTGATGTTAATAACAATATACTTACTTTTGTCCTTCTAAATCTTATTCCTATCTTCTAAGACCTTTTTTAAAATTGCAACTATATGACTCATAGGAGATATAACACATAAGTTGAAGTCAAGATTATTATAGAAAGTCTGAAATCCTATAGAATTTGATATAAGTTCTCATACTTGTTAAAATTCCAAACTATACTTAACAATCAGGACCTGTTCCAATAAAAGAAGTAAAGAGAACAAATACAGCAGTTATGGTAAATTTACAACAATAGTAACAGATAAGATTTGTGCCTAAGCAAGATCTATATGTTATAGATATAAATTGAGAAAGAAATTGTCATAATTACAGAGATTTTGGATATATCACAAGGTATTATAGAAATTAAAGAACAATGAAATAGAGAAAATAGATTGGTTATTAAAACAATAACCATAATTTAAAAAAGGAGAACTAAGCTCTTATTATAATAAGTTTGCTTTACTCAGTAGAATAATGGACAATGAAAATTTGTCCAAAAGTAATTCAAATAGTGATTTCTTAAGAGAAGTAACAGTAAAGATTGAACTTGAAAAAATTAATATATAAAAAAGAGTAACAGTGAAGACATTATTGGATAGTGAGACAACAGGTTTAGTTATGAGTTTGGAGTTTACAAGAAAATAAGGGTTTAAGTTGAAAAAAATCAAAAGACTTATATATATAAGAAATATAAATAGTATATTTAATAAGGAAGAGCTAATAGAAAATACTATGAAAGTAAATTTTTTATAAGAATTATAGAGAGAGAATAGAAATCAATGTGATAGATGAACAGAAGTATAATTTTAGGAATATTGTGGCTTGTATGCTATAATCCTAAAATTGATTAGAGAACAGAAGAAGTGAAAATGACAAGGTATCCAAAGAAATGTGAAAAATAGTAGAAGCCAAAGTAGATAAAACTGGTATGGCAGAAGTAGAAGAAAGAAAAAACCAAAGAAGAAAAGAACAATGAAAGTAAAGAAGATAGTAGAAAAATAGGAAATTTAAGATGAAGAGGAAAAAGTAGCAAAGTCTAAAGAAGAAACTAAAAAATTAGTATCTCAAAGATTTTATGAGTAGTAGATCTATATTTTTGGAAAAAAAGCAAGTGAGAGAATGCTGATAAAGAAGATATGAGATCATGTAATTTAGATAAAAGAAAAGTTTGTATAATAGAAAGAGAAAATCTATTTCTTGTTTAGAGAGGAGAAAGGGAAGATATACAAGTTTATAGATAAATAATTAAGAAAAGAGTATATTAGACTCTTGAATTTGCCTCAAATAGCACTAATATTTTTTGTAGGAAAAAAAAATAGTAAGAAGTAAATAGTACAAGACTATATATACTTGAGTGAATGAACTATTAAAAATAATTATTCTTTGTCTTTAATTTTGGATATTGTAGAAAATATTGGTACTAAGAAAATATTTACTAAGTTAGATTTACATTGAGATTATAATAATATATAGATAAAGGAGAGCAATGAATAGAAGATAGTATTTATAACTCTGAGAGGATTGTTTGAACCAATGGTAATTTTCTTTAGTCTGACAAACTCATCTATGATATTTCAAATAATGATAAACAAGATTCTATAGGATTTGATCAATACTAGAAGTGGTGAGCTTTATAAACAATGTAATAGTAAGAATAGAGAAAGAAGAAGGACATAACAAAGTAGTTGAAGAAGTAGTGAAAATATTAGCAGAAAATGATTTGTATGTGAAACTGGAGAAGTACAAGTAGAAGATTAGAAAAGTAGGATTTTTAGAAGTAGTAATTAGGCTAGAAGGGATAAAAATGAAAGAGAAAAAGATTAAGGTGGTATTGAACTAACTGACTCCCAAAAGAATTAAGAATGTTCAGAGAAGTTTTTTGGAACTTGCCAATTACTATAGACAGTTTGTTAAAAATTTTACATCTATAACTAGGCTATTATATCATCTAGTAAAAAAGAAGCAAAAGTAGAAATAGATAAATAAATAGAAAAAAGCATTTAAAAAGTTGAAGAAAATGTTTATAAAAGAACTAATACTAATTGCACTAGACCTAAATTAAAAAAGTAAGAATAGAAGTAGATGTGTTGGATTATATAACAGAAGGAGTTTTGTTAAGTAGATAAAGGCTAGTAACATACTTGTCTAAGTTTTTAAATGAGACAGAAAGAAACTACAATATCTATAATAAGAAGATGTTAGTAGTAATCAGAGAATTAAAGTACAAAAGTTGAACTACAGACAAACTCAATGAACACTATACTTATCAAGGTTTGATTTGACCTGAGAGCACATATCAGGAACAAAAATAAAAAAGGCAGATAAATTAAGTAAAAGACTAAATTAGAAGGTAGAAATATAAAATAATAATAATAATCAAAAATTAATTAAAAAAGAATAGATTTGAGATTTGACAAAAATAGTGGTAAATAAATCAAAAGTAGATATTAAAAAAAGCTATAGATAAAGATAAGAAAGTAGTTAGAGTAGTAGAAGAGATAAAGAAAGTAAGAGTTAAGATATTGAGAGGTGAAAAGTGCCAGATAGAAGAAGAATTAGTGTTGAAAAAAGAAAAAGTGTATGTGCCAAAGGATAAGGAGCTAAGAGTTGAAATAATCTAGTTACATCATCATATATCAGCAACAAGATGTAGAGGATGATGGATGATAACAAAATTAGTGGCTAGAAGTGACAAAGGGTGTGAAAAGATATGTAAACAGATGTGACTTGTACTAGAGGATGAAAAACCATACAAAAGCACTAGTAGGGAAACTGATAGTAAATAAGGTACTAGAGAAACTATGGATATATTTGACAGTTGACTTTATTATGAAGTTACTATTAATAGTAGGAAAGAATGCAATTTTGGTAGTTTGTGATAAGTTATTCAATATGGTATATTTTGTAACAACAACAAAAGAAATGTCAATAGAAAGATTAGCAAGACTACTTAGAAATAATGTATAGAAGTTGTGTAAGTTGCCAGAAAGTGTGATTTCAAATTAAAGACCACAATTTGCAGCAGAGTTAACCAAAGAGTTGAATAGAATACTAGAAATTAAAACAAATTTATCAACATCATTTCATTCACAGATGGATAGTTAAACTAAACATGTGAATTAAAAATTGAAACAGTATTTAAAGTTCTTTGTAGGTCATAGACAAAAGAATTGGCTAGAATGATTAATGATAGCAGAATTTGTGGTAAACAACAAAACACATTTAACAACTAAGATATCTCTATTTATAGCAAAATATAGTAGAGAGCTGAGAATGGAAACAGACATTAGAAGAAAAAGATAAAAAGACAATAGAGTTTGTAAAAAGAATGAAGAAAGTTCAAAAGAAAACTAAGGTAGTTCTAAAGAAAGCTCTGGAAGAGATGAAGAGACAAGTAAACAAAGAAAGAAAGAAAGCTAAGAAGTAGAAGAAAAAAAGATAAGATAATGTTAAGTACAAAAGACTTAGTGTTCAAAGAGTAACTAGCAAAGAAGTTAACAGAAAAATATGTGAGATCTTATGCAATAAAAGAAATTGTATTAGCTAATGCAATCTAGTGTGATGAAAAAGATTTATAATAGAACAAGATATATATATCAGATATGAGAAGTTTGAACACTAGTTTCTTTATTTAATTTTCTTTTCTTTTTCTTTTTTTCTTTTATTTTTCTTATTTGAATTTAGGGTTAGGGGTAGAGTGATGTCATGATCACACTGTCACAAATCAGTCACATCAGATGACATAGTCACAAGTTATGAGGTCACAGAAAAGAACATAGAAAGTTCTGGAAAAGATAATATTGTATAATGTGTGCAATATATATTGACCTTAAGGCAAACACATGGTCATTTAGGGTAGGCTAGAAAAGTAATAGCATAGACCATGGTAGTTTAGTATATAAGATAGACAATCTTATACAGAGTTCTCTATTAAGTTTTCTTGTGTTAACTCCAATACAAAGTTCTTCTTATAAATTAACTCTAAGGTCTTTAAGTCATAACAATATAGAACAAGAGAAGTTATATATGACAAAGAAAAAAAATTTTAGAAGAGGAGAGTTACTTGAAAAGTATATAGTAAAAATATTATAATAGTGAAAAGTTTAAAGAAAAGTATTTAAGAAAGTTAGAGAAGAACTAGTGAAAATAGAAGTTAGTTTCTCTAAAGGAAAAACCTTGAAAAGAATAATATCAAAGTTAAAGACAGTAGACTCTATTTTATTTTCTATTTTCCTTTTATTTTCATTTATTTTTATTTGTTTTCATATTTTGAGATTTAGAGTTAGAGTTTAGTATGATGTCACACATGTCACAATCACATGATCACATGACATAGAGAGAGAAAAAACATAGAAGATTTTGAAATAATAATATCATACAGCATATTCACTATATATTAACCTCATATATAATATATAATCTTTAAAGTAGGTTAGATGTAATTGTGTATAGATGTATTAGCTTAGTATGTATATGGCTGAATACATTATTATACTAAGAACTCCATTAAGTTCTCTTATATAAATTCTATATAAGATTTTTCCTTTATTTTAATACTAAGGTTTAAGCTATAATTGTTATGAACTTAAACCTTTAGAGTTAGGTAAAAGAACAAACTCTTGTATTAGAGTAAACACAAGAGAACTCGATAGAGATCCCTTTACAAAGTGGTCTACCTTATATACTACTATTCATGGTCCATGCTCACTACTGTGCACCCTACCCTAAACGACCATGTGTAAAACATGAGGTCAATATGTGTTATCTATGTTGTATAATGTCACTTATTCTAAAACCTTCTACTAAATTCTTCTTCATCTTGTGACTACCCCATCAGATTGTGACTAATGTGACAGCATAACTGATCAACCCTAACCCTAGTTGTTCTAATAATAGAAAATAGAAAAGTAAATTGAAAAGAAAATAAAATGGAAAGAAGAAATAAATAAATAAATCAAGTCCACCTTTTTCAATCTTGACAATAATACTTTAGTCAATAAGCTATGGATCCTACTTGCTTTTCCATTATATAAGGTTTAATGAGATAGAAATACAATGATTTGAGATGAATAAATAAATATATTCAAGAGTTATTAAAACTAGAACTAGAGGGGAAAAAACTGAGTAAATAGAATAATGTAAGATATTGAAAATATACTTAAAACCAGAGTAAAAAGAACTAGCCCTAGTACAGTCTAGCTATGAACTAAGTACTGACTGTTTACATAAATAAAAAGTAATATACTCTCTCTCAGCAAGATATCACAGAGCAGATAAAACACCTACTCAAAATTTAATAAAGACTTCACAGAGCAAAATCTTGGTGAAAATATCTGCTATTATTTCCTTAGTAGAAATATAATAGAATGCTATCTCTCCTTACTCAGTATACTTTCAAATAAAATAATACAAAATGTTAATATTTGCAGTAATCTAAGGAAAATCAAGTTCTTTGAATAATGTACAAAGCTAGACAGCTTCCTTAATAACACTGGCTGAAATTATAACAATATCAAAAATGAACCTACCAACTAAACAATAGTTATTAGGATCCTGAGCTTAATTAGAATTAGTCTATCTGACTAAGTCAAAACTTTTCTTTGTCTGCTTTTCTAAAACTAAACCAAAATTCATAGTGTTTTTAAGACAATAGAGGATATGCTTTGCAACTTCCAAGTAAACAACTATCACAAAATAAACTATTCACTTGTTTGTAATATCTGAATTTTGAGTACACTTTTAGAGGTTTAGAAGTGATTTAGAAGTTCAATAATAATAACAATAGTAATGAGAGATAATTATTGATGAATATTGATAATAAATGATATTGTTAAGTCTGAGGTCTAATCTTCAGACATAAAAATATATATACAAAAAAGTAATGGTCTATATACAAGCTGTTTCCATCACATAATCAAAACTTGTATCCAATGGGAGCTATTATCTGTCATAGCAGATATTAGGCTAATTTTATAAGATAACTAATTATGTCACTATATTGATATGCTTATATTTCCATGAATACTTATTACTATAGGATATATCATATATCATTAGATTTTCTAACACTGATGGCCTGATTATCTTAGCTAATTGTGAAGATACAAGCTGAATGAAGTTTGTAACAGTAATATCTGGATTGCCTCTAAATTGAATAATAAGGTTAACCACAAACTAAATGTTGGACCAAGTTTGTGTTATAAAAAAAGATTCAATTAGAGAGAGATAATGAATATTACTTGTATACTTCTTATAAGCATACTTTTCAGTTTCTAACATAGGTGACTGAGAAACAGATAAATTATGCTTAATAGCTAATGAAGTAGAAAAAGGTATAATATCTTGTATACCAAAGCAAGTGAGGACTTGGTGAATGTATGTGGATTGACTGAGGAAAATAAGTTGGTTAGTGTAGTGACAAATAACAAAAATTCCTAACATAAATTTTAGCTCTCCAAGACTAGTAATATCAAAATTGTTGCCAAGTACTATCTTGAAATATACAATATACATACTTTTCAGAGCAACTACTACTATGTTATCAATATACACTAGTATAATAAGAACAGTTTTGTTTTTTTTCTTCTTGATATATAGGCAATCATCAGCAAATGCACAAGTAAGACCAAGCTTTGTTAAAACTTCATAGAGCTTTTTCTTCTACTGTCTTCCTACCTGTTTGAGACTATATAATGCTTTGTATAGCCACTAATATTATTCTTGTAAACTAAATTAACTAACTTTATCTAAGATTGTTATATAAATTTCTTCATTAAAATTATCTTGCAAGTAAACAACAATAACATCAACTTAATGAATGCCAAAATCTAAATATCAGCTAGGATAAGAAAAACTGTATTGTAAATTTGGCTACAAAAGAAAAAGTTTCAGAGAAATTTTTATCAGAGATCTATAAAAAGCTTTTGACTACTATACAAGTCTTGAATTTAACATGGTTACTATGTTTATCAAGCTTTTTCTTGAAGACAATATAACTTTCAACAGCTTTCTTACTAATCAGAAACTCATTCACCTACTCAAAGATATCTGCTTTAAGATATTCAAACTCAATAGCATGCTCTCATTTACTTAGGTAGAGAGAACATAGTACTTTATAGTAAATTCTAGGTTTATTTATGACTGCAATAAAGATTAAATTTACAGAACTATCCAAAGTGATAGCATCATTAATGAATAAGAGCTTATGACACTCTGCTGGCTTATATACATGCATTGATATATTTCTTCTAGACAAATAATCCTACTTAGAAGACTTCTTTGAGATTGATAGTAGATTAGAGAGAATCTTGCTGACAACATTATTGATAGGAGTAATAGAACAAAAAGTTTTTAGAGCATGGTTTTGATCAACAACATCTGTATAAATGATGTCAGAAATGATGTGAGTTAGTTTGGAACTTGACTAAGCAGTTACTATAATATTTTCTTTAGCAAGAGTGTCATTAACAAAATCATTCATAGCTATTGTTAATATTCTTAATATATCAATACCAATGACTGTTAGATCACTTGGTATGTCATTCTTAAAAAACTAAACATTTCATGAGACAATTAGCTTGTCATTTTCAAAATCTTCCAGTAAATAACCTTTAGCCTTATCAGTCTACTATCTAAATAAACAAACTTTTATTGCTCTAAATTTCAATTTTCCTTTTTGAACCTGCTTAAGAATATATGTCCAATCTAATGAACTGAAAATTTGCAAGCTCTCTTAAAACTAGAAGTGAGTGTAATACTCCTAATATGAATAGTATACATAAATGTCTTTCTCTAGTATCACAATTCCATCTCTATACTCCATAATATATAATACACTATTTCAAAAAAGACAGTGATAGCCTACTCTACAATTTTATTTTGCTTTGAAAGATAAAGAATAGTTGTTTTGTAAATAATATCATTTAATTAACAGAATTGTTCTATTGTTTTGTTTACAAATTCAGAACCATTGTTGCTTTAGAAAGTCTATTTAGATGAAATGATATATATTTAAGAAAAACAGACCCTGCTTGGTAGAGGTATAAACATAATTATTATACTAGAACTTTGCTATAGGCAAGAGGCTGTACTAATCCTTTGCTGCTCATTCACAAACAACTAGAGGTATTGGTTAAGTTTTTTAATCAACATTCTCTATCTGTTTATCTGACTAGGAATATTATGCTGTTGATAAAATGATCTCAATCCTGAGTATTTAGTGTAACTTTTTAGTGAGAAGTATGATAAACTATAGTCTTCTATCCAAGACTATATAGAGGGAGAGACTGTGTGATTTCCAAACATAATACAAAAATAGCTAGACAGTGTTCTCTGTGGTGATAATTGTATGAGTTGAAATGAAATACATTCTTTTGGATACCAAATCTACTACTATCATCACTACATCAAAAACTGTAGACTTTAGAAGCTTAACAATAAAGTTTATGCTTATAGTTTTCCATTTAGTATTTGGTACTGGTAGTAGATACAATTTCCCAAGAGATTATACTAGTTAATGTATCTAAATATTTAGGACCACTATGATTCCAAGAGACTAGTTTCAAAGTTTTCCACCTATCTACATATCTAGATATTTTAGAGTCATGATGGAGTGTAGCTACTTACTAGCAAAGGTCCACAGTATTAGAGATATATACCTTACTATGAAATAAGAGCAGGCTATTGTCTTCTAACCACTCTAAAGACCACAAGAACCTTGTCATAGAGTTTCAGAGTTTATATACAACTCTTGCTACTAGTTTTTTGTAGTTATCAAGTTAGTTTTCCTACTAGATATCTATCAAGAAAGTCTTCTCCACAACTATGTCTTTTAATACTTGAATAGCAAAAAACTCTAGCTTAAGTAACACTATATCCTAATTATCTTAGAAACATGTACTATAATATGCTCACCTTGACAGTGTGTTAAACTTATTCATGTACTTCTCTGGATGATAGTGCAACAAGAAGTTAAATTATACTAAGTATAACAACTATCAGACTTGTTTATAGTTTAATTTCTGGATAGTTATCAAGTATTAAATGTTCTTGTAGTCTATCCAGATCTTAACTAGAGTTGCAGCTTCTTTTATAAAATAACATTATTTTTCCAGTGTGCAGATAATTACTAATATTTTCTTGTCATGTATTTCATAGTTATGCTCTACTAGAGAAAAGACTTGCTAAGAAAAGCAACCAAATACTATCTTCTTAGGAAGCTTGGAAAAGTACTACTCTAGTTGTTAAGTCCGAGCTGTCTACTTCAATGTAAGATAAAGCTGAAGTATCTAGAGAAATCAGTATTAGAGCTATAATAATAACATTCTTGAGTGTATTAAAGACTGCTTGCTATATAAAGTTTCAGATCCAAGTACTATTGCTTTCTATGATATTGAAAAGAAGAAGAGCAATATCTAAAAACATGTAAATAAACCTTTAGTAAAGTTAATAAAACCAAAAAATGTCTGTAAAGTACTTAATAGTATAAAGAAACAGCTTATGCTTAGCCAAGACATCCAGGACTCTGCAAACTGCTCTATGGTGCTCTTCTAATATCTGGGTAAAAATCAGAATGTTATTCAAGTATACTATGATGATAGCTTTTACATTGAAACTCTAAAAAATATTATTTATTATAGTTTGAAAGATAGCTGTTAAAGCAACTAAACAAAGTCTATAGTGTTTCAGCAGAGTTTACATCTTCAGAAAGATCCTAAGTATATTATCTATATATATAATAGAATAAAAAATACCTTCAGAAAGATTCCAAGAAATATTAGATACAGTTTATACCTTATTATCCAAGTTTTGCTGAGAGTCTCTTGGAAGTTCAAATAGGTCAGTTAAACATTATCCAAAAATGCAAAAGCAAAAGCCAGAATGATCTTTAGCTTTAGTTTATATACTATACCTCTATAAGTTATACTAGTTATATATTTTGGAAGAGTACTTAAGAGACTAGAAAGACAAGACCACTAGAAAGTGGTAAAATGTGTTGTCACTAACACCAGAAAATAGTATCAGTTTTAATTAATTTCCAAAATAGGGCTATTTGTCATATGCCAAGTCCACCTATCCAGAAAACACATTCCCATAGTGATACTCCTTGTCAACATCTAATCTAAAAGCCTGTCTTCTATGGTGGCTATCTTCCTTGCAACAATACAGAGATTCTGTCTTCCATGATGAAGATACTCTTATCTAACTTGGTCTTCCATGGCAGAGTTGTACTCCTATCAGTGTCTCAACACTGAAACCTCTACTCAGTGCAATAAGGACTATACCACTGGAACCCCAAACATCTCCTATGGTATGTATCTGTATATAAGACTAGTAATTATACTGTAATTTGCTAGTCTGATAATTGACAAAGATAACTCTTATTGAACTCAATCCCTGGTATTCAATGGTAACATACCAATCAGCACTCACTCTCATCTCAGACTTTTTTCTTCCATTGGAAATTGTGATTATATGGCAGACAGATGGCACAGCACATAAGCTGAAGCCAAGGTTGTTCTACAAGTCCACACAACTCTAAGTCTTTCCTGTGGACTTTCACCCCCAGTGTGAACCATACCTGACACTATTATAGTGTAAACTACCAGTTTGTTATAATCACTATGATCTATATCTCATGTTCTATAAGTGCTTATCTTATGTTGGATATGTGTTGGGGTTCATTTCATATTTAACTTATAATTAATTATACTTTGTATTTTTCTTATGTAGTAGTGAAGGTTTCCTTATATTCTCTTTACTCTCTTTTTGTTGTTTCCTCAAGAATACCTTACTTATTTCTTATATTTTATAAGTATATATAGTAGTAGATACTATCCTGCATATTTATACTTTACCAATTAATCATCTTCTTTATTCTTTCTCAAGTCTTTATCTAAGTTGCAATCTGAGCTAAGCTTAAGATTATAACATTTGATAAAGTATTGTTAGGCTCATCTTGCAAAAAGAGAGTGCATAGTAATTAGACTACTAGAATATCATAATGGTTAGGCTATTGAAGAACTATTAGAACAACTTTGTAGTAGGACTACAGATAAACAGTTAAATTATTAGAAAAACAGTAACAAAATGATACTTGTAGTATAAATCACAGACAAAGCAAATAAAACTAGATACTGACTATTGTGATAAAAACCATAGACAAAAAAAACAGACAGATACAGCTAAGGAACAACAGATATTGAGATACTAAAAGAGATATTAGAATCATTGAGAATCATTAAAGAATATGCTTTGAACAGAAATAGAACTACAGATTCAATATTATTAGAAGAGATATCGACAACACCTACACCAGTGGTATACAATATGCAGTTATACTGAAGAGCATAGTCCCAGACCCAGAGTGGTTTAATGGTGACCAAACAAAGTTTGAAGACTAGTGAAGAGAAATCTAATTATTTCTCAAGAGCAACAAAGTTATAGTAAAAGATAGCAAGATCACTGAAAAAAATATTCAAAACTAGAACAATTTTGTCAAAGAAGTCAAAACAGCATTTAGTAATAAGAGCAAAGTAGCAGATGCTGAATGGAAGATCAAAACTGTTATAATTATAAGACCTTAGAGTGGATCAAGTAAAAAAACCTTGTATTAGGGTAAATATAAGAGAACTCAATAGAGTTTCTAGTACAAACTTATTTACCTTGTATATACTAGGCTACTGGTCTATGCTACAGTACCATTAACCTACCCTAAATGCATGTCAAATACATTATAGTGATATTGTTTTTTTTTAGAACCTTCCATCATGTTCTATTATGGCATATAATTGTGTGACTATATGACTGTAACTGATGTATGACATCATGCTAACCCTAATTTTAAGCCCCAAAATAAAATAAAAAATTGTTAAGTTCATTGTTTATAATTCTAACATCATTTCATCTTCAATATTTTTTCTCTAGAGAAACTGACTTCTATTTTTACTAGTTCCTCTCTAACTTTTTCAGATACTTCTCTTTGAACTTTTTATTATTCTACTCATACAATATCTTTGCTATGTACTTCTCTAATAACTCCTCCTTTCTAAAATCTCTTTCTTCTACCATCTCTAACTTCTCTTGTCTTCTTACTTCTGTGTTTAGCCTCTCTTCAGTCTCTCTTTAAATTCTGCTACTACTTCTTTTGCATTTTCTAAATCTTCTTCTTTTTCCTAACTATTATACTCTGCCATAAACTTCTTCCATTGTATTAAATACTTTACTACTCCCTGAACTTTTCTTTTATTTAATATTTTCTCAATCTTCTACTCTTTTACTCCTTCTATCTTCATTAGCTTTACTTCTTTGACCTTCTGTCTCTCTACTTGTTCTTTGTATCATACTATCTAGCTAATGTTCACAACCAGATGAATTCTCATTGAATTGAGCAGCTGTAATTTGACTGTACTAGTAAATATTACTTCATCAATGAAATATAGACCAATGTATTGATCTACTAGTTTTCTTGCTAGTTTTTCTTTAAACACCAGATCCTTTGTACTCAATATTACTCTGTCACTTCTTTCTCATTTTTCTACTTCTTTTCTTCCTCTATTTGCTTGTTGCTTTATCTCCTTTTATGCCTTTCTTAATGCTGCTTCTGTCTCTTCTTATACCTTCTTTATCCTCTTCACAAACTCTGTTGTTTTTTCTACTTTTCCTTTTTTCCTTATATTCTTAACTCCTTTCTATAATTCACTATAAATGGAGACACTTTAGTTGCTGAATATGTCTTGTTATTTACTGCAAACTTGGCCCAATCCTTTTTATAATAGATAAAAAATCTTAAGTACTGTTCTAATTCTTAGTTCATTCTCTTTGTCTGACTATCTATTTGTGGATATAATAATGTCAGCAACTTCATTTCAATGTCCAATATTCTATTCAACTTCTTTGTCAGTTCCACTACAAACTATGGTCCTCTATTCAACATCATACTCTTTGGCAACCTATATAACTTCCATATATTAATCTTAAACAATCTGTTGCAAACTACTAAGATAGTATCTTTCTCAGCTACTAACAGCAACTTGGTTATAAAGTTTACCATCAAGTGTGTCTATGGCTTCTTTAATACCTCACTTAATTTCAATTTCTCTACTAGTACTTTCATCCTATTCTTCATTTTTTAACATACACTATATTCTTCCACATATTTTCCTATATTTCTTGTTACTTTTGGCTACCAATAATTTTTCATCACTAGCTCTGTTATTTTCCACCTTCCTTCATGTTTAGCTACCAGTATATCATAATACAACTGGATTATCTCTACTCTCAACTTTTCATCCTTCAACATATATATCTTTTCTTTTTTCAATATCAAGTCTCTTTCTATCTTCTATTCATTTCCTCATAGTATTTTAACTCCTGTCTTCTTCATTTCCTCTACTACTCTAACTACTTCTTCAATTTTATCCCTTGTTTTTATTTTTTTTATTATATCTACTTCTAGGCCTTCTATTACTACTTTAGTTAGACTACAAATTCATTGTTCCCTAATTAATGTCTAGTTATTATTGTTATTTTTAGTCCCTATTTTCCAGTCTGGTCTTCTACTAAGTCCATCCACTTTTTCTATTTTTGTGCCTAGTACATGTTTTAAGGTGAAATCAAATCTTGACAAATATAACATCTATCATACTTGTCTTCTGTTTAATTTCTGTACCTTTATAAAATGTTCCAAATTCTTATGGTCCATCCAGATCTCAAACTTGAACTTGGCATCCTCTAATAAATGTCTTTAGTTTTCTAGTCCTTTTATTACTATTAACATCTCCTTGTCATAGATCTCATAATTTCTCTCTGTTTTGTTGAGATTTTAAAAGAAACATCACTAGTCTTCATCTTCTATCTTTACACTCTTGTCATATCTCAAACTCCAAAACATGTCCAAGGCATGTTTGACTTCAATACAACATCAAATTCCTGCAGTTATTTGGCTTTTGTGCCTAAAACTCTGTTAGTGGTTTAGTACTTTATAATGGACTTAATTCTATCAAAATCCATGGTCATATTCATCTGTGTCCATTACCTAATTATCTCCTTCAAACTCCACAAATTTACTCAGACTTTATGCAGAGTTTTCCCCTCTTCAAATATGAACTCCTATATAGTGTTTCACTAGTGAAACACTTGCTCAGAGATCTGTTTTAGTTACTTCTTTTGTTATTTTATGTATTTAAGGCTGGTGACCACTTTGTAATAGCTAGTCTGATAATTGACTAAAGTTGACACTAAATCTCCAGTATCAATGGCAATGTACTTTACTTCTCTTTTTATAACTTCTTACAAGACCATCTTCTGAAATTGTGACCATGTGGCTTGTAGGAGGCACAACACATAAGTTGAGGCTAAGGTCGTTTCAACAAGTCCACATCACTGAGCTCATCACATAAAGTTTCTACACTCTGTGCATGTCCAAGCCAACTCCATGGACTTTCATCTTCAAGTGCGAACTATATCTAACAACTCTATAGATAAGACTTCTTCCATTACATAGTCTGACACATCAACTTCCATTCTCATTTTTTTTATCTAAATCTAATACTACTAACACTGTTTTTTTGTGAATCTCTTCTTTAACTCCTAGAATATCTTTTCTTGCCTTTCTGTCCAATCTTATTTTTGATCTTTTTCAACCAGATTATGCAATGGTCTAGCTATTGCTGTGAAATTTTTAATAAACTATTGATAATGATTCATCAGTTCCAAAAACTTCTATATGTCTTTAACTTCTTTCAGAGTTAGCCAGTCCAATACTCCCTATACTTTTTCTTTTTCTATCTTAATTCTCTCTAGTCTAATTACTACTCCTAAGAATCCTACCTCTCTAACCTTCTATTTGCATTTCTCTGGTTTCACATACAAGTTATTTTCTGCTAATCTTTTTACTACCTTTTCTACTACTTCATTATGGCCTCCCTTCTCTTCTGTTCCTACTATTATATTGTCAATGAAGCTTACCCCTTTCCTAGTATTGATCAAGTTCTATAAGATTCTGTTCATCATTGTTTAGAACATTGCTGGAGAGTTAGTTAGTCCAAAGAACATAACTATAGGTTCAAATAACTCTTCTAGAGTTATAAATGTCATCTTCCACTCATCCTTCTCCTTGATTCATATATTATTATACTCTCACTTAAAATCTAATTTAGCCAACACTTTCTTTATATCTATGTTCTCTATAATATCTAAAATTAATGGTAAAGAATAATTATTTTTGATTGTCCATTTATTTAAATATTGATAGTTCTGAATCATTCTCTTCTTTTTATCTTTTTTTTCTACAAAAAACACCTGTACTATTTGAAATGACTTCAAGAGTCTAATATACCTCTTCTTCAATTGTTTTTCAATGAATCCATATACCTCTCCTCTCTTCTCCCTTAACAATAGATATATCTTTTCCTTTCTCAGCACAAACCCTTTCTTTAACTCAATCACATGGTTTCATAACTTTTTTGTTGGTATTTTTTCATTAACCTTCTTTTCAAAGAAATGTATCCACCAATGAAATCATTTGGGTACCAACTTCCTTGTCTCTTCTTCTGACTTAACTACTTCTTTCTTCTCATCCTAAATTTCCCATTTCTCAGCCACTTTCTTCACTTCTATTGTTTTCTCCTTTTTTAGCTTTTTCTTCTGTTCTTCTTTCTTTTTCTCTTTTTCTCTTTGCTTTTGCTACCCTGATTTCCCTTGCTTTGGCCTCTATTACTTACCACACTTCTTTGAATACCTCATCATCTATACTTCTCCTATTCTTCAATCAATTTCAGGATTGTGGTATGCAAGCCATGATATTCCTAAGATTATGCTCCACTTCTGCTTACTGATTACATCAATCTCTATTCTTTTTCTATGTTCTTGATAATAAATGTCCACTTCTACTATATGCTCAATAAGTCTTTTCTTATTGAAGAAACTGTCCACATTCCTCACATAAATCAGTCTTTCTATTTTCTTTAACTTAAACTTCTGCTTCTTTGCAAATTCTGAGCTTATAACAAGTCCTGTTGCTCCACTATACAATAATGCCTCCACTGTTACTCCTTCCTGTATATCAATTCTTTCCAGTCCAATCTTCACTGTTACTTCTCTCAACATGTCCTCATTGCCTAGATTGCAGCAGAATGTATTTTCTATTACTCTACTGAGTATTGCAAATCTATTTGGATTAGAATATAATCAAGGACTATCAAATTCTCCTCTCTATTTAAATTATAATTGTCTTTTATTATCCTCATATTCAATTTTCCTTCCTTAGCCTATTATCCTCTGATTTTTGCAATTCTTTGCTAAGTGGCCAAATCTTCCACAACTATAGCAGTTCCTCTGCTTATTCACATCAATCATATAAGGGTCCCTCCTCATTCCTCCTCCTTTCCCTTCTTGTTCTTACAGAGGGTTCTGGACCACCACTACATTTGTTCTTTTTATCTCTTCTATTAGAACTGGTCCTACTAATATCCTTTGTTGAGAGATTTTCTACCTCCTCTGCCAGATCTGGGAAGAAAGTAGATATGGTCTCAATTCTCCTTAGTTGCTAACTGCCCCAGTCTATTGCCTCTGACTCTGACTCCCACCTTCTCTTTTTCCTCCCAATTTCTCTTTCTCTTTTTAACTTTGTCTCCAATGTTTATCTAAGTTAGTGGGATGTTTATACCACTACTCAATACTAGTTGGAGGCTTTTCTGCCTCCATCAACTTTCTTCTTATCACTTCATTCATCCTTCTTTTGAATTCCTCCACCAATACTCTTCCTTCATGTTCACTTTCTTTGGCTATTCTTTAAAATTCTTACACAAATTCTTTCATAGTTTTTCCTCTCTGTTCTATTCTTTTGAGTTCTGCTACCTTGACTGATTCCAAATATTCCCCTTCAAATTCTTTCTTTAGTTCTAATAAAAACTCCTTTACTAATCTGAATTCTGCTTTTCCTGATTCTAAATCTTCTAGCAAATTCTTCTATATATTTGCCAATCCTCCCTACACATATGACAAAATCCATTGGATTTATTTTTCTACCAATATTCCCCTCATCTTCATCCTCAAGTATAATTTACATACTATAATAAAACTCCCAACCTTTTCTGTTTTTCTATTGAATACTGATGACTTGGCCACTTTTATATTGGACCCTGTGTTAGATTCTTCTGCCATTTTTCTCCCTCTTTCTCCTGTTGCTGTTAGCAATGCCTGCATTTATATCTACATTGCTATCAATTGCTCTTGCTGTTGCTTAATAATTTGGTACAAGTCATGTTAACTCATGATGGTGTTGTTGTTGTTGTTGTTATAGTTGTAAAAAGAAGAAAAGTTGATAGGTGATAGTAATGGTGGTAGTAATATTAGTAGTAAAAATATATAGAATGATAAAGGAAAGAAGCCAATACTAATCTTGTTTTCAGACTCATATTCAGAGCTTGAAGCAATCTCTGTAAATGCTAGTGGGCTCTCTTCTTGTCCCACTTCATACTATTTATTGACTACTTAAACTACTGACTACTACCTTAAGAAAACTATAAACAATTTTGGTCTAAGAAAACTGTTCTACTCTAGACAAGATTTTAAGAACACTTGTTATTCTCCTATATGTACTAGTCATAAGGGGACCAACAGTACAAAGCTGATAATGGAAAGAAGTATTAAATATGTCTACACAAGATAATATGTTTCCAAAGTGCTAGTAGGCTTTAACACAATAAAAATGGCTAGGCTTTCTCTACCTAACTAGTATCACAAAATGAGCTACTCACTGATTGTGATACTTGAACTTAGATATCTTGATAGTGGTTCAGAGGTTCAGTATAAGAAGATAGTAATAATAGATGATAAGTAATATCAATAAGAATAATTAATGTTATTAAGTTTGAGATCTAATCTTCAGATATAGAAGTATTTATACAAAATAGTGATGGTCTGTGTGCAAGCTATTTCTATCACATGATCAAAACTCATACCTAGTGAGGCTATTATTTATCTATGTTACTACATTGATATGTTTGTATCTTTATGAATACTGATCTCTATATAATATATCATATATCATTAGAAACTATTTGATGAGTGCTTTTCAATGCAAGTTCAATCATGTGAATCTGTCTACATGAGATATTAGCCAACAAAGCTTCTACAGTTACTGATGGTCTGATATCTCAGTTATTTGTTGTTGCTTTTGTACATCCTATATATATACAGATAGCCATTATTTGGAGCTTTCCAGTACAACTTAGTTTGTGAAAATCAGTCTACTAGTTGTAAAGATACAAACTGAATGAAGTTTGTGACAACTAGTATATCTCTTATGTCTAAGGCCCAATACTTCTTCTTGACTAAAGATAGTGTTGTCTTCAATAAAGAATAATGAGAGAGTAAGAAAAGAGTATGAAAAGACTCTGTGTTGAGTGGTCTCAGAAAAGAATTCTAATTTTATAATCACAAGATCTTAAAGTAGGTCAAGTAAAAGAACCTTATATTAGAATAAATACAAGAGAACTCAATAGAGTTTCTAGTACAAACTTATCTACCTTGTATATACTAGGCTACTGGTTCATGCTACAGTACCATTAATCTACCCTAAAGGCTATATGTTATCTATAAGATTAACATGTGTCAAATATGTTATAGTGATGTTTTTTTTCTAAAGCCTTCTATCATGTTCTATTGTAACACATGATTACTAACCTTAACCCTAAGCTCCAATAATAATAATAATAATAATAAAATGAGAAAGAAAAAAAAAGTTAAGTTCATCATTTGTGATTCTGACAAAAATGTTCAAATAAGGAAAGAAACATATAGTGGACTTCATGATCAAGTTCAAAGCATTGGTCATGAAAGTTGAAACAGATAACATACATACAATTTTTTTTATTAAAGAAGAATATCAAAAGTAATATCATCAAGACTATATTGGAATATCTATCCATAGCAGTATCAGAATTACTCAAAGAGTATAAAGTCAAGATTATCTCAGTCAGACAAGGATAAAAGCCTACTGAAAACTATAGAATAAGAACAGAAACCACTTACAGAGAAAGAAAAGCATCTATAGATATTGGAAAGTTCAAAGATAATTACAACAAAGACAGAAAGTTAAGATACTTCAACTACAATGTCTACAGACATATGGCAAAAGATTGTTAAAAGCCAAAGAAAGAAAAAGAAACCAGAAAGTGTTACAAGTACAACAAAGTGGGACATCTTACAAAGAATTACAAGTCAGAATAGAAGATAAAGAACAAAAGCATACAAGAAAAATCAGACAAAGAAGACAACAAAGAGAAGAGTTTTGTCAGAGATTCAGAGTAGATATAATACAATAAACCTCTATATATAATAAATCTCTAAATTCATGTTATTTTTACAAAGAAGAGATAACAAAGAGAGGAAACTTAATGTGTGTACAAATGTGAAGACATCAAATTAAAATAATTATAGCTCAAAATACTAGTCAACTTGGGATGTATCTATACTGAGATCAATAAACAACTAGTAAGAGAAGAACAAATTAAAACAGAATAATAAACAAGTCATTCAAATCTTAGAATATAACTAGTTGATCAAACACAATCTAAAAGTAAATTGAAATAAAAGAACAATATGGTTTATAAGATGTCCAAAAGAACACACAACACAACACTAGGATATTACATTCATGTTAAAAGGATATAACTAAATATATTTGACTATTTACACATTTGTTCAATAAGAAGAAATTTAAGAAATTACTAGAATGAAGAAAATAAGATCATGAAATTAATCTACTGGAAGATGTACCAAAGAAGTTAAATGTCAAAGCTTATATAATGATAGTCAAGAAAGACAAAACTTTAAACTAGTAGCTAAAAGAACAATTTAAAACAAAGCTTATAGTGAAATCAAATTTGAGATATATTATATTATATTTCTATATTCTAAAGAAAGATAAATCTCTATAATTAATACAAGATTATATGAAGTTGAATCAACACATGATAAAAGATGAAATACTATTATTATTAATTGGAAAAGTAATTGACAAACTCAAAAATATAAAATACTTTAACAAATTAGACCTTATTTAGAAATACAGTAATATATAAATCAAGAAAGATATTACAATCGATGCCTCTAGGATACAGCATGGAAAAGGGCAAAGGATATGATGACATGATCAGCTGTGCCATAGTAGTCTCAGTCAGCACCTCATATAGTAGATGCTACAACCTTGCTTGATCCTAACAGTTTCCTCATGGTATACACCTCATATACTGTATGTTGTTTCCTCGTTTGATTTTAGTATAAATAGCATAGATACTCTCCTGTATCTTTACACTTTACCACTTGCAATCTATCCCTTAACCTTTCCTCAAGTCTTTGCCTAAGTGCAACCTGAGCTCTAGCTTAAGGTCGTAACAAAAGAAGACAAATGGAGAATAGTGTTCTTAATAAATCAAGACCCATTCAAACCAAAAGTAATGTATTTTGAACTATACAGCTTTCTAAAAACATTATAATACTGGTTAAGACCAAAAATAAATTTAAAAAAAGAACTATATGATTCATAAAAATAGCAAAGAAACATAATCTCTGTTTTAAACAGTTAAAATGTGACTTTGATGCTAAAGAAATATCCATCTTAAAAGTAGCAGTTGAATGAGAAGAAGTACAGATAGAAAATGATAAAGTTAAGACAGTCAAGAAATAAAATGCTTCCATTAAGATAAAAGAAGTAAAAAGCTTCTTAGGATTTGCAAATTTCTACAAATGCTTTATCAATAATTTTAGCTATACAGAAAAATCTTTTAACAAACTCAAAGAAAAGAAAGAGTGGAAATAGGAAAAAGAATATTAGAAAGTATTTGAAGAGTTAAAAGAAAAAATTACAAATCAACTGGTATTTATTTTACCTAAAAGAAAAGAAAATTTCAGAATAAAGACAAATATTAGGATATACTATTAGAGGAGTTCTATTTCAGAAGCAAGAAAAAAAATAGAAACCAAATACATTTCTATTAAGAACAGTGTAAGTAGTAAAAAAAAACTATTTTTCTGTAATGAACACATTCAACTTTATTAAGAACAAGAATATACTTTAGAAGACTTAAGCTTAGTATTAGGAATTAGTGCAACCTAGTTTTGATAAAAAGCTTCAGAAAAACATTGAAAAGAAATAGCTATAGCTCTAAGATTAAGAGTAGAAGATTTTAAAAGTAGTCAGATTAAATAAAAAGAGTTTCCCAGCTTCTCTATATAACTATTATATATCCATGGATATAGTCTTCAACCAAAATAGAGAAAGAACTAGAATAGTAAACAGTTGAGGTATATATCTAGTATTTCTTAGCCTTTTGGAAGTTTTAGCAACCAGAGCAACATATAAAGCTTCTTGTCATAACTACTTATATATCTCAACTGTTTATTATTCTAGTTCTTTTTCTATTTTGATTGAAGACTATAAAGATACCTCTGAATTTCTATAGATATCTAATAGCTATATAGAGAAGCTAGAAAATTATTTTTATCTAATCTGACTACTTTTAGAATCTTCTACTCTTAATCTTAGAGCTATATCTGTTTTCTACTAATTAACTGTGAGGTTATACTGCTTTGAGCCATATGACTTCTAATATGAGATCTGTCAGAGTTAAAGATAGTAGACTCTATTTTATTTTTATTTTTCTTTCTTATTTCTATTTTATTTTCTATTTATTTTCTTATTTTTAGACTTAGGGTTAGGAGTTAGCATGATGTCACACAGAAAGTCATAGAAAGTTTCAGAATAATAATACTATACTATATATCAACAATATGTAGTATACATATTCTTCAAAGTAAGCTAGATTTAGTATAGTATGGACTATTAGCCAAGTATATATAAGGTAGACACTTTGTACTTGGAACTTGATGAAGTTCTCTTGTATTAACCATAATACAAGGTTTTTCTTCTAACTTCACTCTATAAGTCTTAAGTTGTAACAAGATCTTGTTTACTCAAACTTGAGGCTACAAGTAAAGTTCATTCTAAGTAAGACTTGTGGTAAAAACTATATTTATTACTTTGCTAATTTAGCCTCCTTAAGAATGTTATCAGTATTGTAAATAGGAATAGGACAAGAAAGTCTGTAGTATTATAACTTAAGTTCAAAAGTTAGAATTAAAAAAAATCTTATATTAGTTGATATAAGAAAACTCAATAGAATTCATAATACAGATGAGTTTAGTTTATATACCTCTAAAGCATAGTTTGTACATACCTATATCTAGCTTATCTTTTTTTTTTAAATCAACAATTTATTACACAGTGCGCGTAGGCAGACCATAGTAGCTACTTTCATAACTACATACATAAGAAGCAGACTAATATTAAAGAAAAAAGAAAAGTAAAAAGGAAAAGAGGAGAGAACTAATCAAAAAGAAAAGAAGAGAAAAGAAAGAGAAAGAAAATATCTGAGATTTACTTAGAGGACAAGTTAATTGTCATTGAATGTGAAAGCATTCAGATTAGCTGTCAAAAACATAACAAAATGCTTTAACATATCTCT
>Ga0157368_1000230_pt1 | contig 27248 bp, 24 predicted proteins | sample AttbisABBM3_FD_113146 | JGI IMG/M metagenome (GOLD analysis project Ga0157368, IMG submission 113146) | Fungus gardens microbial communities from leaf cutter ant in Botucatu, State of São Paulo, Brazil - Atta bisphaerica ABBM3 | ecosystem: Host-associated > Fungi > Mycelium > Unclassified ... | reverse complement strand
TTTCTAAGTACTTCAAACAGTAGGCCCTGCCCAAGCAAATACAAGCAATGGAAAATTATATGCTCAAGCCAAGGATTAACATGACCACAAAAGGCCCCTCTAGAAAGCAAGTTATTGTTCTAATGAACAATGACAACAAAATGAAATTTATGGAAGATAGTAGCAATCATTTTACTAACTTAAACAGGGCATTGAAAAACATCAAGTTGGAAATTATAGTCAACTTCATTTGACCAAACCAATCTAGTATTACTATTATTACCAACAAAGTCGCCTTATCTTTGGAACTCCAAACTATTAAGAATTATATCAAGAATGCAAATTGTATCAAAGCTGAGGGTGTTGAAGTATCTCATTTACCATAGTCAAAGTTATATCTCAAAATCATAGGTATTCTATACCTTGTGGAGAATACTAACACTCTCATCACATTAATTATGGTAAAAGACATTATCAAGAAAAACCATATATTCAACAATATTGTATTGGCTTCAAGACCATGTATAATCAAAGTTTTCTCAAAGTCAGACATGGCCATTATTTAACTTGATATTTAGGACATCTAGAGTAGAAGCAAGGCTAAAGGCCTTATCAACAGATGTTTCAATGTAGGGAGCTACATAACAACTATCAGAGGTGCAAATATGAATTCTGGAGTACCCTAGTGTAAAAACTGCTAGAAATAGAGGCATGTGACATTCTCATGCAGAATTCAAGGAGCTAAGTGTATAAAATGCAATAATTCCCATAAATCCAAACATTATTAGTACTTTGCTTGGTGTTGTAAAGCAAATCACAAAACTAATCCTCCTAGGCTTGAAAATAAGCAGGGTGAACTATGCCCCCACTCTTTTAAGTGTCTGAACTGCTAAGATGATAAGATTATCAGATAAACTCTAATCTATGTCTCTTCTGGAAACATAGGTTTAATCATAAATGGTATGCTAAAAAATACTATGAGCTTCATAAAAACAAAAAGCAATCAATTTGTTCAGCTGTGAATAGTATTCAAGCATGATTTTGAAGAATATTAAAAATTTCTCTCAAAACATTCACAAGAACAACTTTATCATTAATACCATTCTTGAAATGCAACATGCTTTCAACATCATCTTTATCTAAGAACTGTCTTGGTCTTTCATATGCTCCATACTGAGTTCAAAAAACTCAGAGGATGAAGAATTGGTAGAAGTGCCCAATCACCCTAACTGGATCACATTTTCCAGGAATTCCTCTCAAAGCAATGACTTCTCCAGAGTTATAACCTACATCAATGTCCAATTGTTCCCTCTTCATTTTTCTTTACAAAAAGATATTCTTAATTACAGAGATATTTCTTGTGTTTCTTTTTTCAATCATAGTTCAGTTTACTTCTTGATTAATGTATATTCAGATTTATCTCAGGCAGCTTTGAAGTATCTTAAGAATACTGAAGCCAACATTGGCAATGTTCTTATCATGACTAGGGATTTCAACATCAGAGACAGTAGTTGGGACTTGTATTTTTCATATTATTCTTTTTACAGAGATACTCTTGTTGAAGTCATAGACTCTTTTCACTTAGATCTGTCTAAACCTACTAAACAAGTTCCTACTAGATATTTAAACAACCATCGAGACTCTAACTTGGTTATCAATCTCATGTTCCTCAGGCCAGAATCTTTGAAACATGACAATCATACCATCTATTCTGGATAGAGACTGACTTCAGATCATGCTCTTCTTACTATTGACATTTCTATTTTCAAGGAACATATTCAAACCAGAAAATGAATATTAGTCAAGAATAGTGAAGAAGAGAAATACTTTGTTAAAGAACTAATGGAAGCCATAAAGAGTCTTAATATGGAGAATATTCAAAGTAAAGAAGTTCTTGAACAAATTGTTCAATCATTTGCTAGCAATACTGAAACAATATGGTATAAACACTCAAAAGTTGTCAATATCACTAAACACTCAAAGGATTGGTAGAACAAAAATTATCATAGAGATCTCAAAACCTATAGACAATCCAAACAAATCAAAGACTGAAGACAATTCAAGAGCATGGTTAGGAAGACAAAATGTGGTTTCTTTGACTTAAAAATTCAAGAAATTACTAAGAAGAATTGTAAGCTATGGAAATTTATAAACTAGGTCAAGAAACACAAGCTCCTGGAAATCAAAGCTATTCAATACAATAGTAGACTATATATCAAGCTTAATAACATGTGGCAGGCTCTTTATCTGTCTTTCAATTTGGCTCAAGATTATCAAATAAATCCTCAATTACTAGAAGAAATTTCTAGTAAAGAAGCTATGAAATGGAATCCTTTCTTAAAAGAGGAGCTTATCAGTGCGATCAAGAAATGCAATAATTTCTCAACTCCTAGACCAGACAAATTATCTTGGAGACACCTTAAGAGAATTGTTAAAGATATTGTATATCTCAATAAATTTATTGATATCACTAATACATATATTGATATAGGTCATTGGCTGTTGCATTTTAAAGTCTTGATAACCATCATTATTCCCAAACCTAATAAGGAGTCCTACAATTCTTCTAAAGCCTATTGACCTATTGTTCTGCTTAATATAATCAGCAAACTATTTGAGAAGGTTATCAGTGAAAGATTGTAATTTCTGTCAATTTCCAATAACTTCATCTATTTGTGCCAGCTAGGCAGACTTAAACAGAGGTCTACTACAAATGCAGGTATTGCACTCACCTACTTCATTTGTATAGGTTGGGTTAAAAACCTTACCACCAGCATGTTAGCTTTTGACATTGCACAATTTTTCTCCTAACTAAATCACCAACTTCTTCCATCAATACTAGACAAAGCCAGTTTTAACCCCAAAATCTTGTTCTTCTTCCAAAACTACTTAGTAGGTAAAAAAACCAAATACTTCTGGAACATTTTTTCTTTCTCTTTTTTCAATGTTGATGTTAGAGTATACTAAGGGTCTGCTCTTTCTCCAATTCTTTCTGCCTTATATCTTTCTCTTATATTTCATATTTTTGAAAATCAATTAAAAAATCTAAAAATTTCTGTTTCTACCCTTTCTTTTGTAGATGATAGACTTTTCATTTCATAGAATAAATCTATAGCAACTTCTAACACAAATCTCTTTTGTAGCTACAATGTCATTTCATTTTTTCCTACTAAATTTGGACTAATTATAGAACATGGGAAAGCAGAGGTGTTTTATTTTTTTAGATTTCATAGAGTTTTCAATCCTCCTCCACTGGACCTTATATCCCTAGGAGAACTTGTTCTGTGCCCCAAGAGTACTTGGTACTATTTTGGGTTCATATTCAACCAGAAATTATTATTTTAGCAACACATTAACTTCTATACTAACAAGACCATTTCAACAATCAAATACATGAAAATGCTGGAAAATTTATTAAGAGGTCTAGTCTCTATCCAAAAGAGACATTTATATAGGTATTTTGTTCTACCTATAGCCTTATACAGCTTTCAATTGTGGTATTACAACAAGACTCCTCTCACATATCTTTTTAAAGAGCTTAGGAAAATACAAAGAAGAGCAGTCTTATGGACTTTTTGTATATCTCCCATGTCATATATTGAAGCCATTGCTAGTCTAATCCCTATCTATCTCTACTTGCAAAAACTCAATGAAAGATTCTATTTCAGAGTGCTTTTCTTGCTCTCAAACCACATCATCAAATTAATCTTAGAAACAAGAGATTCAAACAATTCAGAACCCCATTAACTATCACTCAAAAGGCTTATACCTAGACAATGATTGATTATCAAAGGATCTTCAATAGATATGGACAATAGATATAATAAAAATTTTCCTTTTTTTTCTCCATTCAATAGTAAATTCTTACTAGGAAACAGACTTATAGATGTTTTCCCTAATCATTTTTTGTTCTATTCTTTGAACAGGAAAAACAATCATGATGTTAAGAGTCACTTATGCCATCTTGACAATATTACTCTTCAAGCATTATTAGATCCTCAATTGGTAGTTGTTGTAATAGATGCTAGCATTAAGAATCAGATTGCCACATCCATATCCATAACAATCCAATCATCAAGACAATATATCATGTAGTTAACATCATATTTACTAAAGCTAAACTCTTTGTAATAAGATGCAGTATTAATCAAGCTATCTGTTTTCCTAATGTTAATCAAATTTTCATCATCACAGATTCTATACATACTACCAGGAAAATCTTTGATTTATCATTACATTTATATCAAATACACTTTACATCTATCTTCTGTAAACTCAGAGGATTTTTCAAGAAAGACAGTAACAATCTCATCAAGTTTTGGAATTGTTCCAGTAATCAGAAGTAGTCTCTTCTCAACATAGTTGACAAAGAAACAAAGAAGTTTGACCTCACTCTAATCCATCTCTGCAAATCATCATAGGACTTCAGCAAAAAAAAAGAATATGACATCATTATTAACATCTGAAAAATATCTTTTCAGGCATTGGATGACAAAGGACAAAACTTTCTAGAACTACTAGACAATGACTTAAAACTGGTTGAACCATTAATATCCCAAAGTGGACTATGGCTTAAATACTTTGGCTATTCCAATTTGCTTTGTACCAGAGCTACAAGAGCAATTGTCAATCATGCACTAATATATGAATATTGACTTATATTTTTCCCTTGGAAAGAGTTTAAGTACCTATGTAGTCTCTATTCTATTGAATTAAGATGACATATTCTTTATGAGTGCAGAAGGTACAACAACTACTGGAACTTGAGAAGAGATTCCATTGTGTACTTTATCCTATTCTTAGAATTTAATAGTAACACTTTCTCCTTTGGAGAAAAAATTACTTAATTGAAATGTATTCAAGCTTTTCTGATTTTATTTTTCCTTTTATTTTTCCTTTTCTTTTGTTTTTTTTATAAATTTTTTTTCTCTTCTTTTCTCTATTTATGTAGTATACATCTTCATACATGTAGTTATGAAGTAGCTACTATGGACTGCCCTCATGCCCCATGTAATAAATTGTTAATTTAAAAAAAAAGGATCTAATAAAAGCTAAACTAATAGAAAAAAACTAGCTAACAAGAAAGAGTTTACAAGTAAAGAAGAGCCATGGTCAGAACATAATGAAGATAGGAAATGAAAACCTCTGTAAAAGATGTATATATACTAAGTATAAGTATCTGGTATACTAAAGTAGGTAAGTAGTAATATTTTTATATGATTTTACTTTTTTTACTAATTTTTTCCTCTGCAGCAAATCTCTAGCTTGTGTAGAATATATTATTATCAAGTAGTGATACATTCTAGCTCAAGAAACTACTATTATTTCCAAGAAGGCAAACACTGCTATAAGCAAAGTTTTGAGTATTATAAAAAAAATACTTAAAGAGTTGGTCAACAAGTACTGTGAAGTCAGAAAGTCCCTTTAGGACTTGGTAGAAGAACAGAATAGAAATATAGCTAAGTTGATGTAAATTCAGGCTACCATCAACATGAGGTGGGAACCTATGGAGTCTGCAAATGAGAATAAGAATGAAGATTAGTGTTTAAAGAAATCATGTTATTTTGTGTTTGATTATTTGAGTAAAAATAAGTAATTAGACTTGTAACAACATGATTAAGACAAAGAAAGAGAACCAAGTTTGGTAGTATAAGTAATTGGCAACCAAGTTCACAGTATAAGTGAGTTCAATAGTAAAGAGCTACTTAGATTTGTCCTTGGTATCTTTATACTTTGGCCAAATAACCTTATAGAAAAGCTTGCAAGCCTATTTTTGGTCAATTTTTAAGTCTATAATCCATGAGATTTTATACTCAGGTTTTCCATCAATGATGACCAGTATTGGGACAGATTGAGTTACCTCAGTAAAAGTGTTGGAAGTGGCTTGTTTAAGCATAGAAACATGAAATACTGGATGTATAAAGCATATAAACTCTGGGAGACAAAGAGTAGATAACAAAGTATAAGACTGAGAAATAATTTTATAGGTCTGAGATATTTTAAAGAGCTTTTTACAAGGCCAAGTAGTCTTAAAGAATTGAACTTTCACAAAACCCTTATTATCTACTTTGAAATCAGGTATAGGAGAATACCACATATTAGTGGACTTGAGTAATACTGTTGTGCTATGGTAATTTCAGCTTTGAGCATACTTTGTAATTTATTGAGATTAACAGCAAAGTTACAGGCTCAAAAAGCAATAGTATTATATTCAGAATATGCTAAAATACTGGAATGATAGCCCTTATTAGTGAAGAATGAGAAGATACTGATGATAGCACTAGAAGTATTACTGTAAGAAAACTCTACAAGGAGCAAGAGTTTGTCCATTATCTTTAGGGTGATAACCTGAACTGAAGTAAAGATATATGTCTAGAGCTATGTCTAGAAGTTTAAGACAAACTCCAAACTATGATTGGAAATGATATGAGAAAAAACATCATGCTTGGAAAACATGTAAAGAATGAAGAGATATGCTAGATCTATGAAGGTAATAGTATTATGATAGTATTATGTGTAAGGATGAAAACTACTTGCTTGGTGAGCTAATTAATGATTACCAGAACAATAGAAGTTTCTCTATGAAATTTATGAAAATAGAATTTCAGAGATGTTTGGAGATAAGAAGTTGTTTTAGTAATTTATAGGACTTGCAACACTGAGGTTTGGATTGCATGTAAGTAACATAAAACTTGTAGAATTGTTGTACATCTGTATGGAGGCTTGGCTATGAATATCTGCAGCAAACTAGTTCCAGTATTTTGTTTTGACTGAAGTAGCCAACTAAGATATGACTATGATTATACTGGAGAATGTGTATATGCAGGTTGTCAAATGATAGTATATAAATTTTACTGTCAATGAGAAGAAGTCTATAAACTAGTAGCTTTTTATAAAGTTGTGTTTTACAATGGTAAAATCACTTGAAAACATTATGAATGTTTCAGTAAAGAGAGTCAAGATTAACAACTATTGCTATATGGAGTGAAGAAGTGATTAAGACTGTTACTTGAACAGAGACTACAAGTTATAGGTAAAAATGGATTTGAAGTTATAAAGGTTGATTATAGCATAACAAGTACTCCTTTCTTTAGGATAGATGTCCCATTGTCTAGTAAAAGCATTTAGTTTGGTGTTGAGATGACCTAGACAAAACTAGATGATAAGGTTAAACTACAAGAAGTATTCAGACTACTATACTTGTCTACAAGTCAACATCTTGGTAATGGAGAAGTACTTAAGATTTTTATAATCTATAACAATGTCAATAGGGAAGGCTAAACTCTTAAAATAGTAATATAAAATTTTGAAAGCTTTAAAAATAGCTAGAAGTTTCTTGTCATAAAGGCAACCAAGTGAACTTTATTATTTTTGTCCATGATAGAAAGAATTGCAGTAAAAGTATAGTTGGAGGTATTTGTTTTCATAATAAGTTGAGTATTAGAGATCTAGTAAGTAAGAATGGACATAGAAGTGAATACCTTCTTAAAAGAGTTGAAAGCATCATAGCAGAAGTTATCAAACTTCCAAGAAATATCTTTTCAAGTAAAGTAAGTTAGAGAAATGATAATGTCCAAATAACTTAAGATGAATCAGTAGTAAAAGTTTGCAAAATCTAGAAAGAACCAAATATCCTTAACTTTCTTCAATTCTAACTAATCTTAAATAATCTTGACTTTGTTGTCTAATATAATAAGTTCAGAAGGAAAAAGGATATAAATACTCTACTGACTTAGAATGGAACTTGTACTTCTCTACTTTGGCATAGAAACTAGCTTTGTGGAGACATTTGAGCACTTTTTTGATATGCTAGTAATATGTAGACATGTTGTCAGAGTAGATGAGTGCATTATTAAAATAGATCATAATACAAATGTCTAAAAGATCAGAGAATATATTGTTCATGAATTATTGGAAGGCTATAGGAACATTAGTAAGACCAAATAGTATTATAGACCACTCAAATAATTCATAACAAGTTTTAAAAGCAGTTTTATATTTGTTTCTGTTGGCTATGCAGACCAGATAGTATATATGACAAAGATTTATTTTAATATATACTCAGGCTTTGTAGGGTAAGTTGAGTAGATTAGAGATTAGTGGAAGTGAATAATAATTCTTTTTAATGATATGGTTAAGACTATAGAAGTTGACACAGAAATGCAATGATTTTATCTTTCATCTTGATGAAGAGAACTAAAATACTATATAGAAAGAAAGTTGGTCAGATAAAACCTATATTGATGTTTCTCAATGAATTTTTTCAGAGTTTTTTGTTTGAATACTGAAGGAGAGTAAATAGTGCTAACAAGATATTATGTATTCTCCTCCAAATTGTTCTTGAGATTATAGAAATAATAAGAAAGAATTTCAGCTTTGAATTTACTAAAGATGTTAGTGAATTTGTAGTACTTGGAAGGAATATTAGAAAGGTCAAGAGTGGACTCTATAAGGTATATAGAGCTTGCCTGGACTTTTGAGAAGTGAAAACAGATTTGGAAATTACTAAAACCTAGAGGTTTTAATATGTAGAGAAAAGTCAAAATACTAATGATAGTGATATTGGATTGCTTAAAGATAGACACAAAGATCTTAGATAATAGTATAGAAACTATAATATTCTGTGAATGCAGAAAGTTATCAGAAATGAATGGGTTTACTAATAGGATGTTAGCTGTAATACAGAGTAAAACAAGATTTTTCCACAAAAATAGATAGAAAGTATCACAAAATAAACTACTCACCAATTGTGATACTTGAAACTTAGATGACTTGACAGTGATTCAGAGATTCAGTAAAAGAAGATAGTGTGATAGATGGTAAGTAATATCAATAGGAATAATTGATGTTATTAAGTCTGAGATTTAATTCTCAAATACAAAGGTATATATACAAAAAAGTAATAGTCTGTGTGCAAGCTATTTCCATCACATGATCAAAACTCATATCTGATGAGAGCTGTCATATCATAGCAGATGTCAGGCTAATTTTAGAAAATAACTAATTATGTTATTATATTAATATACTTGTATTTCTATAAATACTCATTTTTATGAGATATACTATATATCATCAGAAATAGTTTGATAGACAATTTTCAATGCAAGTTTAATTATGAAAATCTATTGTACTGTTCATAAAATAATAACTAATGAAATTTTATAGTTACTGATAGTCTGATATCTTAGTTGTTTGTTGTCACTTTTATATATCCTATATATGTGCAGATAGCCCTTATTTGAGGCTTTTTAGTGCAACTTGTTTTGTGAAAATTGATCTACTAGTTGTGGAGATATAAGCTGAATTAAGTTTGTGACAGAAAGTTATCAACTTATTTATTCAATCAATTAATAGATTATGTCTGGTTAGCTAGTTGTATCTAAGGACCAAAGAGCAAGAAGAATCAAGTGGAGTAACATAGAAGTTCAGATTTATATATTTACCAGAAGAAAATATCAGATATAGCAACAACTTCAGAAATGGTGTTGTTTAACAATTTATTAAATAAACAGAGTTAAATTGAAGATATTGAGGAAGTCTTTATAAAGTTGTGAGTAACTACAAAATTTGAGTCTACAAAGCAATAAGTAGACCTAAAGTTGACCCAAGCTCAAAATGGGGTTTTACTAAGATGGTTCTGATCAAGGACTAAGAGAATGACAAAGAAAGAGTAAGGGTTTAAGAGAGCAAATACATTGAGACATATGAGACTCATTGCTGTATAGGAAAGTTGAACATAGCTCTTAGTCTGTACAAAGTTCTGAAGGTTACTTTCTATTTTTTTGAGAATTACTTAGAAGTAGCTGTAAAAGAATTAGCAGCTACAAAAAAACTATGGTCTTTAAAAGAGACCAATGTTTGCTTTTTGAAACAAAAGTCCAACTTGTAGTTTTTGGCTTTATAATAGAAGTATTATAATATTTCTTGGTAGTAAAAAAACAATAAATTAAATGTCTTGGAAAATGAGAATTTAGCAAATAAAGCTGCTAGAAATTGATTTGACTGATTTTGGAAGGCTATAGAAATTACAGAGGATAAAACCTTATCTTGCTTCATAGAATGAGACTTAAGAACCTCTTTTTCTACTTACTATACATAATTATGCTCACAGTTATACTTCCAGTAATAATGATTAATAGTCATTGTTAGGATGTATATGTTCTAGAACAAGGTTAGCTTTCCTTGTTCCTAGATAGAAATAAGATCATTGGGCAGATCTTGGTAATACTAGTAACACAGAATACTATTTTTTCAATCTAGTTGGGAGGTATAACACATAAAATCCATATTATAAGAGGAAATCTTATTACTGGGCTTCATGTAGAGATTATCCAGCATGTTAGTAGTTTTACCTATAGGATCTGAAAGATTAAAATGCTAATAGAGTTCATTAACAAACTAGTTCTAATCAAAAAGCCAGTCTTAGAAGATACTCTGATTTTTCTAGTTGAAGCCTATCTCAAACCAGTTTTAGGCAACTTCAGAGAGATAGGTTATTGCAAAATTAATTTTTACAATATCTATATCAAACTATATGGAGTTTGTATAAAAGTATAAATAAAATTGAAATAGAAAATTATTGAGTTTGTCAGACTTAGTACTACTAAAAGTGTTAGGAATATAGGCTTTAGTTCTCTTAGAATTAGTTGTTGGGCCAGGAGTTTGGTTAGTATTAAGTGTATTAGCAATCTAACTAAGTATGTTGGCTAGTTGATCATTAGTATTTTCACTATACTGGAGTTTTGGTCAAAACTACTGGGAGTGAGTAAACAAGGGTCAAGAAAGATTAGGTTGATTAGTTGTAGGAGTATTCTTTCAATTAGGACTAAGGCCTGGGACAGGTGAAACTATCTGGGTAGCTTGAATAGTACAAGTAAGAAACTGAGGAAATGAATGTCTTCATTGGTAAAGTCATCTTGAGCACTGCAGAACACTTAGAAGAAAGGCCCTAGTGAAATGTTTGTCTAGATGAGAGACAGAGGTTGAAAGGTGTTTTGAGAAAGACAGGACTTGACCTAGAGTGGGTCAAAGAGTTATGTCAGGAAAACACTATTAGAACTTAAAGTAACTAGAAAAGTGAAGAAAGCAGATGGAACTACAACAGAAGTGACAGCAGACTAAGAAGTTTGATAATACTATCAGGTGTAGTTTACACTTGAGAGGTAAAAGTTCATAGGATTAGAACAAATTTTGCAGAATAATCTTGGCTTCAACTTATGTACTGTGCCATCTATCTGCTGCAGGGTCACAACTTCAGAAGAGAAATGGAGTCCAAGAAAGTGTGTTGCTGTAGAACACTGGGGTTTAGTATTCAACTATTGTTGTTGTTAATTATCAGACCAGAGAATACAGTGTATTTACTAGTCTTTATATACAAGTAGAAATAAAGAAAAACTCAGGTATCTCATAGTACAGCTCCAAGTAGAGGTTTAGTAGTGAAACACTGATAGGAGGTTAGAAAAGAAGACTCTGCTATAGAAGACTAAGTTGGAAAGAAGCAAACTTCACCATGGAAGATCAAGTACTCATAGGTTTTGACAGAGTATAACATTGCCATGGAGGATGAGCTGTGGAATAACACCTTCATGGAAGATGAGCTATTAATAACACTGCTGCAGAAGATGGGCTATTTTCAGAGTTGAACTTAGCATATGACAATTAGCCATCTTTGGGAAACCTTATTCCATTCTCTTAGATTTCTCTAAAAGTGGGTAGTATTTGGTTATTAGTTGCTGCAATATAATTTTAGTTTTTCCTGAAGGTTTCTCTAAAGATCACAAACACCATATAATCCTGTGAACTTCACTCAATTGCCCTAACAGGTTGGATGTGCTAGTCATTATCCAGAATGGATGGCAGATGTTGCCAGGTTAGTATATGATACTGCAACTAACACAAAAACTTAAGAAAGAATGGTCAATTAGTAAATTGTAAGAATACAAAACAGTATCTTAGCCTAAAGACCATGAAGAATACATAAGACATCTCCTCACAATCTCATCATGTTCTTCTTCTGTCAATAATATGATGTCAGCAAGGATGCAATAAGGCTACCTCTCCTACTGACTGATAATACATGAGGATCAAGCAAAGTGTGAAACACTAAATAAAATGAACACTGACATAAGGCAGATACCTGCAATAAAAAGGCGACAATCTTCATAACACTAGAGCAGGATCATGGTTTATTGGTCCATTCTTCGGGAGAGAACTTCCTTTCGGACATTACAGAGCATAGTTTATGACAATAACATAAGCAACTGTATATCACTTAGATCCCAAATCACTCTGGAAGCGAGGGAGGAAAGAAATCAATGCATAACTAAACAGTCTTAATTCAATGGTCGCCAGAAACTGAAAGCAGACTCTCACCTGCCATCTACTCTCCACTTGTTCCCGCTCTCAGCATCAAGTTTTTCGGAAACAGCGCGCTCGACTCCCACCACAACATCAGCCTTGTTAGTTCGCAAGCTCAGTATTGGAAAAGACCCTGCTAGGTCATTCAAAGCATCTGTGAACAATGTCCAAGCGGGCCATTTGACATCACCAGTGAGTCTGAAGGCGAGCCAAAAACACTTTGGGTAAGATTCAACCCGAAATATGATGACTTACTTGCGGTAGCTATGAGAACCATCTATAAGTGTTCGAGTAATTCTAATTTCCACACTTACTTGAGATCACCCTGTAGCGATTACGTGGTTCAGTCCGTCGGGTTGTCCATGATATGAGAGGTGTTTACCTTGAAGATGACAAGATCACTTGCGCTCAAGTATTTGAACAGTTCTGGGGCGTAAGTTTTCATCTTCCAGTACGAATACGGCAAGGTCCAGAAGTCAGCCTTGCCATCAGTATCATCTCCCAGGTGCAAATCCTGTGATACTGAAAGCGAAAAGATTTCACGCTCCATGTAACTTTGCCACCTGGATACCATTGAAACGAGGTATTGACGGTTCGCACCTACGGCCATAGAATCAAGAAATTTTGGGTCAAGCATCGACTGGATGGTTTGTTTGAAGTCAGACGGTGTGACATCCGATACAAACCATGGTATCATCTTTGGGCTTTCAATGCTCAGCCACAAGAAAGAAATACAAATTTCAGAACCCACTGAAAAACGACCTTGTCGACACGAGAGGTGTACGTGACTAAAAAATCTGCAAAAACGAGATCTGTGAAGAGCTGGTCAAAAGCGTCAGTGACAGTGTAAGGTTGAAAAATGTTGATCATCCACCTCAAACCCAGCTTTCCCGTTGATCATGAGGTCGCGGTCGATGAATACATCATAGTTCGAAGCTCACAGTTATCAAGCACGATATCAACACACGCATTTCTCAGAGTTTTGAAATAGCCCCAAACCGCGTCTTGGTCATCCTTGAGAATGAATTCATGCCTTGCTGCTTGAGCTTCCTTTCCAACAGCCTGAAGTCTCTTGATATCAGCCTCTGTCATGTGCGTGAGGAGAGACAAATCCTAAATTGAAATCATTTCGTAAAAGATAGATTGCTTCCAGAAGAAAATTTTGGTACGGTAGCATTTCCCCTGTCTTTGGGTGAGCTTTCTGCGGTGTAGCGACTTAGACACACGATATTACCACAGACTCATTTGGATCATTTGCCTGAAGAATACCTCCAGCTTGACGTCGTCAGACCTCACTGTATTCTTCTCTTTCTGTATTTCGTGCATGCTCTTTGCAAGTTCTTGCAGCATGGCTAATATTAGGAGCAAACATACTCAAAAATCACAACTTACGAATGATAGAATCGGATGAGTCCTTGAACGCCTTGTTTTTCTGTTTGAGGAAAGGATCAAAGTCCTTCCAATATTGGGTCTGTGCATGATAAGATCGTAACAGGCGGTAACTTTCCATTATAAATAAGTCATCTTCTCTGAGCTAAAATCGATATCCTTACAGGTAACATCTAGAGAACCATATTCAGAAAGTTTCAATCAGACGTGAATAAGATAACACACTCGGCAAATAACCATGGTGCGGTGAACCACGTATCCTTCTTTTCTAACGCCAAAGCCTTCAGCTCCTCGTTATAGTTATCGATACCAGGTTCACCATCATGTGATATGGGACTTTGTCGACATTAACCTTTACCATCGCTGCACGCCAGAGAAGAGGGTCCATACTGACTTGATTGGTCTGTCGCGTGCCATCTCGTATTTGAGCTTGCTGATTTCATTGACGATTGTCAGCGCTTCTTTTATTTTCGCATCTAATACGTCTTTGTGACCAACACCTCGCTTTATCTCCAGAGAGAGATCATGACATTGCTGGTTAATTTCGTCGATAACTCTCGTGATGATTATTGGCCATCTTCTGAGCACTGTTTCGTATCTAGCAATATAGTATATTGGAGAATTTGTAAGTGTAATTGAAAGCAGTTACATACGAAAATCTAGTGACATTAGGTCAGTGAATTGAGCATAGTAAATGACGTACCCCCTTTTGTCCGTGGGATCATATGGAGGATAGGGTAGTTGAATAGTCATCGTACAGACTCAGAATCGTGGGTTATTTCGAAGATGCCTGGGAATTTGGATGTGGTTTACATAAATACAGCAAGTAGGCAGTCAGATGATCCAACTACTTGGCTTGCTCTTTTTGTTTCTCAAGATACTCTTCATATTGCTCCGGTGTGAATGTTTTCTGACATGGGAAATTTTGTATTCACGTTCAGTCAGATCAGTCCGGATCTCACCTGAGAGAATGCGTGCATTTGGGTAATCTCATTCTTCAGAGCCTCATTTACTGGAGAAAGGCAATATGTTGGGTATGAATTGCAGCAATAATTCGTGCAGTTACGTACTTTGTCGGTGTTTCTGCAGGGTAGTTTTACCCTCAAAATCCTGCAAGTGGTGATCACCAACTGGATGATGGTGGGAATAGCAAGGGGCTGCTCACGTCGCTAACTAGAAGGATAGAATAGCTCTCTCCACACCCATTTGATGTATCGAGGACCTCCAGATGGTGAACAACGAACTTGGAATGGATAGCTTTTTCTAGCTTTGCGACAGAGATCATAGTAGCCTGAAAGGAAATCTCACAGTAGTTGATCTGATAAGATAAATGAAACAAATACACATAAATGTAAATGGCTGCTTGACTCGACCACCGACTATGACTAACATATAGTGTGAAGATAACATAACACGGCCTTCGAACTTGATATGGATCTTTCTTCTGATAAGTTCCCTGCTCTTCGAAAGACTGCCCTCACATTTCCTGCCATCGATAACCACGCTCACCCCATCCTTCGGAAGGACAACCGGAATGCCTTTCCTTATGAAGGTGTCATATCCGAGGCAAATGGCGAAGCACTCACCAGGGATGCCTCTCACACATTGGCCTGCTTACGTGCCACTCCTCAGCTTGCTAAACTATTATGTCTACCTCGTTCTGCGTCTTGGCAGGAGGTCAAAGCTGCAAGACAGGCCTACGATTATGAAGTGCTCTGTAAAGATTCATTCAAAGACACCGCCATAGAGACGATCCTAATTGATGATGGTTTGGGAGACCCTAACATAGTTCATGAAATCGCTTGGCACGATCAATTCACTAGGAGTAGATGCCGGCGCATTGTACGCGTCGAAGTAGTAGCCGAGGTCCGTCGTCGGAGCACTGTTGTGTATTTCTATCGTGCTGAACCTCCACTGGACAGCATATTCTACGTGAACTCCTTGAGCCGCATCTCATGACGGACACACTAAACGTTGCCCCGATTCTGAATAACTTCACCTCCGCGATCCGCAAAACTCTGGCTGAGCATGCCCAAAGCCCTGATGTTGCATGCTTCAAGTCCATCGTCTGTTATCGTACCGGTCTCGATGTCAGCATGTACTCTTCACAAGCAGGTCTCAAGTTCTCGCTCCTGGATGTATTCAAGATGCTGCAGGCAGAGAACAAGGTTCGGCTGGCTCACAAGGACCTGAATGATCTCGTCGTTAGAACCACACTTGAAGTTGCTGGGGAGTATCAGAAGCCAGGTCAGCATCCAAGTCTTGCCTTTACATAAGATTTAATCCTGGACGTAGTCCAATTCCACTCCGGACTTGGTGATAATGATATTAACCTCCTTTTCTCATCACCAACCAGGCTGCAGCAGGTCATCAGGAGCTATCCCGAAACAATCTTCGTCATCCTACACTCGTCTTATCCATACACACGCGAGGCAGGATATCTTGCTGCAGTTTACTCCAATGTCTACCTAGACTTCGGAGAGGCACGTTCAATGAGCATTCTGCTCCATCTCATTGTTGACTGTATCTCCCAGATATTTCCGGTCGTATCTGCACAAGGTCAAAAGGCTATCCTCAGTCAACTCCTTGAATTGACTCCTACTAACAAACTTTTATGGTCGAGTAAGCCATCCTTAAGCCTGAGTTTACTAAGTTTGATATTCATACTGTATAGCTGATGGACATTACTGGCCCGAAACGTTTCATTTGGCAATACTCCAATCGCGTCAAGCATTATATGAAGTATCTCTTCTTGGTTCATGATGAGGATAACGATAACTTAATTCAAGTTCTTCAGGCGCTAAGCGACGTGACTGGCTCAGGCAGTCAATGCACTCGAAAATATGCTTTTCCATACATCCAACAAGCTCTATCGCTTGGGATTAAACAGCTAGAAGAAATTTTATTTTGTTAATACTCGCTTCCGTAGTCCGGCAATGAACTCATCTATAGCGTGCTTCGACTTCTGCGAAATTATGCCCTCATACAATTGCGAGTTTTAGCAGCCTAAGGGAGGTCAGGTAGGATCACTGTTAGCTGCTGTGTGGTTTCATATACCGCTTCCCAGCATCATCTAAGTCTTCCTTATTCTCTAAAATCTCGTTCACTGGATAATATGCTCAGTCTCTCCTACTAGTTGCTCAAACTAGAAGACTGGGTGATAATGACACGGTTCCTGTAATCCCTTACCAGTGGATAATGTTACCACAACTCCTGGATCATTGGACATATGGGACACTAGAAGATACTAGAGTTGGTGTCTGAGAGCTACTGGTAGCCTCAGATATCTAGATATATATCAGTATCTGTGACCTTTGTCTTTGAACCAAGCCTATCCAGTACTTCCCCCTTGGTGATTTCTATTTCTTGCCTATTCCAAAAGCTTAGTAGAAGACTCTCAGTGTGTTGTTGTAGAACTTTCAGAGTCAGCGAGATTTGATATAGTGCTGGACTTCATGTTCAAGAGAACATATTTCATCCCACACTACTGTCACTGCAAAAGAAGTTTATAGTACTCCTTACTAAAAAAAACTTTACTAAATGCTTGAACTTTCTCTACTGCTTAGAATTACCAGTTAGATAGAAAGAGTATGTTGTCTAGGAATTGAACTAGTATCCCTACCTTTTTGCAAATGAAAAACAAAGTAACTGGTATTGTTACAGTTCCAAGCTTGGCTCAGGTTACAACTTAGACAAAGACTTGAGTAAAAGAGAAGAGATGATTAATTGGTAAAGCATAAGGATATAGGGCTGTATCTACAACTATATATACCTAATAACCATGAGAAAATAGAGAGGTGTCCTTGAGAAAACAAATGTGAAGTCAGCATAAGAATTTTAAAAATTGATGATGAATATATGCAAGTGTAGACAATTTAGTTTGTATGAGACCTGATGTTACAATCTCAAGACCTTAGAGTGGGTTAAGAAAAGGAACCTTGTATAGGGTTTATACAAGAGAACTCAATAGAAAATTCTGTACAGGATTGTCTACCTTATATACTGAAATCCCATAGTCCATGCTACTCTACTTCTAGCCTACCCTAAACAGCCATGTGTTTGCCTTAAGGTCAGCATGTATTATACATGCTGTATGACATCATTCTTCCAATGTAACATGTGATCTTGTGACTGTGACTGTGACAGCATTCATGTAATGTGTGACCAGTGTGTGACAGTATGATGTCACACTAACCCTAACCCTAAGTTCCCAAAATAAAGGAAATGAAAATAGAAATGAAAAAGAAAAAGAAAATAGTTAGTATCCACTGTCTTCAACTCTGACACCTGAAGTTCATGACAGTAAGATATGTATTGAGAAAACAAATCTACAATATATATATGGAGTTCACAACAGTAAGATATGAACTCCAGCAAGAGAAAAAATTTATACTTTATATATCTCTTCTATGTATGGCTATTTTCCCAAGAATCTTTCCTCAATCACACTCAGATATTGCTAGAGCAATCATCTATATTATTAATAGAATGAAAATATATAACAGTATCACCACTGTCATATCTTAACACTCCTACTTAGTGAAATGCTAGCAAAACATCTAAACATTTCCTGAAGTTGACAAATACTTTGTGAGACATCTGCTTAGTAAAAATATCTGTTAACATGTTCTTTGTCAACATATATTTGAGCTCTATTTCACCATGTTTGACTCTTTCTCAGATAAAATAATGCTTAATATCAATATGGTTTGCTCATGAGTAGTTTACTGGGTTGTTAACAAGAGCAATGTACCCTTGATATGAATGATTATAATAGTAATTTGAAAAAAGCTTAGTTTCCCAAGAAGAGTTCTAAGCTATACTGCTTTCTTTGTTGCATTCAAAAAGATTATGTACTCTACTTCAATAGAGAAAGTAGCTATAGTAGGCTTCTTCTTTGATGACCAAGCAACTAAGCTACTGGCAATCTCAAATAAGAATCCTTTAATAGAGTGCTGACTATCAGAACCCTGAGCCCAGTCAGAGTCTGTTCATCCAACTAGATCAAATGCATCTCTTCTGTATTGTTCTAGCACCTGTCATATTCCAAACTCTGAAACATGTTCAAGATATGTTTAACTTTAATATAACATCAAATCCCCATGGTTATTGGGTCTTATTTGTGTCCAAAACTCCATCAGTAGTTTGATACTTTATAATAGACTTAAAGTCCGTGGTTATTTCACTTTATTTGAGTCAAAATCTGTGGTCATATTCATCTGTATCCATTGCCTAATTATCTCCTTCAAACTCCACAAATTTACTTGGACTTTATGTGGAGTTTTCCCCTCTCCAAATCTAAACTCCTATATAGTGTTTCATTAGTGAAACACTCACTCGGAGATCTGTTTTAGTTACTCCTTTTTGTTATTTTATGTATTTAAGGCTGGTGACCCCTTTGTAATAGCTAGCCTGATAATCGACTAAAAGTTAACACTAAATCTCCAGTGTTAATGGCAACATACTTTACCCCTCTCCTTACGACTCCTTACAAGACCAATCTCTGAAATTGCAACCATGTGGCTTGTAGGAGGCACAACACATAAGTTGAGGCCAAGGTCATTCTGACAAGTCTGCATCACCAAGCTCATTGCAGGAGTTTCTACACTCTGTGCATGTCTGAGCCAACTCCATGGATTTTCACCTTCAAGTACAAACCATGCCTAACAGCACCAAGCAATAATCAACTGCTCTTTTAAGATACCAAAGGATATGCTTTGTAGCCTAAAGATAAAGAATACTAGAATTTACCCAAACTAAGCAATTTGTCCAACTGTAAACTGGATATTTAGCCATGTTTGCATAATATAAAGCAGTAATCCAACAAATAATAAATGATGGATACTGTTAGGCAACTAGGCAAAGTTCACAGTGTTTAGCAGAGCTTGTGATCTATAAAAAAGTTCTAAGAAAATAGAATGAGGACTCTTGGAGATAATAGTATCAAGTATGGTTCTTACTTCAAGTAAATATACATGGTTAGTCACATGAAAAAGGGTCATATTAAGTGTAGAAACTTATTCAGAAATAGATGTGGTTATCTGTGAGAGTAAGTGAAGTACTCAGATTATAGATCAAGCTAAAATGATTATCTACAAACTTACAATAGAACTATAGATAACAATCTTTGTCTCAACTTATGTGTTATACTACTATTTATTACATAGTCATAATTTTAGACTGAGAATTAAGAAAGAAGTGGTTTTGGTCAGGTTTAAGCTTAAGAAAAGAAGTAAGTCATCTAGGTTTGATTTCCTGACTGAAGAACTATAAAGTATTTACTTAGTCTTAAATACTAAGAATGGTAGTATAGAAGATAACTAGAAAGATATTTTAGAGATAGCTTCTAGAAGAACAACTGCACCTACCTCCTCCTAATCCCTATGTTACTCACATTGTTAACAATAGAGATCTTATTGTAATATTGAACCAGGAGAAGAAAGATTGGACAAAGAAATACCACAAAATAATCTGAGAATTAGAGACAATGGCAGATCTTCAACTGCAAATTCAGAATCTTGTCAAGTTAGCTAATACTGTAAATATTGAATTGGCAGACATTTAAGCCACTCTATTACAAGCCAGTGACACATACAAAACACAGATTGGAGGAGATATTTACAGTATATCTGAAGAACTACAAAACATTATACATAGAGACATAAAAAGACAAGCACATCATATCTAAGTCCTACTAGCAGATGAACTAGACCAATGTAAAAGCAAAGAAGATGAATAAGTTGAGAGCCACATAAAAATAATACAAGAAGCATATCAAGAAACATATCAAGAAGCTCCACAACTAATAGTTATCAACAAAGGGAAATAGAAAACAAGTGTAGTTCAAGATGAAGAAATATTTTTATACAAGTCATACAACATATCATCTGAACTAAGCAAACCAAAAACATCTAAATACAAGAAGAAGTTGAAAACCTAGAAAGAGCTTTGAAAATGCTTCAATCACTAACAAAAACCATTCCACTTCTCCCATCACCTCATTATAAAGCTCTTTAATGAAATGGAAAACAAGATATCCAGTATTGGAAAGAAATCATAGCTGAGTTCATCAAACAAAAGCATAACTTAGACACAAGCAGACAAGGATTTCCAATCAAGATATATTCAGAAAGGCCTCTATATAAACTCTTATTTATAGTATTAACACTACAAGGAGAAATCATTATCAAACCTACCAAGAAAATAGTTGTGTCTTATATAGTTAGAAACCTAGCATTCTTAGATTGAACAAGAAGTTTATGAGAACATGAACATTATAACAGGGATATTATTTATCATTTACTGTGCCTTGTTGTTTTCTCATGTTCTATCAGTCAGTGCCTTATGTAGTAGTAGAGGCTTCATCATGTTCTCCTCACTTTTTCCTCAAGAGTGCTTCATATACTATTCATGGTCATTAGGTATATATAGCTGTAGATACTATTCTGTATCTTTATGCTTTACCAATTGACTCATTCTCCACTCTTACTCAAGTCTTTGCCTGAGTTGTAACCTGAGCCAAGCCTAAGGTTATAACAACTATGTATCTATAATATAAATAGGATAGCAATATATCAGAGACTCCTTATCAAGTTCTCTTGTGGTTCCTATAAGATTCTCATCTTATAAGACTACTTAGTGCACTATTGACCATCTTAGTTAGTGGTTGCCACAACAGCTAAGAGAATATTAGTATAGGAGATAACTAAGGAGATACTAAAGAAATAGTTTTTAAAATATAAGACAACTAGAAGTCTGGATGATAAGTTACTAAGAGATGAAACATGAGAGAGCATAGTATATCTATAGTTGATTAGAGTCCTATTTGGAGTCAGGAAGCAGATGTCTCAGAGGTCTTAAAAGTCAGTCTATAATATTCTATTATGATTTAAGTTCAAGAGTTAAAATAGGAAAAAAATCTTGTATTAAAGTTAATACAAAAGAATTCAATGGAATTCTTAGTACAATATATCTACCTATATATATGCTAGGCTGTTTGTCTGTATGCAACTATATCTAACCTATTCTAAAAACTATATATTATATATAAGGTTAACATATAGTGAACATGCTGTATAATGTCATTATTTTAGAACCTTTTACATTCTTTCATATGTTATATGATCATGTGACATTGACATATGTGACTGATGTGTGACTATCACAACTGTCATATTAAACCCTAATTCTAAGTCTCAAATAAAATGAAAAATAAAATAAAATAAAAACAAAGTCCACTATCTTTGACTCTAACATTATTCCTCTTTAAGGTTTCTCCTCCAGAGAAACTGACTTCCATTTTCATCAGTTGTTTTTAAACTTCTTTAGATACTTCTTCTCAAACTTTCTATCATCCTATTCATATAACATCTTTGCTATATACATTTCTGGTAACTCTTCTCTTCTAAAATCTTGCTTCTCTATCATATCTAATTTTTCTTGCCTCCTAACTTCTGCACTCAGCCTTCTTTCAAACTCTACTACTGCTTTCTTTATATTTTCCAAGTCTTCTTCTCTCTTTCACATATCATATTCTGCTATAAACTCCTTTTACCATACCAAATACTTTACAATTCCTCTTATTTTTCAAATTTCTACTCCTCAACTCCTTCTACTTCCACTGGTTTTGTTTATTTTACTTTCTGTTTCTTCATTATTTCTCTATATTCTACTATTTGACTAATATTTACCATTAGATAAATTCTTATAGAGGCTGGCAGTTTTAACTTTACTGCATTTGCTAATATGATTTCTTCTATCATGTAAGGCCCTATATATCTTTCTATCAACTTCTTAACTAATTATTCTTTGAACATCAGATCTTTTATACTCAATATCACTCCATCTTTATTTTTCTATTCTCCTACTTTCTTCTTCTTTTATCTGCTTGTCACTTCATCTTCTTCTATACTTTTTTCAATGCTACCTCTGCTTTCTTCTGAACTTTTTTCATTCTCTCTGCAAACTCCATTACTCTTTTCTTCTCTTCTGATATCTACCCCTATTCTCAATTCTCTACCATAATTTGCTATAAACAGAGACATCTTAGTTGTTAAACTCTTGGTTCATATATTCTATCTACCTATCTGTTTAAGGGTGGAATACTGTTAACAACTTTGTTTTGATTCCCAACATTCTGTTCAGCTTCTTTGTCAACTCTATCTCAAACTGAGGTCTTCTATCTGATATCACACTCTCTAACAACCTATGTAACTTCTATACATTATCTCTGAACAATCTTGCCAATCCCTCTGCTGATGTTGCTACAAAATAAGCTATTTTGGACAACTTATTACATATTACTAAGATTAAATTTTTTTCCTGCTACTAATGGCAACTTCATGATAAAGTCAACTATTAGATGTATTTGCAGTTTCTCTAATACTTCATTTGCCATCAACTTTTCTATTAGTGCCTCCATTCTATTCTTTATCTTCTAATATGAATTACACCTATCCACATATCTCCCTATATCTTTTGTCACTCCTGGCCGCTAGTGATTCTTTATCACCAACTCTGTTATCTTTTATCTCCCTCTATATCTTGCTACCAGTACATTATAATGTAACCAAATAATTTTTGCTCTCAACTTCTTATCTTTCAGCCTATCTTCTTTATCTCTTGTATCACCTTAACTACTTTTTATTTAGCTCTTTTGATTAATTTTTGATTTTTATTGTCCTTTTCTACTCCTACTTTTCAGTCTGGTCTGTTGCTCAGTCCATCTGCCTTTTCCATCTTCACTCCTAATATATGTTTTAAGGTGAAATCAAATCTCAACAAATATAATATCCATCAAGCTTATCTATAATTCAACTTCTGCACCATTATGAAATATTCTAAATTCTTATAGTTTGTTCAGACTTTGAACTTGAACTTTGTATTCTCTAACAGATATCTCCAGTTTTCCAACCTTCTAATCACTACTAACATTTCCTTGTCATAAATCTCATAATTCCTTTTGGTCTCATTCAAAGACTTTGACAAATATACTACTGGCCTCCATCATCTATCTTCACACTCTATTGACAATACTCCTTCCATTGTATAGTCCAACATATTAACTTCCATCTTCAATTTTTTATCTAAGTCCAATACTACTAACACCACATCTTTTGTAAACCTCTTCTTTAACCTTTCAAACATCTTTTCTTGCTTTTTAGTTCATTTCTACTTCTACTCCTTTTTTACTAGATTATATAACAGTTTAGCTATAGATACAAAATCTTTAATGAACTGCATATAATAATTAATAAGTTCCAAAAACTTCTAAACATTCTTGATCTCTTTGGGAGTTAGCCAGTTGTCATATATAAGTCTACCCATCTAGAAATTACATCCCCATGGTGATATCATCTTCCAATTATACAAGCTCACCTTCCACATCAGCCACCTTTCTCACAACACATCTTATGGTAGTACTACAACTATCCAGGTATTCTGTTTTCCACAGTAGAGATACTCTTATTCGACTTGGTCTTTCATGACAGAGTTACTCCTGTCAGTGTCTCAACACTGAAATCTCTGCTTGGAGTAATAAGAGCTATCTCACTGAAACCCTGAGCATTTCCTATAGTAGGAACTCATATATAAGACTAGTAGTTACATTGTAATTTGCTAGTCTGATAATTGATGAAAATAAATTCTTATTGAACTCAATCTCCAGTATTTAATGGTGACATACCAAATCAGCACTCACTTCCATCTCAGACTTCTCCCTATCATCTGAAGTTGCGACCATGTAGTAGACAGATGGTGCAGCACATAAGCTGAAGCCAAGATTGTTCCACAAGTCTGCACATCTCTGAGTCCATCTTATAGACTTTTACCCCTAGTGTGAGCTATGCCTGACATCAGTACAATACTGTCTCTACTTGCATTTTTCTAATTTTACATACAAATCATTTTCTACTAACCTCTTCACTACTACTTTTTTCTTTGTTCCTATTATCATATTATTAATAAAACTTACTACTTCTCTAGTGTTGACCAAGTCCCATAAAATCTTGTTTATCATCATTTGAAATGTTGCAAATAAGTTCATTAAGCTGAAAAACATTACTGGTTCAAAGAATACCTCTAGTGTTATGAATGTCATCTTTTATTCATCTCTCTCCTTTATTTATACATTATTATATCTCTATCATAGATTTAACTTAGTAAATACTTTCTTAGTACCAATTTTTTATAAAATATCCAAAATTAAAGGCAAAGGATAATTGTTCTTTTTAGTTTGTTTAAATATCTATAGTCTTGTACTATTCTTTTCTTATTGTTCTTCTTTCCTATAAAAAACATTGATGCTATTTGAGATAACTTCAAGAGTCTGATATATCCTTTTCTCAATTATTCATTTATGAACTTGCATATCTCTCCTCTTTCTTTTCCAGACAAGGAATAGATTTTTCCTTTTCTTAACATAAACTCTTTCTTTGCATAATCTCACATTTTCTTTATTGGCATCCTCTTACTTACTTTCTTTTCAAAGACATAAATCCTTTTGAGATACCAGTTTCTTAGCCTCTTTATCATCATAAATCTCCCATTCTTCAGCTACATTTTTCACTTCTATTGTCCCTTCCTTTTTTGGTTTTTTTTTCTCCTTCTTCTTCTATTCCTCTTCTTCTCACTTCTTTTCCTCTTCTTTCTTTTTTTTTGTTTTTACCACCCCAGTTTCTCCTGCTTTGGTCTCTACTGCTTTCCACACTCTTCTGGATACCTCATTATCTTCACTTCTTCTATTCTCCAGTCAACCTCAGAATTGTGGTATGCAAGTTATAATATTTCCAAAATCACACTCTACTTCTACCTACCTATTATATTAATTTCTATCCTTTCTCTATATTTCTGATAATAAATATTGATTTCTACAATATGCTCAATTGGTCCCTCTTTATTAAAAGAACTATTCATATTTCTTATATAAATAAATCTCTTAATTTTTTGCAGTTTTCTTGTGAACTCTGAACTTATAATCAACTCTATTACCCTACTATCTAACAACATCTTTACTGTTATCTCTTCTTACATATAAATTCTCTCAAGTCTAATCTTCATAGTTACTTCTCTTAATAAGTTTCTATTTGAGTTATATTGGACAAATTTTTATTGTTTATTACCCTACTATAGAATATTACAAACTTATTGTAATCTGTAGTACAGAGCTTCTACACAAAAGATATAAGTATTCTATTCTACTCAACATCATTTAATTAAAAAATAAGTAATATATAGCTAGTAGTCTAAGTCTGGTCACTAATATCTACAATTACTTATACTAGGCAGCTAGCTCTCCTTTATACTTGAGGTCTAGCTTCTAAACTAAGGGTAATCAGTAATTGTGATAACTGCTAGTCAAAAATAATAAAAGGGTGAAGAAAAAGGAGCTGTCAGAGTTGAAGATAGTGAACTTTGTTTCTTCTTTATTCTTTTTCATTCTTTTTCATTTTTTTTCTTATTTTCTTATTTTGGACTTAAAATTAGAATATAGTATAATATCACAGTCATAGTTACACAATTATATATTATACAAAAGGACACAGAAGATTCCAGAATAATAACATTATATAGTATGTTCACTATATTAACCTTATAAATAATACATACTTTTTAGGATAGGCTAGGTTTAGTGTATATAAGGTAGATACTTTATACTTGGAACTCTATCAAGTTTTCTAAACCTATACAAGATTCCTTTCTCACTCTAACTCTTGAGTTTGAATTGTAACAGAAGCCCTATATTAGGCAGTTTCAGAAGTATATATTCTAACTCTTAAACTTGAATTATAACATTAAAACTCAATTATATACACTAGACTGTTAGTCTATATATAACTATATTTAACCTATTCTAAAAATTATATATTATATATAAGATCAACATATAGTAAACATATTGCATAATGTTATTATTCCAGAATTTTCTATGTTTTTCCATATGTCATATGATTGTGTGACAGTTGTAATATCACATTAAACCCTAACCTTAAGTCTCAAATAAAGAAAATGAAAGAAAAATGAAATAAAAACAAAGTTCACTATCTTTGACTCTAATATTATTGTTAGAAGTATAGTATAAAAAGTATAGTATAAAGTGCATATATGACACTAGCCAGATATCAAAGCTAAGCTTGAAATTATGTACTTTTAGCATAACTAATTCAGTAACTAGTCTATTCTTAATACATCTGTTTTCAGATAAAATTAATCTAATCTATCTTCTATTATCATATGCAAGTTCACCCATCCAGAAATTACATCTCCACAGTGAAATCATCTCCAAAACATACAAGCCTGCCTTCTATAGCAGCCACCTTTCTCACAACATGTCTTATGGCAGTGCTGCATTCATCCAGATATTTTGTCTTCTATGGCAGAGATACTCCTATTTAACTCGGTCTTCTATGACAGAGTTACTCCTGTCAGTGTCTTAACACTGAAACCTCCACTCAGGGTAATAGGGGTTTTACCACTGAAATCCTGAGCATCTCCTATACTATTTATATTTGTATATAAGACTAGTA
>Ga0157368_1000229_pt1 | contig 27299 bp, 23 predicted proteins | sample AttbisABBM3_FD_113146 | JGI IMG/M metagenome (GOLD analysis project Ga0157368, IMG submission 113146) | Fungus gardens microbial communities from leaf cutter ant in Botucatu, State of São Paulo, Brazil - Atta bisphaerica ABBM3 | ecosystem: Host-associated > Fungi > Mycelium > Unclassified ... | reverse complement strand
ACAGGAGTAACTCCGTCATGGAAGACCGAGTTGAATAGGAGTATCTCCGTCGTGGAAGACAGAATATCCAGAGGGTTGCAGCACCGCCATGAGACATGTTGCAAGAAAGGTGGCTGCCATGGAAGGCAGGCTTGTATGGTTCGGAGGTGGTTTCACCGCGGGGACGTTATTTCCGGACAGATGGACTTGTATATGACAATCTACTAGGTCTTATATACTGAGTCTGTAGTTGGAACTGTGGCTAAGGCAGTAGTAGTATAAGATATAACTAAGGAGATGTTATAGAGATAGTTTCTAGAATATAAAATAACTGGGAGTCTTGATAATGAGTTACTAGGAGGTGAAATACAAGAGGCTGATTTGTGTGCTAACAATTATGGATATGGAAGTATACCTAGGTATGTTAGAGTCCTATGTGGAAGTTGAGAAGCAAAAGTCTCAGAAGTCTCAGAAGTCAGTCTATAACAAGTAGAAAATGAATATCTTAGATATCTCAGAAGTCAGTCTATGACAATAGTATATCTTAATACTATCTAATCCTAATCTATGATCTTATTGTTGATTTTGTCAGAATGTTTCTTAGCATGTGACTGTTCTTGTCACATGACCCTAGTTATTGAAAAAAGAACTTAAATACTTATTATAGCCAAGATAATTTGTTGGCTGAGGTGTGATGTTGTGAAGACAACTTCCTACATTTTTATTTTATTTTTACTTCTTACAATAATGATCGATCAATCACAACTGGTTAACAGTCTGACAGACTGCTGGACAGTGCATGGACCTCAACTATACAGTTTATATTTCAGAAATTTTATTGCATATAAGAGGACTGATAGTAACATAGTGAACCTCAGCCATTTTACTCATATTAGTGTTAGACTGTGCTTATATTCCATGACAATTCATAACATAAGTTATTTTGTTCAAAGGGTGAAAACATCGGAACAGGTTTTGAGCCGCTGTAAGGGTTGCAACCTTATTATAATAATGCTATTTTTTTATAGATGTGTATAAATCAGCACATGGTAGGTAAACCTATCGAAAATAACAGTTTCGATATCGCAGTTATTTTTATTTCTATTTTTATCGTCATGTTGGACTCGTACTCTACGTCATTATTGTGACTTGGACTGAGACTCGGTCATCCGCCTCGCCTCGTAGTATATATTCTAGTTTACTCTGCAATTGGGAGTTCACGACTTTATCCATGAACTCCAGGCATGATTGTATTCTCCTTAGTACATCCTAATCTCACATGACTTTATCCGTGAACTCCAGATTCTATTAAGCGCTTTGTTCTACTACTGCACAACTATGTTTGTCCACGTCACTCGTTATCGCTCGTTTCCTTTGTTAAAACCAAGCTATAAAGAGTAAGTCATTGTAACAAGTGGAGCTCAATGCTGAGAATAATTGGACAGGTGAGAGGCAGACAGGTCCAGGTAAACTATCAATGTTAGAGATAAGTAGACAGAAAGTTACAATGTCCAATTACTGTTGGCCTGTTGATATGGATTGCAACAGTTTGTAGTACACATGCCTTCTCCACATGCCTTCTCCACTCTATTCTTTTCCCAGTTTTAGTTTTTACGTATTTACTCTCTCTTAAAGAGATCAAGTTGTATTTCTCTTACCACTTTGAATTGGCAGTAATTCTGACTTGGGTATCTAAGACATGAAACGACGCAACATGAAATGTCTCGGACAAAAATGAACCCAGCTACCTATGCGGTTACTCATCTAGGCTCTGGACCCAAAACAATCCATCTCCAACAGTATCATGTTCTACAATCTAGCCGGAACATCTGCAGCACGCAATCTAAACTGGATGGAAATAATAAGTGTGAAAGCTTGTGATCTTGACCGCAGTGATCTATTGTGGGAGGAGTAAGCTATATATAATCTCGGCAGGTTACAAAGAGGGCATAGTACCATGTCTCCGTTTCAGAAGGATCCTGTCACTCTGACATCCTTGATGGATGCACCAACATAGACATTGAAAGTCCCAGGGGGCCGAATGTACGACTGGGAGGGTGTGTCCCAGATGCTACATGTTTCAAAACGTAAGCACTGAGTCCAGATAATGCACGAAACTCCCTACCTGATATCTCTCTGGCTCAATGTCATCGTTACTGTTGCGCTGGCCCCAACAGCCAAGTCAACTTCATCAAATCCTCTAAGCACTTTTGGTGGCTCGCCAGCGTCAGTGGGGTATCCGAGATATAACTGTGGTATTTCCGTTCCTGCGAACGATCCGGTATTGGTTAATTTGAAAGACACAGCCTTGGAAGATCCAGAGTCGGTGATAATAAGGTCAGAGTATTCGAAGGTGGTATAGGATAAGCCGAATCCAAATTCAAAACGAGGGATAATATTGTGTGCATCCATGTAACGGTAGTCCAGCAAAAGTTTCTCAGCATAATTGATCTATCACAGCTGGTCAGAACTTGCAAGGTCTCCATTAGACAAGACGTTGAACGCACGTCAGGAAATCCATTGCTATCGTAAATAATGCTTGTGCCATAGTCGCTTTCATCCTGTTTGACCAGTCATCTGAATGTTACGCCTGGTTACAGAATTTGAATTTGAGTTTGCTTACATCTGCAATGCTGAATGGTAGCCTTCCCCTTGGGTTATATGTCCCATAGAGGACATCGACAAGAGAAGGTCCAGTCTGTTCACCTGGAGCACCAGCATATATGATTCCAGTAATGTTCGGGTGATTGCTCCAGCTGAAGCTGACCGGCCCAACAGAGTGTACGATTGCAATTGTATTACCACAAACACTGGCAACACGTTCAATCTGTAGTAAATTAATTGATTGCATAGACAAGAGAGATCTCAAGCTCACAAGACTGCCGCCCTTGAACCAGAGAGCAAGGTCATTTCTGTCCCCTTCGTTCCCAATCACTATGGTGTAGAAACCAAGCTCACCACTCATCCTATAAACTCGTGTCAGGACGGCCAAGATCTCACGATGAAATAAGTGGCAGACTTACGCATTTGCGAAAACGAGGCAAACATCTTTCTCTGCAGCAGCTTCAGCTCCATCCTCCAAGTCATTTGACAAAGAGGATGTGATGGTAACAGACGATCCGACAGATGAGGTGATAGCATCAATAGGGGGGATTATAAACTCAAGGGAATTAGACCCCGAACCCCAGCTAATATATAGGCGGCATCAGCACTTAAAGCGAGTTCAGCGTGCATACCAACCCTATAGACATGGTGCCGTCGTTACATTCGTTCAAATCCCCACAGTTTTGATTAGGTATCTTTGCATCTTGGCCTACTACTGCAATGGTCCTAATTCTCGACTGAGCCAAGGGTAGTCCACGGATAGTAGTTCCAGTCGGTGTTCCATCTACTGTTGTTCGATTGTTTTTCAAGAGCACAGCAGAAGCTGAACCTATCTCACGCACGAGCGCAGTGTGTTCCGAATTGCGAACGTTCACGCGCAGGTTGCGGGGACCGGAGCCATCAGGCTTCTGAGTATCAAAATTTGTAGGTGGATATCCCTCACGATGATCCATCTATCAGTCCCATGGCCATTAGATGATTTGAAGCACCACTTACTGAGTCCTGACCTAGATGATACCATGCCGCAAGGATGTGCGACACCATCTGATCAAACCTCTGTGCCCAACCTGTCAATGGAATTAAAGGGCTTGAGACATTTAATCACCTCCTGCGTAACTGTGCCTGAATTGACGGCTGCCTTAAGGCCATCAAGCCCAAGGAATCCTGGGAAGGTACCGCCACCTTATTTTTTTCAAGTCAGAATATAATTCCTTGAGTTATCAAACAGTATCCACCAATGACAATGTAGTCCCTTGGTTGCTCCATATCAAGCCCCGCATTCGCATTATCAGCGGCAGAATCATGAGTCGCACCCCAATCACTGACTACGTAACCTGGAAATAGAGGATCAATCAGTTGAATTCACATCCTGAAAGTATCACACACCCTTGAATCCACTCCTTTGCAGAAGGCCATTCGGACCAATGAGCTCTGCGTTATGACACGATGATGTGTCATTGAAACGGTTATAAGCACACATGATAGAAGTTACTCCGGCCTATCAAAGAGGAAATGTGATAAGCATAACCCAAGGCCTGTACGACAATCCTGACCTCAATACTTCTCAGGAATGGGTAAAAATAGACCTCGTGTGTTGTCCTATCATCTAAGTTTGCCGAAAGTCCATACCTCCAGTGTTCCTGGTTATTTGCCAGAAAGTGCTTCGCGCAAGCTTGGACTCCAACACTTTGAATTCCTGTGACCGTCTCAAAAGCGCCCTCTCCATTTAAATATGGATCTGGACCAAAGCTGAATGATGAACATTAGATGTCACCAAAGGATTTATCAGTAACGGAGTTCAACGTGCCTTTCCCACCCACGTCCTGCTTTGGGATTGCGCATCTAAAAGAGGAGAGCATTTACATCATACAGCATACGACAGTCTCCATGGGACAGTGAGACTCACGATGTCCAGAGCGGGACCTAACAAAACACTGCCGATCACCTGAGTTGACCGTTCTCACACAAGTTGGAACCGTGGTACTCACTGGGCACCCTTTCCTCGGAACTCTTCCGCCATAGCTTTCCCCCTTGCACGCATTAACCTTCGACTGAACGTTGACGCTGCATTAATACCTGCTGGAAATCCGGTTACATTCTTCGTCAACCTCATTCCCGCAGGACCATCTTCGAAACAAAAAGAGGGAATGCCAAGTCGAGCTACGGCTGTCGTATCACCAACACAACGGCCTAGTTGGCAAAGTCAGACAGAATGGAAACATGAGCGTCGACGTCTCAAGACAGGCAGCACGAAAAGACACACGATTACTATTCAGTTGACCAGTGCCCGTGACAACCCCAATCTTCTCATCTAACGTCATTTGGGCAACGGTATCATTTGCTAGCGCGTAAGCATCCTCCCATGATCCTACGAGCCCGAGGGAAGTTAATTGTATTCAAGAGGAGGGCTTTACTCACGTAGCGTGAACTGAGCGGAACTCTGAGAGACCACAGCTAGGAGAACTACTGCCTTGAAAAATGTGATCATGTAGAAATTTCACGCCTGATAGGGTTCAATAGAATCACTGGCTCAAAGCAATAGTAGGTGAGACGCCAGTACTGACTCGATAGATAGAGATATGAGGATAGTCCGAATTGAGCAAAACTTGGGTATTTATGTGGAGTAAATACGCAGTAATTGGACCATGGTTACCATGTTGCGACGTGTAAACAGTACCGCAGAACGTCCCCTGTTTTTGCTCTGTTCTGCATAATCACGGGCCATAACTTAGCAGTAGTTCCGACTCCGAAATCTGAGAATAGACCGTGGGGAAAGATGCAAACCAAAGAATGCCACGAGCCAGATATATCAGCCCCAATCTGTTCTTTCAAAGTTCAGAGTAAGATTTGAGAAGAGCAGAGGGAGAAGGAAGAGTTATGAGACAAGAAAGAGATCGTGAGACTCTTCAATGACTTGTGATCGACTTGTGAGCACTCTTCTCTTCCTGCTCTCATCGTCTGAAATCGTAGGCCAGGTGCCAGTCTGAATATGTGGAGCGGCAGTGATTGTTACCAAAGCCTTCAAACCAGCGTTTGGAAACAACAAGGTGTATACTGAACCAGACTGAGATGAAGATGAAGATACATAAAGTTCGTAGTATGTATAATGATTACCTAAGCTGCGGGATAGTGATGCCAACTTTCCCTGGAGTAGTGTTTTTCATGATCTCATTGAGAATCTCAGTTAGGAGTTCAGAGGACTAACACAACCAACCAAAAGGACATTTTGCTCACACGTATACAAAAGATCAAGTCTGGTCTGATTAGCTCCTTATGTCAGACAGAACACAGCAATAGTGGTTTTAGGTTACTTTCATCTTTTGTTCCCTCTGACAACAAGTCTAGACTCCAACGTAATTGCGGACTTGGTACAGCACGATGCCAAAAAAGCGACTGGACCTCTTGAAGTATCGGTTCGAAAGAATTGATAATGAAAACGCTCTGAGCTTTAAAATTCCTACTGGCCTTACTATTTCTTGGGCGCCTCGGCATGCTTGCAACGTTGGCTTGGCTCAGGGCATAACAAACCTGAAGCCCATTCAATTCCTTCTGAGTAAGAAGATCCTTACGGGCCCAGGTCTCCGCAATGTTCTCATGTCCTCGTGGAAGAGTGTTCCTTCGGTACGCAATAACGGCTAACTCTATTCAATCAACTCAACAAACAAACACCAAGTGTTCTTCGGTAACTCTTCTCTATCAGCTGACCCATGCATTCTCTAATGTTTTACGGTGACCGTTCACCGCACTGACGTCCTCCGAAGTCTTCCTTCATGTCACGTTTCAAGTTTTCCTGTTTCGAATTGACCGGGACCCAGGAAGTCCTCGTCTATAAAAGCTTGCATTCCCTTCGAGAAAAAAGTATCGAGTCCTATCTACCGTATTTCATAGAAGAAAACTCCCCTTCTTTACTCGATTTCCAACATCACCATCATCATGAAGTTCTTTGTAACTCTCGCCGCCCTTTCTGCTGTTGTATTCGCCTCTCCATCGACTCTCAGCTGGGATACTGTCTACGACAACGGTAACACCAGCCTTGACGTCGTTGCTTGTTCGGATGGCTCGAACGGCCTCCTCACTCGTGGTTTCACAACCTTCGGCAGTTTGAAAAACTTCCCCAATATTGGTGGTGTTCCAGCCATCACAGACTTTAATTCTGCCAACTGTGGTACATGCTGGAAAGTAACATACACTAATGCCCAGGGGGCCCAGAAGAGTATCAATATACTTGGTATTGACACTGGAGAAAAGGGTTTCAACGTCGCAAAAGCTGCGATGAACACTCTCACCAACAACCAAGCCGATCAGCTTGGGAGAGTCGATGTCGATGCAGTGCAAATTGCCGCCTCCAGTTGTGGATTGTGAGTACCGTGATCTTGAGCGATTTGGCAAGAACTGTGGTAAAATATCTTAACGTTTCTCTTCCACAGGTGATGGCTATCTATCGTGAAATCACAATGGGACTGTTTTAAAATTGATTACCAATTGTTGTCGATGGACCATGGACCTAGTGTGTTTGAATACCTTGTATTGTGATACTTGATTCTGTACGAGTTCAAAAGGATCGTTGTATATTTGGTCTACGTTGATCTGATAGTTTCTATGACCTTCGATTCTCCATGCCTCAAACCCAGCCAGAATCCAATTCGATACTCTTTCTCCGATTCACCAGATAAAGTACCACGGGTTTGGGCCATTTCGATTGCCTCGCTGATGTACTGCTCTGTGAAGCCAAGTTTGGATGCTCCGTAGATCGCGAAGACCTTGGCTGTCTGAAATCCATCGTCAAAACCTTTTCTTCGAGCAGGATCGTAGTTGGAAGAGTTAGCTCCATTACGGCTCCCGGAGTTTGAATTTGTAACAGCAGAGCTGGTAGTATTCCAAGCTGAGGATTGACTTGTGCCACTACTTTGTCTTTGATAGATTGCTTCGAAACGGTGTTGACTGTTGCTTGAGGAGGTGCCGACGACATCTTGTGGATGGTGTCCATCACCTGAAGCCTGGTTCAAGATCGATACAACCTCAACGTCACTGGGATAATCCATCCTACGGGCCTTTGCAGAAAGATCTTGACCCTGTGAAGAACTCACGATATCTCCGTACGAGTAGAAAGAAGTAGGCAACACGGTACCAACAGCATGCTGGAAGCACCATCCTGGATCGAACTCGCATTGTTCGTTCTTCAAAGCTATGATAGCGTTAGTTTATTTGAAACGAGAACAGAAAAGCAGACAAACACCAAAACGTCCAACCAGCAGTAACGTTTGTATAAACCTGCATCTGAGCGGTGCAGAACTCCTTGCGTGCCTGGAGCTTATCTTTTTGATCCTTCAGGCTTTCCTCGGTTAAAGCACACGACCATTCTCCGATTATGAGGTTCCGTCGTTCTCCATTAGCAGCGCTCAAGAATGCGTCTGCAATCCCACCTTTGATGTCTTTGGTATGTTCAATTGAGGGTTTTCTAGAATCATTGTCAGTGAATACAAAGTAGGAGTGATGATCCTGAATGACGAAGTCGCGGCGATTGTTGATGTACGGTTCGAAGCGGTTAAGATCAAATCCGTCGTGAATGTAAACCGGTAGACGCTGACCATACCACGACGATTGACGAATGGCATCCGTAGCCTGGTTATCTACTCGAAATTAACTCAGGGTATTAGGAGTCAATTAATCACTCACAGAAATTCTCCAATGATGGATGCCCAATTGGCTCGTTTAACAGCTGCACACCAATCACATTGGTAATAGACCCCAGTTGTTGCACAAGAAACTTGAGCGCTTCAATTGTCTTCCATTGATAATCATAGGAGTTGAAAAAATTCGTCTGGCCATCTGAGATTCCTGAATGCTGCTGACCGTTCTGACTTCCAGGAGCTCCGTGCATATCAACCAAGACGCCGATCCCAACATCAGCTGCTTGACTGATGGCTCGCAGAAGTCGTGGCCATGCGTTCTTGTATACCTCAATGTAGGGTTCGAAAGGGGTGCCAACCATAAACTGGGGACCAAGAGTAAACCAAGCAATGGGAATCCGCACAGTATTAATTCCGATATTCGCAAGATAGTTGAAATCATCCGCAGTTATGAATGTATCCCAATGCCTTTCGAGCACAGCTCTAGCGTTGGTCACACTTCCCCAACCTGCCGCAATATCAATTTCTGAAACCTTAGGCACATTGGCGCATTCAAACAAAGACGGGGTCATCCATTGCTCATGTACGAACCTGGGAATCATGTTCAGTGGATCAAAATACCAACCTAGAGGAACGTACCAAGATCCTAAATTTACCCCTTGCTGTTGGCGGTAACGAAAGACGTTTGCTTCAGTTTGGTCAAATGGTGGAAATGCTGGTGCTTGAACAGGAACATCATAGGGGTCGACTGCGCAGTTCTGTATGTGTCCTTTCGATGCACCCTTTACAGCTGAATGCTCCAGGAACCGGAAGTCAGATTTGATTTCGTTCGTTGCACCAGGTGAGGGATTGACAAGACTCTGGGATAGTCTAAGCGCAGCTAGAACAGCCGTCAAATTGTACATGTCGTAACCAACAGCCAATGGTCCAATGGAAGTTGAAAGCAGATAGCCACAGATAGCCAGAGCACAACGATAGCCAGCTATCGGGGTGGATTGAAGTATAGAAACTGAGATAACCTTACACCATTGTATCAATTTTACCTAGTGGCAGTAACGGTCTAAAATCAAATGTTTGATTCAAACTGGGCCACAATGACATATGACATAGGATTTTGCAAAAAACTGTATTTATATTCGTACAATGCGGTATGATTAAAATATGTTGTGAGAATGTATATGGGATACAGGGAGTCCGTAAATATGTCATGGAGAAGTCTCAACACAGGAATGACAACTGAACCGACGAGTCCAACACGCGACGTGCACTACAATCACGTAATGACTAGGATGCGTCGACACATTTTATCACCTCTATCCATAACCTCGAGACATTAACGGTATCCAGAGACCAGACTCAGCAAGAAAAAGGACAAACCGAGCGTGTCGAGGAAGGAGTCAAGCGAGGGGCGGGACCAGGAAAAAAATAACCAAGTCCAACTAGGGTTTACGGAATTCGCAAAGCACAGTATAAATGGTGTTGAATGCCGTATAGATTTCCTCCCGGACCTGATCACAAAGCAGTGTGAGCAGGTGATGGTAAACAGAGAAACATAGGTCAAGGAATATGATGGCGGCATTGGAATTTATCCCACCTTGGCACCAGTCAAGACAATCTTTCCAGAAACGAAGATGAGCAACACAACCTTGGGTTTGATCATACGATAGATTAAGCCCGGAAAGAGCTGGAAGATAGGCTCCGAAATATGTAACGCGCGAGGTGATGAGAACACACCTCAGGCTCATAACTGCTGAACTGGCCGTGGCTGTATGCAAGTCCTTCAAGACGAATGGGGAACTTGACATCGCACGAGCCTACAATGTTCTGAATCTTGAACTCGGAAAATTTGGCGTCAAAGCCCAATTTTTGCACAATACGCGCATATTTACGCGACGCCAAACGCGAATCATCCTCCGACTTTGCACCGGTAACGACCATCTTGCCAGACGCAAAGATGAGGGCGGTAGTCTTCGGATCACGGATGCGCATAATGACGGCCGCAAAACGCTAGATCATGCGAAGATCGAGCAGTTCGGCATTGCCATAAACAGATAAGAAAACATCATATACCAACCTTGGGATTATACTCGGCATTCCTGGCGTGTAAAGCAATAGTTTTGAGATCAAGGCGGCAATCCAGATTGACAGTGGCCACTATGTTCTGAAGAGTGGGAACGATCCCCTCAACAGCCGTGATGTGTTGTTGCTCAAGCGTCAAAGGAACCGGGGTCGAGGGCACCGGAGTGGGTACTGTTGTAGGCCCTGCAGCAGCAGTGGCGGCAGCAGCAGGCACCGTTTGGGTAGAAAGCTTGTTAACAGCAACCTGAACTTGTTGCGACTGCGGTGGGACATAGGAGTTGGACAGGGGAGAGGGTCCTGGTAAGGTTATACCAGAGCTGGACAGTGGCGCGTTGCCCAACGGAAGGGCAATACCATGGGGCGGGGGAGGCTGATACTGGGATTGCTGAGGAGGTTGGTATGGTTGTTGTTGTATGGCATTGGAACGAGAAAAGGTAACCTGGCGAGCGGGCAATGCAAAAGACATCTATAAAATTTTGTTCTAAGCGTGGGAAAGTCAAGTCGAGGGAGGAAAGAATGATTTCAACCGCGAAACACCATCATTATATACCCAAAGGATTTCGAACTCCGACAAACTCCGACAGTTGACTCATATCTAATTACGTAATGCAGCTTGTGCCTTTACTCCTTCCTAGACCCTCCCGTCTAGCCTCTCTCGCATCGATCACCCAATTCTGTGTTCATTGGCAGCGTCAGGCACCTCACAATACTACAGATGAAGGGAGAACACTACAGTATGCCCACCCCCTTCCTTTCGTCCATCCGCAGTCCATTCCCAACCCAACCCACTCAACTCACGCGTGATCCCTTCGGCTCGGATCATATCGGTGTACCGGTTGCCTTGGGTGTAGGGTACAGTCTCATGCGGATTATATCATGTGATGACTTCCTTTTCCCACGGCCCTCGCTCTCAGTCCGGTCTGTAGTTCGATTCAGCCGAAACAACGTGCTGTCGGCGACAAGATTTTCCTGTTGTGGACAGCACAATGGGTCAGGAAATCTCTCCAGGAAATTACCTAAATAACAATTAGATGTAACTTGGTCTGCGCTGAAACATCTGCCAATCTCATTGATCGTAGTAGAGGGTGCCTTGGAATAATCAGTGATTGCAACTTCCAGGTTATCATTCGCAAATATCTGGAAATAAATAGGGACACCAAATACCGCTTGTTTGGAGAAGAACTTCTAGGTGCTTTCAGACGATCTCCGGCGCACAAGAGGGAAAGAAGTAATCGTAATCCAAGGAAAGCATGTATGACTATGCAACAAGTGGGTATTAATTAAACGGTACTAGACAAAGTACATAAACCGTCTAGAAGCAAACATTAGCAGACCATGATTCAGAGGTTGCCCACGAAATATGAATGACGATCTAATCACTATAAAACACGTCCAATCATACTTACACACCAGCAACAATCCTATGTGCAATTGTATCAGTGAAACCAGAAAGCTTGGGCAGAAAAAAGAGCATACTCTTCGGCCTTGTTAAGGGCCTGTACCATACTAATGACCTCCCTCCTACGGCTGACGACATACTCACTCTCCTTCAACAGTTCGTCAAGGACATCAGGTTTATATAACTCTTGAAGAAGTTCGCGTTGTAGATTATCTTTTGAGTGGTTAACGAGGTTGAGTGAAATCGCCTTGGGGACCATATCAATCATTTCACGCTTCACGATGTTAAAATACGAATGTATCAACAATTCTGCAAGCATAATTGGCCAGAAAAATCAAGATGGTGGCAAGATATAAATAGACAACAACTCACTGATGACCTCGGTCTCCATGACTTCTCGCTCAGTTAATGTCGTTTGTGGCTTGATGACAGGTGGAGGAGCCTCCATCACTCCCTTCTTTGCCTGCTTCTCAGGTTTCTTGGTTCCAGCAGAGAAGAACGATGAAAAGAAACTTTGTTCCTCCTTCTTAGGATCAACATCAAGGTCCTTGTTATTGTTGATTGCAAGCCGCTGATTCTTAGGATCGTTGGATTGTGACTGTGGCTTGCTGGCATTAAGGCGTTCTGCGACAACTGCAGTTGCCTGCGTCAAGGTCGGTATGAGCATTATTTGATACTTCGAAAATGAGGTTAACCTTATGACCGGAAATGAAATCCGGATGAGTGGTATTGATGTAACATGCTTGCATGCTAAGCCGATAAGTCACCATCTGTGACCAAGAGACAGAGCTTACGCGACAAGATCTGAAACCAGCTTGGTAGTCGGTGTCATTGATTTCTTGAAGAAGTTCACCACGACGCCATTGAATCGCTCCCGCAAAGCTGGGTAGCGCCGGAAGGCTTGCTACCAAAATGTTCAAACTCTAAATAGTTCTAAGCAAGGATCGTCACTCACAACTTTACCTAGCAATTGTCCCAACATACGGATGAGCTCATCATATATGAGCTGGCAGCACTTTAGAGCCGGCTCTTCCAACCGCTTGATCTGCTGCTTCACAATCACCTCAAAGGCCGTCGTGCCCACGAACAATGCTGGTGTGGAACCCTGACAATAGGTCGGTAAGCAGTTTGACAACAGGAGTCTCCATACTCGCCGAGGAATTATACAACATGGTCCGGATGTCACCATCCTTAACCTGATCAAAAGGGTCGATATTCTTGATACCATTGTTGAAAAGTTCATGGAAGACGAAACTTATACGAGCACCACCTGACAGCTCATTCAGTGAAAGATCATTCGTGTTGCCATCAATTGTCGTTCGAAACTCCGAGGTGAATTCAGTGATGACAGAGAGGACGACGTTGCTTGAAGAGTCCCCCTGAGGACCACCAAGACTTTGTAGCTCCGCATTGAATTTTGCCAATTGTTGCGATATGCGGGCTTTAATGTCAGGAATAGTGGCTCGAATGTGGTGCATAAGGATCTGTGAGCGGATCAGATAAATATGACACCAGCCCAGCTTATTGCAACTAACCATGTTCAGCTTACGTGCTAGGAATGGCGTCCCACAGAACTGAGCTTTACTCTTGTATGACGGGTGGTTTTCAAAGAAGTCGCGCTCAAATTCCAGAGCTTGAAAGATGGGCTTATTGTTTTCAATGTCGCGTTGACCACGGTTGACAACAGGGACGTATCCAAGTCGAAGTGGAATAATTCGTCCAGCAAGGATGTCAACAACATCCGTTCCTTTATCCCTGTATGTTCATGAGATCCCAGCATACTGAGATACGAATGGTTCAACTCACATCAAATCAACCTTCGTCAAAACACCAATGGTCCTGGTTCCTTCAGGATCCACCTCACGCGCCAACTTTAATCCATCAGAGTTGGCCAAATCGGTGTTAGCGGCAGTGACAGCAAGGATGATACACGCTGGCTTTGAGATGTATTTGAGCAACATATCACGAATCTGCTTCTCAATATCTCGAGGTTGATCTCCAACGGGAACTTTCGTCAGACCCGGAAGGTCAACAAGAGTGAGAGTCAGGACATTGGGTGAAAAGACGCGCAGATTGATGGGCTGTGGGGAGATGCCTGCATTTTTTCCGGTCTTGGCTTCTGTGTCTCGCACGATTTCTTCTCGAATCTTGTTAAAATCAAAAAACTTCTCTCCTGGGAGATGAAGAAATTCTCCCCATTCATTGGAGTTAGCATGCTTGTCATTGGCCTTGTCAATCCCGTTGATCTGGGCTAAAAACACGCTTGGACAAGAAAATGGAAATAGAGGATGGTCACTCACGACCACCAGGAATATCAGCAGAGCGATGTATGAGTTGCAGTACCTGTAAATATATCAGCATCACTGCAATGCTATTCCCAGTGAAAGCCACATACTAGTGGCCGCCGCGTAACGATGCCAGTGCCACGAGGAAGGAAATCACGACCGACAATGTTCTACGAAAGAGAAGCTCATTTATTTGGGACCTTCCGGATGATATGGGACTCACCTCGAGCACGCTGCTCTTTCCGCTACTCTGACTACCAAGTACGCAGATTTGCGGCAAGTCTACCGATGAACCGGATTGACCAACAGTAGCGAAGACATCCTGAAGTTTGTTGACAACAGAAACAATTTCCGTTCCAAGACCCGATGAACCTGTCGCCATTTCTATATGGGAAAGAGGAATGAGGCGATGGAAGAATAATGGGTGAAATAGCACGAGGCAGCGACACTGCGCATACACAGTAACCAAACTTGGACAAATCTGATTTTTTCTTGGCTGATATATGAATATGATATAACTGACTGTTGGAATATCAGTGGCCATTCCCAAGATTCTTCAATTGAAACATAATTTCTTCTATGTAGTATTTAACTGTGCTGGTATTAGGAAAAGTAGGGTAGCTACTATAGCAGTATTATTATTACTCAGACCATTTCTCATTTTTTTTGAAATCAACAATTTATTACACGGGGCGCGAGGGCAGACCATGGTAGCTACATCGTAACTACTTACAAGACAAACGACCTACATGAAAGAAGAAAAGAAATAAAAGAAAAGAAGATAAAGGGAGGGAGAAATATACAATGAAAGACACTATATCGACTAAGTAATGGCACTTTCAAATGAAAACACCCTACAGTTAAATTCCAAAAAGAGGATGAAGTGACTTATTGAATCTCTCCTCAGATTCCAATATTTGTTATACCTTCTACACTCATGAAGAATATGACACCTAATTTTGATGGGGTAGTTACCACATTAACAACTGAAATCTTCCCAATGGAAGAATCTCAACCTGTATTTGCCAATTGGAGCATGATTGACAATCACTCTTGTCGCTCTTGTGCAAAGAGAATTCAAATGCCCAAAGTATTTGAGCCATGTGCCACCTTTAGAATGTGAAGGTTTTAAAGAATTGTTATCTTCATCACAGAGTTCAAGGAACTGGTGTCCCTTTAAGTCCGAGGCTTGAAAAGTCATCTTTCAAATGGATAAGATGTCATTGCATTTACTTTTCTTGCTGAAGTTCCAAGAAGACTTGCAAGGATAATGAGGTATGGGATGGAACTGTTTAGATTTCTTATCAACAGCTTTATGAAGTGACCAATTTGCAACAACTTGGACATTCCCAAAATTTAATTGAATTATTGAGGTTTTGGAGGAAGAATCTTCTGAGCTCATTTGAAATGGACACAGAGTGTATTTGGAACAGATATAATGAAGAATCAAAAATTCTTTGAGTGGCATGGAGCAGATCTATAATAACAACAATTTTAGAAATACCAGGAATACTGGTGGCCTGATTGATGCCACATCTAATAGTGAAAAGTTCAGCTTCTGTGGTTATGACATTTACAGCATGGTGTAAGGTTTTAATGACAGGCTTGTTATAGACATGAATGTGAGCGATAGAAGTGGCAACATTGTTTTTGATACTGGTGTCAGTAACAACAAGAGCATAAGAAGGATCTGATGAGGATGCAATTGTTAAATCATCAAGTTGGTGCAATCGAGATATAAGGTTGTTTTCACTATGCTTGTTAAAGGAATGAAAAGAGAATTGACTAGGGAAAATGTCAATAATCCAAGAACTGGGAGAAAATTCCTTATTATATGGATCAAAAGCAGGAAATATTTCATTAAATCTATTATACATATCAATAATAGAACCTTTGATCATTTCTTGCTAATGAGAGAAGAGCAAATCCAATGAGAAATAATAAGAATCATTACAGAGTAATGGTCTTGACTTGAGTAATAAATGCAAAATGTGATCATGAGGAAGTAAATGGGCTCTAAGTTGAGCTCTGTCACTGAGTTTACAAAGGTGTAGATAAATGGAAATAAGACCTGCAATTGTCAAAAATGAAAGTGGTGGACTTAATTTATTTTCATTTCTATTTTTATTTTCCTTTTGATTTATTTTTAATTTTTCTATTTTTAGAACTTAGGGTTAGGATTAGAGTGACAAGATCATGTAGTTATATCAGATGACATGGTCACAAGTCACATGATTCATGGAAGGATATAGAAGATTCTAAAAAGATAATGTCATATAATATATACAACACATGTTGGCCTTAAGGCTAATACATGGCTATTTAGGATAGGTTAGAAGTAGCTAGCACAGACCATGTAGATTTAGTATATAAGGTAGACTATCTTGTATAGAGTTCTCTATTGAGTTCTCTTGTGTTAACCCAATACAAGATTCTTTCTTTTGACCAACTCTAAGGTCTTAAGTTTGTAACAGCAATTGCCTTAATACTAAATGAAGGTAAGATTTGAAAAGTGCCTAAAATCCAAATAGCTGCTCTTCTTTGCATCTTTCTTAATTTCTTGAGAGAATATGATAGAAGTACTTTATTGTAGAACTATAGTTGGAAACTATAAAGGATAATAGAAAGGATATAACTTCTATATAGAAGTCGCTTCTGATAAGGAATGAGGCTGCAAACTGAATTTCTGAGGATCTTCATGCACTTGACAGTTGAGATAGATTTGTTCACATAGTAGCCAATATGTTGATGGAAAGATAGCTTCCTATTGAAAATAAAACCCAAGTATTTCCATGTGTCTTTGGGGTATAGAATAGGGCCTTCTAGAGCAGAGAGGTTGAGAGAAGGAGGATCAAAGATACCATGTGACCTAGAAAAATGGAACACCTCTGTCTTTCCATGTTCTATTATGAGACCAAATTTCTCCAAAAGAGAAGAAGCAATATTATAACTATAAAAGAGAAAAGAGTTCAAGATTGTCAATGATTTACTCTGGACAACAAGGAGACTATCATCAACAAAGAATAAAATGAAAACCAGAATTTTTAAGTTTTTTAGATGTTTTTCAAGAATATAAAGAATAAGAGCTAAATACAATGCAGATAAAATAGAGAATAAAGCTGAGCCTTGCCTTACTCCAATATCAACATTAAAAAAGAAAGAAGAAAAATTGTTCCAAAAATACCAAGTTTTCCTTCCTACTAGATAATTTGAAAAGAAATGATCAACTTTAGGGTCAAATCTAGCTTTTCTAAGGATGAGAGGAAGTAGACAATGATTCAATGAGGGAAAGAATTGAGTGATGTCAAAGGTCAGAGTATTAGTCATATTATTCTTGACCCAGCTTAATTGGATAAAATAAGTAAGTGTGATACCAGTATCAAACATCAACCTTTATTTAAATCTACCCAATTAACTTGGATGGATGAAATTGTTTGAGATTAAATGGAATTGAAGTTGATCACTGATAACTCTTGAGATATCTCTATGATAATTTGTCTGAATCTGGAGTTGATAAATTGTTATATTTGGCAATGGAACTGATAAATTCCTCTTCTAAGAATAGAACCCATTTCATAGATTGTTTGTTTGGGATTTTATCTAATATGCTAATGTCAACTTGTTGGTCTTGAGCTGTATTGAAAAATGAATAAAGAGCATGCCAAAGATCCTCAATTTCTAAACAAGGTCAACTATTGTATCTGACAGCTTCAACAGTGGAAAGTCTGTATTTGTTGACCTAGTTTATGAGTTCCCATGGACCCCATTTCTTATTGGTGATTTTCTGAATCTTGAGGTCAAAGAAGAGATGTTTAGTACACTTGACTGTTTTTTTGAACTGCTTTCAATTCTTGATATGCTTGGACAATCTATACTTTTCAAGATCTCTGTTACAATTCATATCCCACCAACTCTTTGAGTGCTTGGTAATGTTAACACTTTTTAAATTCTTTTCCAATATTCTTTCCAAAGAACAGACAAAAGAGCAAACAATGTTTTTGAAAGAGACAACATTGAATAAGTCTGTCACAAACTTCATTCAGCTTGTATCTCCACAACCAGTGGACCGATTTTTACAAACTAAGTTGTGCTGAAAAGCTCCAAATGAAGGCTATCTGAACATATATGGGATGTACAAAAGCAACAACAAACAACTGAGATATCAGGTTATCAGTAACTGTAAAATCTTTGTTTGCTAATATCTCATGAATAGCTAGATGTATTTGCATGATTGAACTTGCATTGGAAAGTGCTTACCAAACTATTTCCAATGATGTATGGTATATCTCATAGCAATAAGTATTCATAGAGATATAAGCATATCAATGTAGTAATATAATTAGTTACCTTCTAAAATTAGTCTGACAGCTCCCATCAGATATGAGTTTTGATTATGTGATGGAAATAGCTTGCACATGGATTATCATTATTTTGTATATATATCTCTGTGTCTGAGAATTAGACCTCAGATTTAACAACATCAATTATTCCTGTTGATACTACTCATCACCTATTATCATTATTTTCTTATACTGAACCTCTGAAACACCATTGAGTTCAAGCATCACAACCAGTGAGTAGCTCATTTGTGATAAAGTCATATATATCAATATTTTTGATTGCTTTGATTACTTCATTGATAAAGATTTTCTCTTTCTTACTGTTTTTGACAATTATATACTTTTTTGTTTGAATATGTTCCTTGACAATTGGAATAGTAATTATTAGTAGAGCATGATCTGATGCCAAATGCTAGTCAGAATGAGTAGAATAGTTATTAAGTTCATCTGACCTGAATCTTAAGAATATCAGATCAAGGATTGAATTTGAATCTTGATTATTGTCTGGATATCTAGTAGAGACTTAGTTAGTAGGTACAGAAAGTTCTAGAAAAAAAAAGTCTGCAATATCAAAGAGTATGTCACTATAAATAGAATAGTGCAGGTAATAAAAATCCCACAAATTATCTTTAATATTGAAATTACTAGTTATGACCAAGATGTTACAAATATTAGCTTCAGTATTCTTGAGATACTTTAAAGCTGATTGAGAAGAGTCTGAATACATGTTAATTAGAAAGAAAATGTCATTATTGTTAAAGAAAGAAACAAAAGAGATATCTTTGTGATTTTAAATGTCTTTGCAAAGAGAAAAACAAAAAGATGAAAGTCTAATGTTGACATAAGTGACAACTATTGGAGAGTCATTAGTACTTGACAAGTTTCTAGAAAAGGTTAACTAATTAGAATGATTTGGTACTCCTACCAATGCTTCTTCTTCTTCACTTTTTGAACTTGGTATTAAGTAAATAATGACCTATAACAGTTCTTAAATAAAGGTAATGTCAAAATAATATTGAGTTTCAAGAATTATGTTGACAATTGAGTTGTTTTTTCACACATTCTATGAAAATATTTTAATGTCTTTAATAATCATGACTCGTTACTATTTACAGTTGAATAAATTGATTATCTTTTACTTTTACAAAGCTTTTGATATTCTTTGGAATGCCATTTCATATTAAATAAATGCTGCCAGAAGAAGTATAGGTTCAAATTCAATTGGTGATCCTCTTTACAATTTGAACACTTGAAAAAGTAAGGATATGGTTTCTCTTTTTTTGTCTCTAATCTAAGAGGATTAGTTTTCTCATTAGCTTTGCAATACCAAGAAAATTGACAATAATGCTCTGATTTATGTGGGCCATTACAATTTACACATTTGGCCTCTTGGATTCTATATATACCAGTTACATATCCCTATTTCCAATAATTTTTGCATTAGAAGACTCTTGGATTCATATTTGTACCTTAAATAGTAGCAATATAATTACTCATATTAAAACATCTGTTGACAAGACCTTTGGCTCTGGAACCACTTTGTACATCCCAAATGTTAAACCAAATGATGAACATGTTAGATTTCAGTAAGGCCTTAATAACTCTTAGCTTCAACACTAAGACAACATTGTTGAATATATGGTTATCTTTGATGATTTTTTCAACTATGTCAGCTGTGATTGATAAGTTAGTATCTTCCAGGAAGTAAGTGATACTAATGATCTTTAGGTACAACTTCAACTGAGGCAATCTTGGAGCCTCAACTTAATTCAACTCAATATTGATATTTTTAACATATATTTTGATTATTTGGAGGTTGAGAGTACTTACAATTTTGTTAGTGGTAATAATAACTCCCTTATTGTCTGATTGAATGAAGTCAGCAGCAATATCCAACTTAATATTTTTCAAGACTCTATTAATATTAGCAACATGAGAGCTTGCATCTTTTATAAACTTTTTTGTGTTCTCTGAGTTCATAGAAACAATAACCTGTTTTCTTGATAGTCTCTTTGTAGTCATGTTTAGTCTTGGTTTTGTTGTGTTTTCACTACTGATGATTTTTTTGATTTTTTTGTTTTGTAATTTGGGAAATGCCTTCTTGATTTTGAGAGTTTTTCTAGTGGTGTTAGAGGTTTTCCTAGCAGTTTTAGAAGAAAAAAACAAAGCCTATGCATACAATTTTTTCCTTTATTCTCATTATTTTTCTTAAAGAATTTAGAAATTTTATTTATCTTTTTGGAAGATTTAGCTAGAATTGGAGGAGGAAGATGGGAAATAGAAGCCAGTTTGATAGAATTTTTACTTTTCTTTGAATTGTTATTCTTATTTATTTGGGAATTGAATTAGGCCTTTACTTTATGTCTGAAGGAAAGATTGTTATTATCAGCAATGTGATCATCCCATTCTGAATTATAAAGTAAGGAAATGAGACTTTAAGTAGCTTTATCTATGTCTTTGAAGTTGTTGATGTTGTTAGCTTTACTATCCTCAATCTTCTTGTTAAGAATGTGTTTTTGCATATAATAAAGGGATTCTTTAATGTTCTTAGTATTGGACATCAGGTGTTCTATTGATCCATAAAGTAAGATTGGGTTGAAATTGCTGTCCTATGATTTTAGGTCCAAGGCCTGATTACTGTCATATGGAAGATACATGTTAAACATATTTTCTAATAGTTCAAAATTAGTACTATTCTCATTTCTCTTCTTATCTTTACTATATAGTTTAGGTGCTCTCTTTACAGCAGAATTCTTATTATACACACATTGACCTTCCTTGCCTGAAGTTGAGTCAGCCACCAAGCTGACAGATTCATCTTTCTTTGTGTAGTCTACATATAACAGATAGGAACTATTGATAGATTCCTGAATTTCACAGTCAGGAATGTCGTTGTTGAGGATTATATGCTAGTAGTATGCCATAGATGAGGCTTTTGAGCAAACTGACAAACTCCTCAAACCAGCTATACTAGAGAGGGCCAAATACCCTCTGATATTGTCCATATTCATGTCAGATAGTATACTAGTCATTGTTGAGTTTGGAGTAGAAGCTGAAGTATAAGAAATATGTTTATTCACAACTTCTCTTATGGGTGCTACTATACAAGATGGAGGTAAGAGAAAAAGAAGTAATGCAGACCATTTCTCATATCATGGTATACTTAAACTCTTATATTTTAATTTAATTTAATTTTTTTCTTTTTTGTTTCTTGGATGATAAAGAGACATGTGACTGCAGTCACATGACATACTATCATAGACCTAAAATCTAGAAAAAGAAATGATATCAAGATATTATGATTAAGATGTTATAATTTAGACTTAAGAGTTAGAAAATAAAAGAAACCTTGTATTGGGTTAATACAAGAGAACTCAATGGAGTTCCAGCTACAAAGTGTCTATCTTATATATACTTGGCTAATGGTCTGTGCTACACTAACCTAGCCTACTCTAAAAGAACATATTGTTATGACTCAAAGACTTTAAAGTTGATCAATAAATAGAACTTTATATTAGGGTTAACATAAGAGAACTCAATAGAGAACTCTGTACAGAATTGTCTATCTTACATACTAAAACCTCATGATCCATGTGACTACTACTTTGGCCTCCCTTAAATGTCCATGTGTTTGTCTTAAGATCAATATATATTAAATATGCTGTATATTATTATCTTTCTAGAATCTTTTATGTTCTTCTCTTACTACTACATGACTTGTGACCATTACTGTGATCATGTCATATGACATGTGACAGTGTGACCATTATGTCATGCTAAACCCTAACTTCAGTTTCTAAAGTAAAAACTAAAAGAAAGAAAGAGAAAAGAAAAGAAAAGAAAAAAATAAAATGAAAGAAAATTTAAAAGAAACTTGGATCCAAACTTCATAAGTCTGACACATGTGTACCACATGCTGCTGATATGTGAAATGATATCATTGCTCTAGAACCTTCTATAATGTTTTATGAAAATAAATAGAGTTCACTGTCTTCAATTCTAATATGAGGATTTAGTTAAAAGAAAAAACTTAAATTGTTGAGTACAAGAGAACTTAGTAAGGTTCTTAGTACAAGTGTGTCTACTTTATATACCTCTGGTGCGTGGTCTATATACACTTATATCTAGCCCACTCTAAATACTATAAGTTTATATAAATAAAGTCATCATATCTTTTATAATGTATAATATTACCCTTCTATGTTACATGATGTTATGACTGTGATTTTGACCTGTGTGATTTGTTGGTGATGATTGTCACATCTTGTCATATCTGTTATGGTATGCTTAGCCACTAACATTTTTCTTTTCTTTTTTTATCTATTTTCCTTAATTTAATATTCTTTTTCTTTTATTTTCTGTTTTTATTCATTGATTTTTATTTATTTTAATTCTCTTGAACAATGAAGAGGTATGTAACCATGGTCACATGATATATCACATGATATGAGATTATAAGTTTGGAATGTAGTAGAAAAATCTAGAATAATAATATCAGGAAATATGTTTACTTTGTAGAAATAGTATAGTAGACTCATAGACAACACATGTATATTAGGGTAGGCATATTTATTGATAGCACAGACCATATATCTATTATATAAATAGGGTAGCAATACATTGAGAACTTCTTGTTGAGTTCTTTTGTAATTTCCACAAAATACTATGCTCTTAAGTTTATTTAGTAGTCTATTAGTCATTCTTAGACTAGTGGTTACCACAACAATATTATGCTGTCTCTTACAAGTTCAAAGTAAGAGATAAAAGAAAAAGAGAAAATAAATAAAAAATTTTAAGTAAAGATAGATAAGACTTAAAATAAGAAACTAGTACTAGAAAGAAACAAGTTCACTATCTTTGATTCTGATATAAGATATATATTTACAATGTGTTTATCTCATAGTGTACATATAGTGCACTCATAGCTAACACATAGACATTAGAGTAGGATTATTTATTGTTAGCACAGACCATGTATTTATAATATAAATAGGATAGCAATATATCAGAAACTCCTTGTTGAATTCTCTTATGATTTCCACAAGACTCTTACCTTATAAGACTACTGTGCTATTGACCATCTTGGTTAGTGGTTGCCACAACATCTCATAAAAGAGAGTTATTCTCCTAGTTTCTTTTTTAATTCAACCTTATTATTTACTTTCATCTTGGTCATCTTGAAGCTAAATCTAATGCTCTCACTAGATAATGAGATATCTACCCTAGAAGAAATAATAGCTATGCTTCAGTTAATTCTCATAACTTCTATCTTGTTATTCATAAACAATTCTCAGTATTTCTTAGAATTACAGTCCTAGTTTCATTCACTCTTTATATAGCCATCATCTCTTAACAATTTTTTTATCTTTGATGAAATCAGAGTGTAGATAATGAATAAGATGTCCTAGCAATCTTAGAAACTACTCTGGCAGCTTAGAATTATCCAGTGAACTGTGTTGGAAGAAACTATATACAGTAGCATAGTGTAGTATAGGTAACTAATAAGAATAATATATGTAGTCTATTTGTAAGCAGTATATAGATTACATTAATATAAATATATAAATAGATAACACTTGAACAACTCATTGCAAGTTGTATTATAACTTAAGTTACAGTATCAGAACAAAGTGTAACTCATATATTAAGTGTAAGAGAGCTTTCTGCTTCATCTGAATTTAAGTCTATAATACCTGCCAAAGCCCAAATCAACCCTACAACTATCTTGTTCTCTAAGTCTTATACCAATGTTTTACCACAACACCATTAAACTTTCTTTATTCTTATAGCACCACTGTTACAACTCAAAGACCTTAGAGTGGGTTAATAAGAAGAATCTTGTATTGGGTTAACACAAGAGAACTCAATAGAGAACTCTGTACAGGATTGTCTATCTTATATACCAAAACCTCATGGTCCATGCTGGCTACTTCTAGCCTACCCTAAACAGCCATGTGTTTCCCTTAAGGTCAATATGTATTGTACATGTTATATGACATCATCTTTCTAGAACCTTCTACATCCTTTTATATATCATATGACTTGTAATCTTTTACTGTGACCATGTCATATGATGTGACTGTCACTCCAACCCTAACCCTAAGTTCTAAAAATAGAAAAAGGAAAAATAAATTAAAAGAAAAATAAAATGGAAAAGAAAATGAAAATAAGTTAAGTCCACTGCTTTCATCTTTGACAACTACTATAGATCTCTGTTCATCTTTTTACAATCATTAACCCATATCTTTTAACTACCAACCAATGAGCCCCTATCATCTAACAATGTTCTATCAAGGTTTCTAACCATATAACTTTATCATTCTGTAGTTAGATTACCAAATATTTTATCTAATGTTCTGCTTAATTAGTATAGACTTCTAGATACTTAGAGTAGCTGTCATCTCTGGAAAACTCTATTCTTTTCCCTAGGGTTATCAACTCTACCATATCACTATGATCTTCATCCAGTTAAAAATAAAAGATAACAAAAAGAAGAATTATTTTAAATGAGAGAAGTGAATATGTGTGAAATAGGTATTGAAATAGGTTTATCTTTGCTAAAAGATTCAAACACTGATGACTTTGTCTCTGAACTTATTTTGTCTAATAACTTATTATATAATTTGTATTCATTCATATAAGAGTTAATATATTTAGAAAAGAATTCCTTATTAAAGATAGCATGTATGAAATGGAAAATAATATTTCCTTGTATATAACATATAAAGTGATAATCATTATCCTTATATCTAATAAATACCATCAACTCAGAATGCGACACAAGTTTATTATTGTAAACCTCACTGGAGAAGTACATATATACTCTACAACCAAAAATATAGAGATATAATACATTATCTAAGAAAATCTTCTAAAGTGTGTTCTATTTGAAATATCTAATAAATATGCAATTGTATATATGAGTTGTAGCTACAATAACAAATGCCCACCAAGAATCTGATAGGCATGCTTTAAGTTTTATTGACTATACCTTTTTAAGCAATATGTAGTTCAATTGTTCAGTATGACTATTTTGTTAGTGTATATGTAGAGTACTAGTCTTATGGATAATTCCTTGTTTTCTTAAAAAGGATTGTAATTCTGACATTACATATTCTCTCTTATTATAAGTGTGTAATCTCTTTACAGAATGGTAAGTTATATTTGACTACATCTGAAAAATTGACTTAATTACTTCTGTAGCTTTAGATTTTTTGTGCAGAAAAGCAATATTGCAATAGAAGGAATAGTTATCAAGAAATGTAATTATTTACCTGTACTTTAAATAAGACAAGGTGGGAACTTAAGGAGATCTGAGTGAATCAATTCTAGAGGCTCACTGAAGCAAACAAAGTTCTCAAAGAAACTGTGTTGGTATATCTTTCTAAGAGTGCAACTACAGCAGATATGTTTCTATATTGGGAAATGGATTTTCTTCACATCTTCAATATTATCTAGAATATAATATATGACTTTATCAGAGATATATTCAAAATAATAATACAAAGTCTCAAAGTTTAAGTGTCTTGTTATAAGACTTATAGGATTAAGAACATTATGCTTAAGAATGTGAGTCTTCACAATTTAGATATTGCCCCAAAGATTAGGAGTAACTGATAGGAAAGTATCACCAGATTTATAACAGAAAGTAGAACTACTTTTATTACCTTCTACTCTCAATCCAGACTAAATAATTTATTTGGTAGAAAGAAGATATATCTATATACCAGAGATATAATATACTAGCTATAGTTTTAATACAACACTTTTAGTAGTTTCTTTCTCAGAATCAAAGGTTTTATATTCAATCAGAATAGTTCTGAAGCAATTATGAATAATAGTACTTTTGAGTTTGCAGTCTTAAGTCAATCATAATTATCTAGAGTTATGTCAATAAAATTAGACTAAAACAGACAGAAGTATCAGAATCTAAGAATTATTTATCTTTATAAAAGCTGTTATAGAGTATCTTTTTACCCTTATATAAGAAACATAGTGCATTCTTACATTTAGAGAAATTTATAGTAATAGTCAGGCAAAACAAATTTATTTTGGCTTGAAGCTATACATGTATAATTAACTCTACTTGATATTATAAAGTTCTCTATTGTGGCTACTACATTGGTACAGGATTGGATAGACTAAGTTGAAAAATTTAGTAAATTATCAATCTGTAAAAAAAGAGATATATATAGTTAGTTACCAAAGATCTAACCATCTGATTCATACTCATCATTGTTTTTTAGAGAAACTGTATATTTGTAAGGGGACTCCTTACTTTGTCAAAATTCAAGCTAATAACATTTGTAGAAATCTGAAATATCTTCATAGTCATTCTGTCTTTCCAAGTCTAATACTATATTATATGTCAAGTTCACTTATTCTGAAGATATGTTTGTGTGGTAATGCTATCATTCCAATGTTTACAATATAAGCCTATCTTCTATAATAGCCACTCTTCTTGCAATATGTTCCTATGGCAGTGATGCAACAATCCAGATATCTAGTTTTCCATGATAAAGATGTCAAGATTACAGAAAGTGGACTTTGTTTCTTTTTACTTCCTTTCTCATTTTTATTTCCTTTTCGATTTATTTTTCATCTTTTCTATTTTTAGAACTCTAGGGTTAGGGTTAGAAGTGATCAGTCACATCAGTCACATCTAATGGTGTGGTCACAACATTAATCATGAGACTTAAGAGAAAGAAGTAGAAGGTTCTAGAACAAAATGATGTTATACAACATGGAAACCACATGTTGACCTCATACTTTACACATGGTTATTTAGGGTAGGGTGCACAGTAGTTAGCATGGACCATCTGTAGGAGTATATAAGGTAGACTATTTTGTAAAGAGCTTTTTATTGAGTTCTCTTGTGTTTTTCTAATATAAGAGTTGTTCTTATATCCAACTCTAAGGATTAAGATCATAACAAAAGATATGTTAGAAACATAAAAGATTAGACTCTATTTTATTTTATTTT
>Ga0157368_1000227_pt1 | contig 27391 bp, 22 predicted proteins | sample AttbisABBM3_FD_113146 | JGI IMG/M metagenome (GOLD analysis project Ga0157368, IMG submission 113146) | Fungus gardens microbial communities from leaf cutter ant in Botucatu, State of São Paulo, Brazil - Atta bisphaerica ABBM3 | ecosystem: Host-associated > Fungi > Mycelium > Unclassified ... | reverse complement strand
GGCCCTGGAAGACATCCTCGGCGCCAGGGTCGACTGCTCCGCCGCCGCCGGCTGGCGCGCCGATCCGCGCGTGGTGCTGGCCAAGGAGGCCTTCGGCCTCCGCTACAACAGCGATTGCCGCGGCAGTGCGCTGTTCCGTCCGCGGCTGGAAAGTGGAGCTTTGGGCACTCCTCAGATCCCGGTAGACATGCCGACCTTCGATGAGGTGGTCGGCCCCGACCTTCCTGCCGCCGACTGGAACAGCTATCTGCTCAAGCGCTTCCGCCCGGGGGCGCTCAACGTCTACACCCTGCACGCCGAGGTGGAAGGCATCGCCTTCGCCGACGACTTCCGCGCACTGCTCAAGGCGGCGCGCGAGCAGGAAATCCATTTCGTACCCATGGGCGATCGCCTGCCCGAGGATCCACACAGGCTTCCAGAGGGGAAAGTTGTCCGCGGCAGTCTTGCGGGACGCCAGGGATGGTTAGGAGTGCAACAATGAGTCGAGTGCGTCTGCTGTTCTTACTGCCCGTGGCGCTACTAGCGTACGTGCTCCCCTTGAACTGGCGCGGTCTTTGGATTCCAGATGAATCGCGTTACGCCCAAATCGGCCAAGAGCTGTGGCGAAGCGGCGATTGGGTAGTACCCCACTTCCTGGGTCTGCCCTATTTCGAGAAACCCATCGGTGGTTATTGGACGCAGGCGATAGCTCAAGCCTTGCTGGGCGACTCGCTGCTCAGCGTACGGCTTGTACCCTTGCTAGCCGGCTTCGCCACAGCAGCTTTAGTCGTCCGCCTGACGCGTCTGATCTGGGGTGATCGGCAACTGGCGCTACTCACCGGTGTGCTCTACCTGTCATGCCTCGCCATAGCGGCGTCGGCCACTTATGTGACTCTGGACGCCCAGTTCGCCTTCTGGACGACGCTTTCGCTGCTAGCTCTCTGGCAGGCTCAAGCCGCTACTACCCTTGGCGTGGCCCTGCGCAATTGGGCATTGCTGGGCCTGGCCTGTGGCTGCGGCCTGCTGACCAAAGGCTTTCTCGCCCTGGTACTACCTGTACTGGTCGCCTTGCCCTTTTTCGTCTGGCAACGCCGACTGCTGGAACTGATTTGCCGCGGCCCCCTGGCCGTCATTGTGGCGGCGCTGGTCGTGGCCCCCTGGGCGCTCTGGGTAGCCCAACGCGATGGCGACTACTGGAATTTCTTCTTCTGGCACGAACACATCCAGCGGTTTGCCAGCGATGACGCCCAGCACGAGCGACCTTTCTGGTTCTACGGGCCGATTCTACTGGTCGCCATCCTGCCTTGGACGGGCCTGCTTCCTCGCACCCTTGGCAACCTCTGGCAGCAGCGCAGCCATACGGGGACTGCCTTTCTGGGGATCACCTTCGTCAGCCAGCTGATCTTCTTTAGCCTCAGCCGCGGCAAGCTACCCACGTACCTTCTTCCAGCCATGGCGGCATTGGTACCGCTGATTGCCCGGGCTGTGTTCGATGCCTACCGGACAGGTCAATGGCAGCCCCTGCGGCTCAACGGGGGTGCCAATCTGCTGTTGGGCATCCTGAGCCTTGGTGCGTTGCTGATATTCGATGATCGTCTCTATGGTCGGGGCGACAACCTGGCATGGGCGCTAGCACTACTGGCGCCACTTGGCTTCATCTTGGCAGGTCTGGGAGCTCTGCTATGGCCTAGGCAGACTATGCTGGCCCCTACCCTGGCGATCTGGCTGGTGCTACCTCTACTGACCCTCGCCTTGCCCAAAGGCCTTGTGTACAACAAGTTGCCGAGCGTCTTCGTTCAGGAACAGCTACGCAAACTGAACCCGGCGCACCTGTTGGTCAGCAACGACCTTGGCGTCGCGGCCAGCATGGCGTGGGCAACCCGACGCTCCAACGTTGTAATCGTCGGCGGCCCCGGAGAGCTGAAATACGGCTTCGAACGCCGGCCCGACAGTGGTCGCCTGCTAGATGACGGCGAACTGCCGAATTGGATCGAGGAGCATCGTCGCGAAGGCTCCATCGCGGTGCTGCTGCGGATGGGTGGCGACAGTGACGACCGGCTGCTCGCGAGTCTACCGGCCACTTCGGACAAGGTCGTCAACGAGCGTCTCGTCCTGCTGGTCTACCCGAGGACAGCGCGGTGACGGCCACTGAAGTGACGTTGATCGTAGCCGTAATCCTGCTCACAAGCGCCAGTCAATTCGGGCAGAAAAAGGCCGCAGCTGCAGGATCAGGATTTGCCGCTTTCATAAGCTCGAAATGGCTATGGCTAGCGCTGGCCTGCATGGGAACCGCCTTGCTGCTGTGGTTCGCGGTGCTGCAACGTGTACCGGTCGGCATCGCCTATCCATTGCTGTCGCTCAATATCCTGGCCGTCACGCTCCTGGCGCGTGTGGCGTTCAACGAGCGGATCGGTCGCAGAGCCTGGTGGGGCTGCCTATGCATCGTCCTGGGCGCAGCGCTCCTGGGTGGGCAGGCATGAACAGCCTGGCTGCCCTCTTCGCCAGTATCGGGCTGACTGCCGCGGCGCAGTTGCTCATGCGCTATGCCCTGGTGCAATTACCTGCAGTGTCGAGCTGGCCAACCCATCCGGGGTCGCTGCTCAGCATGGCGGGTGTGCAACTAGCCGTCGGCGTGGGCTGCTATGGCCTATCGATGCTGGCCTGGCTGATCGCCCTGGCGAAGATACCGCTGGGCCAGGCCTACGCCGCCTTGAGTCTTTCCTACGTACTGGTTCACCTGGGCGCCCTCTGGTTGCCAGGTGCTGCCGAGTTCACGTCCGCGCGCCCGCTACTGGGCATCGCGCTGATCGTGGTTGGCGTTGCGCTGGTTGGCAGCGATCGCGCCTCTGTCTCCTCCCCTCTCAGGAATACCCTATGAACATCAGCGTATTCGGCATCGGCTATGTCGGCCTGGTGCAGGCCGCCGTCCTCGCAGAAGTCGGCCATCAGGTTGTGTGCATGGACATTGACAAGGCCAAAATCGACCGGCTCAAGCGCGGAGAAATCACACTGTACGAGCCTGGTCTCGAAGAACTGGTACGCAACAACCTCGCCGACGGTCGTTTGGAATTCACCCATGATGCGGCAACAGCAGTCGCACACGGCAGCGTTCAATTTATCGCGGTGGGTACCCCACCGGCTGCCGATGGTTCTGCCGATCTCACCGCGGTGTTCGCCGTGGCCGAAACCATCGCCCGCTTGCGTCTGGAGCATCGCGGCAGTGATCCCCTGCTGGTGGTCAATAAATCGACTGTCCCCGTCGGTACCGGTGATCGGGTACGCTCCATCATCGATGAAGTCCTGGTGGAGGAAGGTCGGACGCTGCACGTCGAGGTGGTCTCGAATCCGGAGTTTCTTAAGGAAGGCGCGGCCATCACGGATTGCAAGCGACCGGATCGTATCGTGGTCGGCACCGAGTCACCCGAGGCGCGCGAGCTGATGCGCGAACTCTATGCGCCCTTCAACCGCAACCATGATCGTATCCAATTCATGGATATTCGCAGTGCAGAGCTCTCCAAATACGCCGCCAACAGCCTGCTAGCCACCAAGATCAGCTTCATCAACCAGATCGCCGAGGTGGCCGAGCGTGTAGGTGCCGACATCGAGGCTGTGCGTCTCGCGATCGGCGCTGATCCGCGCATCGGCAGTCACTTCATCTACCCCGGCTGCGGCTATGGCGGCTCCTGCTTTCCGAAGGATTTGCAGGCGTTGATCCGAACCGGCGAAGAACAGGGACTCTCCCTGGATCTGCTGCACGCGGTCGAGGCGATCAACGCCAGACAGAAATCGAAGCTTTTCAGACGTATCCACGGATACTTCAACGGGGAACTGCAGGGGCGCACCTTTGCACTCTGGGGCTTGGCGTTCAAACCGAACACGGACGACATGCGCGACGCGCCGAGTCGCGTATTGATGGAGGCCTTATGGGCTGCCGGTGCTCGCATACGCGCCTTCGACCCCGTGGCCATGGCCGAGGCGCAACGCCTATATGGTCATGCCGACCGCCTCGCCCTCATGGGCACGCCCGAAGCTACGCTCGCTGGAGCCGACGCCCTGATCATCTGCACCGAGTGGCAGCAGTTCAAGGCACCCGATTTCGACCTGCTTTATGAGCAGCTCAAGCAACCCCTGATCTTTGACGGCCGGAATCTCTACGACCCCGAGCGGATGGCCAAGCGCGGATTCGAGTACTTCGCCATTGGCCGCGGTAAGTCCCTCGCCGCCTGACACTGAATTTCCTTTGGATAGTGTTTTTGATGAAACCTCTGCAGTTATCCATCGACATGCCGTTGCGTCATGAGTCTCAGGGCAAGCTAGGCTTCGAGAGTCTGCTCGTCTTTGTAGCAGCGACGGTGCTCTTTACCCTCGGCATCTGGAATCAAGCCCCTCAAGGCTTTGATGGCCGGTGGGCAGTATTCCTCAACGAGATGTTCCGCCACGGGCCTTCATTCTTCGCCACCACCTATGGCCAGCCATATCCCGATTACCCTGGCACGGCGACCTGGCTGAGCTGGCTGGCCGCGCGAGTCATAGGTGCACCCAATCAACTCGCCAACGTACTGCCTACGGCCTTGGCCTCTGCCGGTGTTCTTGCCATTACCTACCGGATTCTCGCCGACCGCAGCCGGGCCTGGGCCCTGCTCACCGTGCTGTTGGTCGTGCTGACCCCTCAGTGGCTAGAAAAGGCGCGTGCCGTCTGCCTGGATCAAATGATCGCCCTCGTGGTACTGGCGTGTTTCTACCTGTTCTACCGCGCTGATCGTGATAACAACCCCGCGCTGCGCTTGCTCGTTTTTCCGCTTTTCGTACTGGGTTTCGCCATCCGCGGGCCTTTGGGACTGATCGAGCCCTGCGCCATCGTGAGCGTGTACTGGCTGGTAACTGCTTGGTGTGATCCGCAACGCAGACCGGCAGCTCTCTGCGGCCTGATCGGTTATGGCCTAGCTGGACTCATCCTGCTAGCCGCGTGCTGGTGGACACTGATGCAGCTCGCGCGCCTGGAAGGCGGTGACACCTTTGCGGCCGACGTCTGGCAGATGCAGGTCACAGGACGTCTCGACGAGAGCGGCAAGCCGTTCTGGTATTACCTGCAGCTTGGCCTGTACCGCTATCTGCCGGTGATGCCGCTGGCATTACTAACCCTCTTCGCCTGGCGCCGGGAATTGCTTTTTAGCCCCGACACTGCAGACCGCCGACAGCTCCTGTGGCTTGCGGGATGTGGGCTGATTATCTTGCTCGGCTTGTCCGTTCCACACTTCAAACGCGCTTACTACATCGTACCCATGGTGCCCTTCCTGGCCGCAATCGCCGCCTTCGCGCTGATACAGGCCGAGGTACGTCTGCGTCGCATGGAAGTTACCTATCGCACACTCGTGGGCCTGCTACCCGCGCTGGCGATCGTAGCGCTGTTTGTTTGCCGCCACCTCTGGCAGAAACACGGCTACTGGCCAAACGTATCCCTATCGGGCCTGATTATTCTCTTCGCCGGCCTTCAGCTTGTGAGCTTCATGAAATGGCGCAGCCAGTACGGTACCAAGCGCCTGTTGACCCTAAGCGCCCTCGCCTTCACGGCGCTCTGGGTAATGTTGGTAGCTGTAATTGAACCCGCCCAGGATCTGGAATACGAGACGCGAGGCTTTGTTACTCAGGTAGAAGGCTTGCGTGAACAGCAGCCGGGGCCCCTCGTGTTCTTTGGACTTGGCCAAGACACCTGGGCTATCCGCTACATCATGAACCTCGATCACGACGAGCAGCCGATCTTCGTTGGGCGCGATCAGGGCCCTCTACTGGATACCCTGGCGGCTGGTTCATGGATCGTGCTCGCACGGCAAGATCGGGACTTACTTGCCGGCACCGCTCTGGAAAAGCTCCAGCCCGTGTTGGAACGCCGTCTGAATGGCAATCCCTGCTTGGTCTATCGGCTTCCCTAACTGGGCTTCGCGCCAATGAAAACTCTGCAAATATCCATCGACGCGCCGTCGATGACACGCTCCAAAGCTAAAATCAGGGTCGAAAGCCTGCTGGTCTTCATCGCTGCAGTCGCACTCTTCACCCTAGGGATCTGGGATCAAGCGCCGCAAGGCTTTGATTACCGATGGGCGCTGTTTCTGAAAGAGATGTTCCGCCACGGCCCATCGTTTTTCGCCACGACCTATGGCCAGCCCTACCCCGATTACCCTGGCACGGCGACCTGGCTGAGCTGGCTGGCTGCGCGAGTCATAGGTGCACCCAATCAACTCGCCAACGTATTGCCCACGGCCCTGGCCTCTGCCGGTGTTCTGGCCATTACCTACCGGGCTCTCGCCGACCGTAGTCGGGCCTGGGCCCTGCTCACCGTGCTGCTGGTCGTGCTGACTCCTCAGTGGCTGGAAAAGGCGCGTGCTGTCTGCCTGGATCAGATGGTGGCGCTCGTGATGATGACGTGCTTCTACCTGCTCCACCGCGCCGATCGCGATAACAGCCCCACGCTGCGCCTGCTCGTCTTTCCGCTCTTTGTCCTAGGCTTCGCCATCCGTGGCCCCCTAGGCCTGGTAGAGCCCTGCGCCATCGTGACCGTGTACTGGTTAGTGATTGCTTGGTGCGATGCGCACCGCAGATCGGGTGCATTACGCAATATGATTGGCTATGGCGTAGCCGGGCTCATCCTGCTGGCCGCATGCTGGTGGACGCTGATGCAACTGGCCCGACTGGAAGGCGGCGAGGCCTTCGCTGCCGAGGTCTGGCAGATGCAGGTCAAGGGCCGCCTGGACGAGAGCGGACAACCCTTCTGGTTCTATCTGCAACTGGGCCTGTATCGCTATGTGCCGGTGATGCCGCTGGCACTGCTGACCCTCTTGGCCTGGCGCCGGGAATTGCTGTTCAGCCCAGACAACTCCGAACGCCGCCAGCTGCTGTGGCTGGCCGGGTGTGGCCTGATCGTTCTGATTGGTTTGTCCATCCCCAACTTCAAACGGGCCTACTACGTCGTGCCCATGGTGCCCTTCCTCGCCGCCATTGCCGCATTTGCGCTGATTCAGGCGGCAGCGCGGCTGCGCTGGATGGAGATGGCCTATCGCACCCTGGTGGGCGTGCTACCCGGGTTGGTGCTCGTCGTTGTGCTGGTTGGCCACCATCTCTGGCAAAAGCAAGGCTATTGGCCGGACGTTTCGTTGCCAGGTTTGATCCTCTTCTTCGTTGGCCTGCAGGTCGTGGCCTTTGTGAAGTGGCGTTCTAACGTCGGTGTGCAGCGCCTGCTGACCCTAAGCGGCGTCGCCTTTGCCGCGCAATGGCTCATGCTGGTAGCGGTAGTCGAACCCATTCAGGACGTGGAGTACGACACCAGAGGCTTTGTAACCCAGGTCGAAGATATGCGCGCCCAACAACCAGGGCCTCTCGTGTTTTTTGGCATTGGCCAAGACAGCTGGGCGATTCGCTACATGATGAACCTGGATCACGACGAGCAGCCGATCTTCATTGCGCGCGAGCAGAAAGCGCAGCTGGATGCACTTCCAGCAGGATCGTGGGTTGTGCTTGCTCGGCAAGACCGCGAGCTCCTGGTCGGCACGCGGCTAGAGCGCCTCCAACCGGTGCTTGAACGTCGCCTCAATCGAAACCCGTGTTTGGTCTATCAAATGCCTTGAAACGGTTCAAAATATAGTCCACTTGAAAATGGTTTTCGACTGACCACAGGAGATGTCCGGCTACTTCGACCACCGGGGAAGAGGCTGATGCCTCAAAATATGCGTAAACCTCTTTTTGATGTGTAAGCCTTAAAGATTTACACATCAAAAAGGAGGTTTACGCCAGTTAAGATGCTCGAAGACAAGCAGATGACCATTAGCTTGACCTGATCGCAACCTCAGATCCGCAAGACCTGAGAGACTTGTGATCCGAGCTTTGACGCTTGGAGCGTTACTGAAGCCATCCTTCAACCGTATCCGAGCCGTGTTCGGCCTTCCAAGCCTTGAGCACCTTATGGTTACCTCCCTTGGTCTCAACGACCTCGCCAGTATCCGGGTGCTTATAACGCTTCAATGTGCGCTCCCGCCGAGTACGTTTTTCAGCTGCGGCAGCTTGCTGGCGGGAACCAGTGTGCCGCTCCGGATCAAGGACAGCGATGACGTCTCTCAAAGACATACCGTGCTCGCCAAGCAGAGCCCGCAGCTTTTCTTCGAATTCAATCTCTTTCTTTAGCTTGCCATCATTTTTGAGCGACTCAAGACGCGCTTGATGTTCGGCGATCTGTGCTTCCAATTGGCGAAGCTCTGCAATACGAGACATATTTGACTCCAAGATTTTGTTGTATGCCGATATCGAGCAAGCGCTCCAAGATGTATGGAAAGACCATCAGGATGAGTACCGGTTCCACCGCTATATCGATGACTAGCTTCAGTAAGAAGACGGAGACTAAGCTCGTATCCTTCCGTGAGACAGCTTATGCTACCGATCAGCAAGAAGAGCATCGACATGCAGATCAGTGGTCTTAAAAGGAGAGTGATGATGCTTGGCCAAAAGAGGCCTCGCAAAATCTAGGCTTAACCTCTTCTGACATTGCAATACCGCACGAGCCTATTTCTGATCATAGCACCGTGCGTATGCGTTGGGCTGATCTCCTATACCTTCAATACGCCGCCGCCGGATGTTCACCATCGGGGAGATAGAAAGCTGTGTCTGCAGGGCGATTTTTACGTAGGAATTCTACGGTAGCTCCAGCGTCAAGCTCGCCGACCTCAGCGCCCGTCCATTTTCCCACGCCGCTTGCTTGTACATGACTGAAAGGCACAGCTACGATCCACGACGCGTAACCGCCACGATCAGCCGGAGCGAACCCTTCCGCGGCATAAACTCTAACCTTCCATAGGTAAAACTCGACTGCTTTGCGCTGCTCATCGAGCACATAGCCCTTTCGGTACTGCGCGTACTCCATCTCTCGGACTTTGGTCGTCTCAACCATCGTATCAGTGAGCATCTTGTTCAGCTTCGCGCTGCAGATGTGGGTGGCCTCAGCGAGGTTTGAGGCTTCCGACTTCCTCTCAAAGCAGACGAAGTACCCGAAGGTAGTACGGGGGTCGCGGACGCCTCCGTCAAGCATACTGAAGGCGAGACCTGCAGCTCCAAGCCCGCCTCCCAAGGCCGTGAATGAAAGTCGCGATAGATCGCCCGGCGACCCAGATTGTTGTCTAGCAACAGGGCCTATGGCCTGCTCAACCTGCTCCTTGATCGCCTGCTCCATGAACGTGGCGCTCACACCCTTTGCCGACACTGCCTTGAAGGTTGGCAAACCCAGTACGCTGAACACCTTATCCGACGCCGTCGCATCCGAAGCGAATACCAAGGGCTGGGCATTCGCGTAGTGCAGGCTTGATACAGATTCTTTGTAGTAGCTGACTTCTGGCGCCTTGATTTGCAACGTCGGTATGGCCCTCTCCACTTCAGGTGTAGATGCACATCCGCTCACTGAGGCTACTACAATAGCGCTCGCTATTAGCCTTTTCACAAACATCCTTGCCTCGATTATTTGTACCATTTGCTTTTGCTGCCAAAGCACAGCAGGCTAGCTTAATAGCACTCACTTCCATGTCATGTCCATCAAGATGCCCTCGCCTCAACGCGATGATGATTGGGAGTACCAGCGTCAGAGCATTGCTCCGCTCACACCCATGTGATAGTAGCGCTCAGCAGAAAGGGAGTATGAAAAATGGATGTTTTGGAAGGAATGAAGGCAATTGCCAGTGGCTATCAGTGGCTCAGAGGCCAGTACAATCCTGCCCGTCAGCTATCCAGCCGTGTGCTTGAAGCATTCGAGGCCCACGGCGTACCCCGCTCTCGAATCAATCACCTTCTCCCCGAGTCGCTACGACTGCCTGTAATAGCTTGGTCTGACGCCGACCACCTGAAGATGGTCATCCAACAGGGCCACATCGACTGGCTTATTGCGAGGTTCGAGCTTCAGAGGAGTTGGATAGAGGGCAATTGCCAATCAGCCAATACACACCTCTTCTGCTACAAGCAACCAAAGGTTTTTCAAGAATGGCTCGTCAGGCGCTTCGAAGCCAATGCTTTGTCCCTCCTACGATTGCACGTCGTGATCAGCGATGACTGCGATGCTCAACAGCCGCATGGCGACTTTGCGATTGTCCTTGAGGTGATACCAGAGGACGGAATTGATGATGCATCATGCTTCTATCACCTAGGCGAGGGCACGAATTTTGATCACTACCCGAGCCTGATTCACCTCGTCCAGGTGCAGGCGATCGCGTACTGCCACGGGGCGATCATGTGGAGATCTACGCTTAGCAAACGAGCGCTAAATCAGCTCAGCTGTAACGTGGGCCTGATTCCCACCTGGTTAGGGAAGCGGCGCTCTCATCCTCACGCTGCAGATCATGAGCTATGGTCACATTTTTCCGGTTCTGCGCCTTGGCTGACTGAGCTGCGTCGTGAAGCCTTGGATGGGTTGAGCAACGCCGGCATTAGCGAAATTGTCGACCGAATCGAGCTTGATCAAGCTCGATTCGTTTTACGAACGAAACCGGCAATGTAGAGCTTTCTCTACACCCTGTCGGCGCTCCGATCGCAGCGAAAAGACCTTCAAGCGCATTCGACGACACGTAGCTCACCCAAACGCTTTAGCCTTAAAGCGGTCAAAACGAGCACCGCAGCGAGGCACCTTTAGAGTCAAGTGTGCCTGGCGTACCTAGGAGCTCCGAAAGTGCCAAGCGTATTCTTTTCATATTGCCATGCAGATGAAGCTATGCGTGACCAGCTGGAGATACAGCTGTCTATGCTCAAGCGCCAAGGAGTGATCAGTACTTGGCATGATCGTAGGATAAGGGCTGGTGAAAACTTTTCCGCGGCCATTGATGAGCACGTCAATCAGGATGAAATCATCCTCCTACTAATAAGTCCTGATTTCCTCGCGTCTGATTACTGCTACAACATCGAGATGACGAGGGCACTGGAGCGGCACTACGCTAACGAAGCAATTGTAATTCCCGTGATACTGCGCGTCTGTGATTGGCAGAACACACCCTTAAGCGAACTCTTGTTTACTCCCCGAGATGCACGAGCCATCACGCAGTGGCCAGATAAAGACGAGGCATTCCTTCAAGTTACGAACGAAGTACGAAAGGCTGCTGAAAAACTCCAGAGGTCTCAGAAGGTCAGTCCTGCTCATGTACCATCGCAGGCACCGGCCAAGCACCCTCGCCCCTTCATCGATAGTTCTATCGGCCCGCGTTCAAGCAACCTTGCATTAACGAAGACGTTTTCCCAGTTGGACAAAGATCGGTTCCAGGTCGACACCTTCGAATACATAGCTCATTTCTTTGAAAACTCTCTTTCAGAGCTGCAAGCGCGAAACCCTGGCTACGAAGGCATATTTCGCCGAATAGACTCGAATTGCTTTCAGGTTGCGGTGTATAGGGACGGACAAGCCGTTGCACGAGCTACCATTTTTGCAGGTGGTCAATTCGGGCCTGGCATCTATTACCGCCAGGGTGAATCGCTCCAAACAAATTCTTGGAACGAAATGCTTACTGTGAATGCCGATGACCAAAGCTTGTACATTTCTTCTACCGGAATGTCGAGCTTTGGCCAGCAGGGCCGAAAGCTCTCTCAGGAAGGAGCAGCCGAGATGCTTTGGGAGCTAATGCTTGCGCCTCTTCAACGGCGATGAATCGATCCCTGATAAGTATTACCCTTAGCTGGCGCTGGTTCGAAGGTGAATCTGCGCCTAGCACCATCCTTGCAAAGATCAATCATAAGCTCTCTTCTTAGCTGTAAACCTGTCTTTTGGACTGTAAACCACTTAGGTTTACAGTCCAAAAAACAGGTTTACAGCTTCAAGTTTTGTCTCGCTTTACGAGGTCATACCTCCGGGCGCCCTACCCTTATCGTAGACAGCCGCCTGTTCCGACCTTAGCCACTCTGGTCGCTCAGCCCTTTGCTCGCCGAGATCACGATTCGATACTACGCTGCGATCAAGTACGCAGTATCAGGACGGCAAAAATGGTAAGGAAGCGTAGGGGTGGAAGCGGGTCAGCAATTTACGGGCTGGTTGGCATCATAGTGTTCACGCTGGTCGGGGTGCCCAAGCAGGTGTGGATCGGACTAGGCATTATCATCGCCCTTTCACTATTGATATGGCTGCTGATCCCGAAACGCAAAGGTGCCCAAAGCGTAGGTACAGCGGAAAAATCCGCCCCGACTAGCCCACCCCACCCTGCTGATAGCATGCAAAAGACCGGCGTAACTCCCATTGCTCCTCTCCCACCTCAGGAGACGGTAGCTCTAGCCAGCAGCGAGCCAGAGTTATTCACGGTTTCGATCGGTACCGATACAGTGACTGATTTTTCTGTACCTGATCAGCCGGCTTACAAGCCTACGACACCCTTCAAGCTTCCGAAAAGCGACGCAAATGACCGCTTTCAGGACTCTGCATCGGCAGATTCCTACTACCGTTCCGCTGCTCAGAAACCAACCTTTAGAAGTGGCATGATTCGCTGGCTGTGCGCTTCTGAGCCTGTTTGCGTCGGAGGCCTCACGCTTCCAGGTGGTCTCCTCTACCTGTCCGATAACGGGGGTAAAGCGGGTTATGAGGAGCCGTCTCTAATTGACCTGTCCTTGCCGATAATGCGCTCCGCTGTCGACATCACCGTCCGCCTAGTCCCCTACTGGCCGGCGTATTGGTCAATGTCCTCCGAAGCACGTCGAGCGTATCTGCAGTGGCAGGCGAGCGGACGTTCAGACCCCGAAGCTGACATCGGTTATGTCTTTCTCTTCTTCTACGGGCTAGAGAAGCGAGCGCTTATTGAGGCGCCTCGAGGGGGACAGGCGCATCAAGACTTGCCGGCAATCAAGCAAGAAGTCACGCGGCTGTTGAGCCTGTACTCCGGGAATGCATCCTTTCGGGGATACGCTACCCGCTTTCTCAGTTTTCTAGATTTCCAAGGTGACACAGACCAGAGCTACCTGAACGAGCCAACGGCGCCTAGCTATACCGATACAGAGCCCTCTTTGGAGCTACGTATCGCTCTAGGACAAATGGCAACGGATAAGCGTCCTTTAAGCGCACGATGGGCGCTGGCCTGGGCGTTGTCTGACCCGAACATCTCAAAACGCACACCCGTGTCGCGCTGCCTGGAGCAGTTCTGCCAGCTGTTCGAAATCGAGTACGAGAACCGCTACTCAGCGGGAATTGTGCTGACCAAGAACAAGACCAAGCTCAAAATCACCTATCAACCCGCGTCGTCAGCGCTCACGGTGCCAAACAAGGCAGTAGGAGACCTGCCGGACGTTATGGCGACGTCCGTTACACGGAACAAGCTCCAGCTCATCGTCGATGCCTGTACAACCGTACTTGAGCCTTATAGCCGCTATGTGGGGAGAAATCCGGGCTTCGAGACGTCCCTGGAAGGACTGCTGCAGCTGCCGTTGACGCTATGGCCAGCTGAGGCACGTGCAGAACTGAATGACCTCGGAGCGCGCCTTACCACTGATGTCTTGGTCATGAGCTTCGGTGAGCTATCCGGACGGTTCAAGTCTGCCGGCGCGCTGTCGCGCGACAAAGTATCTGCTTTGGCTCGTGCTTTCGAATCACAACACATTGGTATGGAACCTGATGTGCTGTATGGGGCTAAGACGCCTAAGTCAGAAGACCTGGTGGCGCTGTTTGCCATCAACGAGCAGGACGGAACGCTTCGTACCACAGACGATTATCAGGCAGCGATGGTAACGCTTGATCTCGCTATAGGTGTTGCTGCAGCAGATGGCGAAGCCTCCATGGAGGAGCTCAAGCTACTCGCCAGTCATATCGACTCATGGACACATCTGTGCCCATCTCACCGTAAGCGTCTAAACGCTCGCTTGCAGATCCAGCTCAAGCAGCCTCCTACCCTGGCTAGTATCAAGAAGAAGCTTGAGCCGCTGACTCAGGACGCCAAACGTAAGATCGCAGGATTTCTAGCTCACCTCGCCCAAGCGGACGGAGCAGTCACAACAGATGAAATCAGACTGCTAGAGAAAGTCTACAAGGCGCTACTGCTCGACCCTCAACTCTTATACAGCGACCTCCATATGGCTGGCGCGCAGGCCCAGCAGACTAACTGGGCCAAGACGTCAGCCCGCACTGACATGGAACAGTCCGTCGTCCCGTCAGCAGCCCCTTCTGAAACTCTGGTCGGCGCTGGCCATGACCTTGGATTCAAGCTGGATATGACCAAGGTTGCGCAGCTACAAAGGGAAACAGCAGAGGTATCGGCCCTGCTTGCATCAGTCTTTACTGATGAGGTGGCTCCTAATTCAGCTGAGACGTTGACCACTACCGCTCCTGAAGAGGCCCCGAGCTCCGAGCTCTATGGCCTAGACAGCGATCACTCAGCGCTACTGCGCCTTCTCGTTTCACGTCCTACCTGGACGCGAGCTGAACTCGAGGACGTCGCTGCCGATATGGACTTGATGCTGGATGGATCGCTCGAACGCCTGAATGACATGGCATTCGATCAGTTCGACATGCCCCTCACCGAAGGGGATGAACCGGTTGAGATCAACCCCGAGATATTGAGTGAGCTAGCCCTATGAGTACCATCCGACCCAAAGACCGGGATGCAGTCATCCAATCTCTGCGCGCAGGCGTCGTCCCTCGCGTAGGTCAACACCTGATCCAGGTCGGCCGCGCCGGCGAATTGGACGCCATGCTCAAGGATATCGATCGCCTAGCCGATGGCGGCTCCTCGTTTCGCGTGATCGTCGGTGAATACGGCGCCGGCAAAACCTTTTTCCTGAACTTGGTGAGAGGCATTGCGATGGAGCGCAAGCTCGTGACGATGCATGCTGATCTTAATCCAGACCGGAGGCTGCATGCCTCCGGCGGCCAGGCGCGATCGCTCTATGCCGAGCTTGCAAAGAACATCTCGACTCGCACCAAGCCGGATGGTGGTGCCCTTCAGGGCATTGTTGAAAAATTCATCTCCCAGGCGAAGACAGAGGCAAAAGCATCGGGAACGGATAGCGAGTCCGTGATCCGCCGCTATCTCGCTGACCTCACTGAGATGGTGAACGGCTACGATTTTGCTGACGTTATCGCCTGTTACTGTCGTGGCTTTGAAGAGGGCAATGAGCAGCTCAAGGCGGATGCGATCCGTTGGCTTCGCGGTGAATTTGGCACCAAAACAGAGGCGCGTGCGGCACTGGGTGTGCGCTCCATCATCGATGATGCTTCGGTTTACGATCAGCTCAAGCTGCTATCACGCTTCGTAAGACTTGCTGGCTACAGTGGTCTGCTGATCTGCCTAGATGAGCTTGTAAACCTATACAAGCTGGCCAATACCCAAGCACGTAACGCCAACTACGAGCAGATCCTGCGCATTCTTAACGACTCTCTACAGGGATCAGCTGAAGGATTGGGCTTTGTTCTGGGTGGAACGCCGGAATTCCTGATGGATACCCGTAGGGGGTTGTACAGCTACCCTGCCCTGCAATCTCGTCTTGCTGAGAACACCTTCACCAAGACCGGTCTTGTTGATCTTTCGGGCCCAGTCATTCGCCTCACGAGTCTGACGCCGGAAGACTTCTACGTGCTGCTGCAGAAGCTCAGACACGTCTATGCCTCTGGTGATGGTGCCAAGTACCTGCTTCCAGATGAGGGAATTCCTGCATTCATGGCGCACTGCAACCAGCGCTTGGGTGAGGCCTATTTTCGGACGCCTCGCACAACGACGACTGCCTTTATCAATCTGCTGGCAGTGTTGGAGCAAAACCCGGGATCAAACTGGCGTGAGCTACTTGGCGCGGTTGAGGTCGCTAAAGACGAGGGCGGGCAAACTGACTTAGCGGTGGAAGCGGACGATGAGCTCACAAGCTTCAAGCTCTAGCTCATCGTTTGAGCTGCTTCATCCAAGTATCCAGGAGTGGGTCTGGTCACAAGGATGGACGTCTCTTAGAGATGCTCAGGAGTGGGCCGTACCGGCTCTGGTTCATGCCGATCGCGATGTCATCGTTGCGGCATCGACAGCGGCTGGCAAAACGGAAGCTGCTTTTCTCCCCATCCTGACCAACCTCATTTCCCAAGACGGCCCTGCAGGGGCTGTCCTATACATCAGCCCACTCAAAGCCTTGATTAACGATCAGTGGGATCGACTCACGCGCCTATGTGAGCGGATAGACCTTCCGGTAGTCGCTTGGCACGGCGATATAGGCGCTAGTAAAAAGCAGAAATTTCTAAAGTCGCCTCGCGGCATCTTGCTGATCACACCTGAATCTCTGGAAGCCTTGTTCGTCAATCGCGGGACTAGCTTACCGGGATTATTTCAGCACCTCCGCTACATCGTCATCGACGAGTTGCATGCGTTCATTGGCACTGAGCGTGGCAAGCAGCTCCAGTCGCTCATGCAGCGTGTGGAGCTGATTGTAGGAAAGCCTGTCTCTCGAGTCGGTCTGTCAGCAACCCTGGGCCAGATGTCTCTAGCACAGGCCTTCTTACGGCCCTTGAATCCTGACGGTGTAGAAATAATTGAGTCCAAGTCTTCAGGACTTGAACTGCGCATCCAGGTTCGTGGGTACATCGACGCTTCCCCAAAACGCACGTCTCCTACTCCCTCCGGCCCACCACCGAATGCGCAGCACGTCGTAGCCGTGGAAGAAGACAGTGTCGATGCTGAGCATAGGGACTCGGCCAACGAGATTGCGATTGCAGAGCATCTGTATAAAGTTTTGCGGGGAGCCAACAACCTCATTTTTCCGAACAGCCGAACCAAGGTTGAGCGCTACGCTGATCGTTTAAGAAAATGCTGTGAGCGCGATGGCATTGCCAACGAATTTTGGCCCCATCACGGGAGCCTATCTAAAGACCTCCGAGAGGACACGGAGCGCGCGCTGAAAGCGGGTACGCCGCCCGCGTCTGCCGTTTGCACGACCACATTAGAGCTTGGCATCGACATTGGCAGCATCAAGACGGTGGCCCAGATAGGTAGTCCGCCTTCAGTTGCAAGCCTCAGACAGCGGCTAGGTAGGTCAGGACGACGTGCCGGGGAAGCCGCCACCCTGCGAGGGTACTGCCAAGAGCGATCGCTCACTGCGGACTCCAGTCTTTCAGATCAACTCAGGGAAGGACTCGTCCAAACGATCGCTATGATTCGCCTCCTGATGCAGGGTTGGTTTGAGCCACCACGATCACAGGGCATGCACGCTTCAACACTGGTGCAACAGACCTTATCTGTAATCGCTCAGCTTGGCGGCGCAACAGCACCGCAACTTTGGAAAACACTGGTCGCAAGCGGCACCTTCACGAACATTACCCAACCTGACTTCCTCACGCTGCTCAAAAGCCTAGGCGAGAAGGATTTGATCGTTCAGGAAAGCTCGGGCCTGCTGCTACCCGGCGAGAAAGGCGAAAGAATGCTCAACCATTATGAGTTCTACAGCGCTTTCACGACTGAGGAAGAATTTCGGTTGGTACAAGGCGGACGCCCCTTAGGCTCGCTACCAATCAGCAGCCCTCTAGCGGCAGGACAAAGGATCATTTTTGGAGGGCGTCGCTGGCAAGTCCTCCAAATCGACCTGGAGGCGAAGGTCATCGTGGTGATACCTGCACGTGGCGGCCAAGCTCCGGCATTCGACGGACTGAGCGCTCAGGTGCATAAGCGTGTTCGAGAGGAGATGCGGCTCGTTTTGAGCGAGGACGCGCCCTGCCCCTTTCTTGACGCCACCGCCCAAATGCTGCTTACAGAAGCACGCCAAAACTTTCAGGCTTTGAGTCTTGCTGCGATCACCCTGATCGCGTCAGAAAGCCACTGCTACCTGGTGAGCTGGGAGGGTGACACCACGAACGATACGCTAGCGCTAATGTTGAGCGGCCTAGGCTTGCGGGCGACCAACGAGGGCTTCGCTATCAACATCGACTCATCAGAGGGGCGCCTCGTCCAAGCTCTTGAGACGATAGCTACGTTCAGCTCTGAGCAGTCTGATAGGGCCACAATGATGATCGAAAATCAAATGTGCGAAAAATGGGATTGGGCACTACCTAAGGATCTGTTGAGGAAATCCTATGCATCCTTGGCGCTAGACTTTCCTGGTGCCATCGCTTTGGCGCGGCAGACCGTAATGGCCAACTGAGCTATCGCTGCCCTGCAGCAATTGAGAGTCTCGCATGGCGCTGTCACTCTACTTTTTCTTAAGCAGAGGCCAACTGGGCACAATTGTCACTCATCCGCAAAAGTGAACATGGTAGCGAGCGAATCGAGTCCCCAGGTTATTATTGATACGTAATTTCCCTTGGGCTATCTACGACCTATTATAGACATGGATCACGGACAAAACCGCGCTATCAACTCGATAGCAGGGCCGCTTATGTCCTTACCTGAGACAAAACCGTAGCGGCAAACTGAACAAGATTTCTGAACGGCCCTGACGCGTTTTGACTTAATAGGAATCCAGGTATACCGATAGCGTTGGGGCCATCCCGATCGCAGCGTGGTGAATCACCGATCATCAGCACAGATGCGATGCCACCCCGATACCAATCTCGTCCCGGCTCCACACCAAGCGAACGACACAGAACCTGATAGATCAACGGATCTGGCTTCATGACTCCCAGTTCGTAGCTGAAGGCAAAGCCGTCAATCATAGGAAGCTGCCGCCGTACGGTTGACCCGTAAGCGTAAGCCAGGTTGGAGCATATACCGGTGCGAACTCCAGCAGCTCTAAGCATCTCAATTGCTTCAATAGCGTCAGGCGCAGGCTCGCAAGATGCCAACTCTTGATCGAGCGCTTCTTGGATGAAACCTAGCTCCCCAGCTGTCATTCGTATGCCGAGGTATTCACTGGCGTCCTCTATAGAGCCGTTGAACGTCATCAGCTGGCGCAAATCCTCAGGTCTAACAATTCGTCCCTGCTTTGCGCCTAAACGCAGCAACGCTCGATATGGATAAGCCCTACGCTTCAGTTCAATTACTGTCCCGAAAGCGTCAAATAGAACTGCTGAAGTCATTTCCCACCACGCAGTTGGATGAGGAGCACCGCCCATGTGATAATCGCCAACGTTATCGCATAGGTAAATCGCACAGCATATTGCATACTTAATTACCAATAAAACTCTGACCTGAATCGGAACAAGGCCTCGATAAATTCAGGCCGTCGAGCCAAAATATTAGCAACGCCTACAATAATAATATCAATTTTGATTCATATCTCGAATCGCATCGCTCTTTAAAGCTTAACATTCTGCTAAAGATGCGCTTAAGCCGTTGCAATCCGTTACAATGACGTAGTGATCCCTACCTGTGATGCTTTGCGTAAGTACGAATCCCTCCCGCTTTTCCAGGCGGCGTAACGGAGGTGTGAAAACAGTTTCGCCATCATTGATGCGGCCCGAAAAATCAGAGAACACGGTAGCGATAAATCGATCCCCAAACGGCGCAGCGTCGAAGAGGAATGCATCTACCAAGAGACCCCAATCTATTCTGCGCGCTTTCAGAACGGCCTCAGGGACATGGTGATACTTCAGCACAAAAACTCCTTTCTCTAACTCTACAATTCGATGAGCAAGCCTGCGTTGAAATCTGTCGGCTCTGACGGATATCCCTTCGGATTCGATATCAGATGACACCCAAGCATCCGAGTATTCATTGCCCAATGTGTGTGTCCGAACACCCAAACATCAGCTAAAGAGACCAGTTCAGGCCAATCATTCGCATAGGCAGCGCTCAAATGGGCTTTATGCTTAAAGTCAAGCATTGCAAGCAAAGGCGCATGATGAGAAACAACAACTGTTTTGCCGAAAAATTCGCCTGTCAATTCCGAAGCTAGCCATTCATAAGCAATGTGATTTTTTTTCCTTACATCCTCAGGCCGTAAACGACGATAGCGTTCACCAACTCTAATTTTCTTAAAGTCATTCATGCCTTCACTGGCATCATATGTGGCCGCTTTCAGATTCCCTGTGCTACTGAAATCAGTCCAGCACGTCGAGCCTAAGAAACGAATGCCTTTGTAAAAAAATGACTCATTTTCTAAAAGATGTACGTGCTCTGCGGCCGCATTTTTCATCTTGACCAATGTGCGGTCGATGTTTCCTCCATAAAACTCATGATTACCGGCGACGTACACCACATCGCAGTCGAATGTATCGTTGATCCATTTAATGGCCTTTTCGCCCTTCCCGATATCGCCCGCGAGCACCACCAAGTCGACTGGAATGTCAGGAGGCTCAAAGCTCGCGAGCTCCAGATGCAGGTCTGAGTAGATCAAAATCTTCATGTGATCCTTAGCTACGGTACTCGTCGGCGAGATCGCACCAGATAGCTATCCGCTACTGTTCTGGAGGCTACGTATGTGTTTAGCCATAAATTGCTACGCGTGTGCTTGCAATGGAATGGAGCGAAATCCTAAGCCAATTGGGCAGCGATTCCCATGCGAATGACTATATACATTTGTGTGGGACTACTCAACCACGGCATACCATCGCATTTGCCGGGACTACAAATGCGCCTGCGACAGGCTTACGCCAACACCCTACGCCTCATCAGGGCGCGTAAAGGGCTAACCCAATCAAATCTTGCGGGTGCCATGGACGCATCTCACGTCAGCCGCTTGGAAAACGCTGATAGTGGCGTGACTCTGGAGAGTAGTGAGGCATTGGCCGAGGCGCTCCAGATGCACCCCCTCTCGCTTTTAGTGATGGCCTACGGTATCAAGCACGGGATCACGGCTAGGGAGGCTTTGCAGGTGGTCACAGACGACCTTGCTCGTCTGTCTTGCCTTGACGTGAATTTGGTAGAGCACGTGCTATCCCCTGTTCACCCAAACGTTGTCAAAGGTGCCGAAACGAGGAAAGCCGTCCAAGAACTCAAAGCACAAGGCCTCAACCAGGTTGAGACGGCGCGCAAACTTGGGATATCGACGTCGGCCGTGAATAGGCACTGGAATAGCTCTCACACCTAGGTCGCTCCGACCTTAGCTTTACCTGGCAAGACCCTCCAAGAAGCTACGCATCATGTGACGTCAAAGCCGGCCGGTTTCCATTGCGGTGCAAGGATGTACCCTACCCGGCGCATATGCGGTCTACAGATCAAAATTGGGGCTACCCTATCTACACCTAAGCGACCGGGTGATGACGGACGCTTCGATCAGTTAGCCACGAGACGCAGGCGCATCAGTGCCACCGCCAGCACATCTTTCGGTGATAGGTCACCGCAGCCTATGAAGAATCAAGCATGCCCCATCACGCCCGCCCAGATCGACTCCGGTGGCAGCTTCTGCAACACGCCCAGCGATTGATTTGCGGGAACTGATTGCATGGAGCCGTATAACGCACCACGGCGCATCGTATGTTTCTCAGGCCGTTTCCACCGCCACATTGGAGCCTGCAAAGACTGAACATTTATCCGCTTGGACAGGCCCTGGTCATAACCACCACGTGCCACTGGATGCACTGAGACGGTGACGGTGACGGTGACGGTGACGCCATCGTCGGAATTCGCGCTAGCGAAGTTATCTGATCTTCCGCAGGTCTCTATTAAGTCAGTGCCGCGTGCTGGAGAAAACCACGCCTATTTCCCCAGCCCCCACTGCGCTATTAAATTTGATTACAGCTGAGCTTATTAGCGTTAAGAGCTCATGATTGTATATTTTACCATCAAAACGATAACTACTTAAAAATTCGTAATCCCAATCAAAGAATAGATGCTCGAAAAACATGATTGCTTTATACCAATCATAACTATAGTTCTTAAAATGCATTCTCATATCAAGCGACAATCCGTAACTGGCGACCTGTGGACGTAAATGCGCACTCAAGTAACTTAGCCCCAAAGCCCTTTGCGTGTCGCACACCAGCACTTCACGCAACACTACTAAGGATGCTTTACGACTTCTAAATTGTTGCACACCATACTTAAGGCTGTAAGACAAGATACTTCCGGAAACGCTGTCGATTAACAAGGATATTAATGGCTCATTTAAAACACGACTTTCTGAGCCTCGCACCGTAACACAAGGAGCCCAGTATATCGGGATCAGATACTTATACACTTACGAATGCCACCCTATTAGTGAGGAAATCCCGACGAGATCCGTACTGTACAGCTCTAAAATAGGCAAAATACGCCATTTTGATTTTATCCTGCTCCATATGTATGACGCTGACGTAGCCAAATAAAAATCCGATGCTGGCCTGGCTGCCACTGCAGCTTTCTCAGAGATCCATCCCAAGAGTAATCCGATTAGATAGAAAGCCCGCGCCCGAGTTATAGCTGTAGTTGTAAATGGAAAATTATAGAACGACAACGTATCTTTGTAGGCTCGAAAACTACCAGCTGCTCTTGCCTTGTAGTTTAGAACGGAAGAGTAATTATGTAATTGCTCGGGTGATAGTACCGCTCGCATTAGTGTCAAAATGAATCGCTCAACCTGCTCAACACTTTGCGCATTTTGTGCCGAGCTTAACAAATCATTTAAACGCTGTACCGCTGACAAGCTTAGCAACTGAACGCTAGCATCTAATTCCAAAAATCTTGCCTCACGAGCCAAGATTTCCGGCCTATCGCTATCCTCGCTAAAAATATCATCCGCGAAGCAAATTGCATTTGTTTTACTAAGGTTAGCGCTTCGGAGGACGCTCCAGTGTTTTTCACAAAATGGCTTTAATAGCATCCTCCAACTTTTAAGATATACCGGAGATCCTATTTCACGGACAGCCTCTTCCATACATTGAGGGCAATAATCTGATCGAAAACCTACCGGGACAATATGTTTGCTCGGCGGTGCAAAATTACTTTTTATCCAGTCCATAGATAAACCGTAGAGTGACGCAAAGGCATCGATCTCGGGCAAACAAAATCCAAAATCGTAATCGTCTTGACCTATGTCTCGACCACCGCGATACACAGTAGTCAAAGGAGACTCAGAGATTTCTTTCTGAGTAGCCCGCCATAGAACATGTATTTCTGGGCCTGGTACTGCCTGCCGTACACGGTGCATCCATGACGATAGGGCCTCGTCAATATATGGATCAGGAAGTATTGACTGACCTCGCATAGACCAATCCTCATCTGAAATTTAAAATGCCAAGCCCTGACTATTAAGCAGGCCAATACCGCTTTGGGAATTTCACTGGCCAGATCCGGAGTGCAATCGCATTACTGTATAAACCCTCCAGGTTGGCTGGGATAGCGCATGGAAGCGCTTGAGAATATCGGCAGATCTTGCCGACACGACAAACGTTAAACCAGCAACTTTAGATAAAACTTCTTGAATAGTAAGAAAAACGGCGTCTAACTCATACGCACTGGAAATATAAATATCCAAGTCATCGATCAAGATACAATTTTTGCGAGTGAGGCCAAGAACCCTAATTAGATTCGGAGGGATGAAATTTTTCCGATAACTATCACACTCAATATTGAACGCATTACAAAGATGATCTACAAAACCCCATTGCCCCAGATAAATATCACCTTCTAAAAGTTTTGTTCGTTTGGGCTGCAGCTCGTTTAGTGCACCTAACAATGTGGTTATTCCACATCCTGGCTCTCCCTGAAGTAATATTACACCCACATCATTTGATATCAGAGTCGAATCCAACTTAATTAGTATCTCCTTATGTTGATCAGATAAAAGATGGAAGGCGAAATCGCCCTCCACCTTTTTATTAGCTAATTCAAAAAATGGTGCGACGGTCAATGGAAACGGTCTCTATCTATGCCGATTTGCCCCAGCCCTTGTAGACTCGTGCCAAGCTCATTGCCCATGATTTCTTCTACCTGCAAGACGTGGTTTAGCGTGATTCGCTCGGTACCATCCGCAATTGCTGCCCAAGCAGACGCTTGCAGAATTTTCACAATGTTATCGGTGATACCGAGCGATTTCTCTAGGATCGCCAAGCAAAGATCCTGATCACGAAAATTCGTGGGTTTCTTTAAAGGCAATCTATGTATATAGCTGAACACGAAGTTTCTAAAATCTTGACCGTTTTTCCATGACTCTAGATGGTGAACTGCATATCGCCTGGCAAGCTGGGGATCTTCTCTTAAAAATCGAGCCGCGTCTGGTATTCCAAAAGCAAACACAGACAATCCGTACGTCGCGCCGGAGAGGTTTTTAAGTAAGGAAAGATTTATTTTACGCTGAAAGGGAGAAAGCGTAAGTGCGTCATGCACCTCATCAATAACAATTGCTCTGATATTTTCAGCCTTTATAATGTACTGTAGTTCGGCCGTTATCCTCCGTGACTGCCGAGCTCTCCGGCTTGTATCAAGCCCCATCTCAGCAAGAATCAATTCTTTTAGGCCGAGATTGTCGGCGTTCTGATGCATAGTTACGAAGACGATTCGATTTGCGCTGGTACTGTTTTTGCGCTGGATCTCTTCAATGGTGCTGGTTTTTCCTGCCCCGCCCGTGCCAAGACATAACAAACAAGGAGCGACAACTTTGTGAGGCATAGACATAATCATATCCATTTTCCTAAAGAGGCCCTCTGCGGAAGGATGAAGTATAAATATGTCCTTCAAGCACTCTTTCGCCCGATCCTGACCGTTTAATTCAAACAGGTGGTGACAACTACAATGAACATGTGAAAGATCCATTTTTCTTCCCAAATAAAGTCGAATTGTTAAATTTTGACGCGACATGGCGCCTGCTCACAGTCGTGAACAAACGACAAATATTTTATTGCAGTGCGCTACAGGATAAACTACACGTTTACAAATGTGCCTAAATCACTAATAATCACAGCTTATGAACCAAGCGAGTTCACAAGACAATATCTTTGATCTTTATTGTCTAGATCGGCACTGTAAATACTAATTTAATAGATCGTTGGCGGCGTATCGAAATCGATTTGATCTGAAACGGGCTTTTGTGCGAATCCTCGCCATCCCTGAACAGGCTCTTTTTTCTGATTCTCGAAAGTTTGAACATGACTCTTTTGAGCTTGATCCTTGCCTCGCGCTGTCTTAGTAAGACGCGCATTAGTGTTTAACAGTCCACCTTTTTGAATACTTTCCTTCTCCTCACCTAGACGGACAGCCCCGACATTAGCCTCTATTGACTTGATATATTCGATATGATCACGCTCGCCAGCTTCTTTTCGGAGTTTTCGCTTGCGTTTATCCGTCTTAAGATATGCTTGCGCGACAAATTCTGCACCTAAGGCCAGCGAAGCCGTTGCTTCAGACGAGTACGTACCATCTCGCTCACCTTTTTCCTGTCTCTCTACTCTATATAGTGCGTAGTCATTACTTCGCTCGTTGGTGTTCCGACACATAGGTATGCGCACATAGGTACCTCCGCCATCGATATCTACAAAAATACTGGAAAGATCAGCGGGATTAAACTTGACCATTAGTCTGTCTCGGACTTTGTCCTGCAAGCAAGGCGCATAATAAGACCTTCCATGCATTTCAATGCCGCCAGTACGTACAAGCTTTTGCCTTTCTGGGTATAGTGCATACCGAAAGCTTTCAGTTGCTGCGCCTTCGATTTCTCTAGGTTTAACGTTGCCCTCTAAGCTCTCACTCCACTTGCGCGATGGAAACATCTTAATAGCGCTATGCTTGCGATTATTATAAGCATGTATGTTGCAAATAAAGATTTTTCTTAGTTCTCCAATGGATATTGCAGCCCTGGACTGACTATCTTCATCACCGCGCTGCTTAGAGTCTGAATAAGTTGTACCTCTCAGAAAGTGAATATGAGAGGTCATCATTGTTCCAATCAGGCGCTCAATGTGGCCTCCTTGATGCTTTTTTCCAACATCCCGGTGCTCAACGAGCACGCCAAAACGCTTGAGATTGGACTTTAACACCTCAGAACGAAATTCAGCCGCGTTATCAGCATGGATAACTTCAGGAATGCCGTACATAGGCCAAATGCTATTATCAAGCCCCAAACTTTCTAGTAGAGCTGTTTTGGGGAGCACGCAATTTTCTATCAGCATTGCGACAGTAACTGCGTTAGGTGGAAGGAGAGATAGATAGAAGCCAACGATCGCTCGCGTATGAATACAAATTGCAAAGCTGACCCAAGGACGATCAATCACCTTGCGATTCTCTTCATCTACAACTATTAAATCAACTCGCGTATGATCAATCTGTACCCATTCCATCGGGCGCGAGGTTACCTTATATCCTGGCCTCGCTTCGAAGATATCTTTTGCGACGGCACGCCCGAGCCGCATATCGGCAAGAGCTCTTGGCCCTTTTTTTAAAAGACGTCGCCTAACTGCGTGATAACTAGGCCTTTCGATACAACGCTCATCCGCAATTGTCTGAGCCGCTACCCACACCTTTTCAATCGTTGCAGCTTTTCCTTCGTAGTGCGTCAATGCGTCGTCAATAAGCTTCTCGACATCACCTCGCATTTCCATTGGAAACGGCTTGCGGCCAGGCGCGTCAGGCGCCGCAGCATTAAGATCACCGCCATGTGCACGTATCTTTCGGATAATCTTATGAAACGCAGAAGGCGTTATACCTATTACCTTTGCAGCCTCCACTGCGGTCAGCTGACGGTCGAAGTAAAGCTTAATTGTGGGAATTCGCTCGCTGCCAATTTCGTAGCGTGCTACGCTTCTCGCAGAGCTTTTGATGTTCAGTGTCTGAGTTACTCTATGACTTGAGCTAGCTGTCCCAACTGAAACTGATGCTGCAGGGCGCAACGTCTCCTTCGCTCGATTACCTATTTTTTTCATTCCACCAACCCTCTGAGTGCATTGCCAAGCTATCGCAAGCCGATCACTGCATGTGATCGCCTTTCACTCTTTATGGTTTTTAAAGAGTCGCAATGCATAAGCCGAGTTAGTCTTACTTCCTAAAACCGCCGGGTCAATAGCAAGTCGCGACGTGAATTAATGCTAATTAGCAATAAATTGGCCGGATGATAAAATATAATTTTTGTAGCTTTCAAAGAGGAGAAGTCTGCTCGCCCCATATGCCAAGCGGCGCACGTCAAATTGCGAAGCGATTCAACGCCTTGATTTGAAAATGGAAAACCCAATAATATTGTGGATATTGACGATCCATACATCTATCTATTCGATGATTTAGAATTTTTATCATCTAAAATTTAGTTTCTTTAAAATAATTATTCTGCGGTTTTAGCGCCAAAAACTAGTACATTTCCGATGACCGAGACGTTGATAGGAGGTCACTCAATTCGGACACTTTCAGAAAAATGGCCTCCCGTAATGAGGACACTTTCCGGAAATTTTTGCAGTTTTTAAGGACACTTTCCTAAGAAAAGTGTCCTGATTGCAAATTAGGGGATCGAAAAGGCACTGGGAACGGTGCTTTCGGAGAGTGTCCGCAATTCGCAACGGTCACACTCTCAATCTACCGGCGCGGTATGCCCGAGCACAGTGACTCTTTTCGAAAAAACTTGGTTTGCCCTAGTAAGCGCCTAATCCTGCTTACGCGTACCTAGGGTTTCCGCGATGTGGTCGATC
>Ga0157368_1000226_pt1 | contig 27433 bp, 24 predicted proteins | sample AttbisABBM3_FD_113146 | JGI IMG/M metagenome (GOLD analysis project Ga0157368, IMG submission 113146) | Fungus gardens microbial communities from leaf cutter ant in Botucatu, State of São Paulo, Brazil - Atta bisphaerica ABBM3 | ecosystem: Host-associated > Fungi > Mycelium > Unclassified ... | reverse complement strand
TCAGCATGCACTCCTTCAAGGATCGCATGGCATCAGCCGTAAACGACCCTGGAAAGCAAGGCTGGCTGGTATCAATTCTCGAACTTGGAGCATGGTTTGGTGTCCTTGTAACTGGTAAACTATCAATTATCAATCACTCGTTTTACTTGTAGTTGACCGCTTTAAGCCTACTTTGCTGACAGGTTCTCACGGAAATATACCATTGTTTTAGGTGAATTGTTCTCTCAACCCCTGGGATAAGTTGCTCAATAATATCCAGCCGTTTGTGTGTTTTGCATTGGAGTCATTGTCCAGACCGCTGCTAAGGGACCTCCGTCTATCTATGGAGGTAAATAATCAAGTTCTAGAAATCTCATGTAGGTGACCTATATTCAGGTCGATTTGTCACGGGTCTGGGTGTTGGTTCACTCAGCATGGTTGTCCCACTCTACAATGCCGAGATTGCTCCTCCTGAGGTACGAGGAAGTCTCGTCGCTCTCCAGCCACTTGCTATCACATTCGGCATCATGATTTCTTTCTGGATTGATTATGGTAAGTCATTTGATCCATAAACACCAGCCGCTAAAGCAACGGTACATGGGAAAGGTACAAACTTCATTGGTGGATCTGGTGCAGGTCAACATGAAGCTGCCTGGAGGTTGCCTCTCGCTCTGCAACTTGTCCCTGCTGTCATTCTTGGAGTTGGAATACTGTTCATGCCATTCTCGCCTCGGTGAGTACTTCATACACTGAGGTTGGAATGATGCATATGATCGTTCTATTCGTAGATGGCTAGTGAATCAAGGCCGCGATGATGAGGCGCTTACTGTTTTAAGCGCGGTACGCGGCTTATCCCCCGATGCAGATCTAATCCGTTTGGAGTTTCTGTACGTTTGGGGTATTCCCTCTTTCGCGTGATGCGACTTGATGGCATTTTTCAGAGAAATACGGGTTCAGCGCTTATTTGAGAAGGAGGTGTCAGAGCAGAAATTTCCTGACTATCAAGATGGCTCTTGGTCCTCAAGTTTCAGGCTCGGACTGTATGGGTACCTGAGTCTCATTCGTGAGAAGCGTGAGTGGATAGTCTTAGATTTTAAGAGACTTTCTTACATAGGGTTTCAGATCTACTGTACCGAGTTGCTGTTGGATCTTTGTAAGTTTTAGGTTCTACAGTGGACAAGAAGAATATAATTATAAACTCACATTGCTGTAGAACCATGTTCTTCCAGCAATGGAGCGAGTACAATTGAATCCACTATAATAAGTGCTTGCTTATCGATTTCCTCAGCTGGTATCAACGCAATTTTGTATTATTCACCGATCATCTTCCAGAGTCTCGGGTTAACGGGAAGTACCGTTTCGCTCCTTGCGACTGGTGTCGTTGGTATTGCGTGAGCCTGATTTTCAAGTAAATGGTTTTGAGTGTCTAATTAACTGATCAGGATGCTTTTGGCCATAATACCCGCTGTTCTTTGGATAGATCAACTCGGCCGCAGGCCTGTTCTCATCTCTGGTGCCCTCTTGATGGGAATGTGAGTGCGAATTGTTATGAAGCCTTGAGCGTATCGTTTACAAGTAGATGTCACATCATAGTTGCAATCTTGAGTGGTTTGTATGAAGATAGTTGGGCCTCGTGAGCGGATTTTTTTGTGGTCCATTTCAATGGCTAATGTTTCCTATTCTGTAGTCATCGAGGTAGGTCGGCTGGTAAACCTATTAGAGACGACCATGTACTGAGTGTATTATAGCCGCTGGTTGGGCTGCATGTGCTCTCGTTTGGGTATTTGCCATTGGCTTCGGGTATAGTTGGGCCCCATGTTCCTGGATTGTTATCGCTGAGGTAGGCATGCCAACGCACAGAGAATCTTGCACCGTCTCTGATATTTGACTTAGATTTGGCCCCTGAGTGTACGTGGAAAGGGCCTCTCAATTGCGGCTTCTTCCACCTGGGTCAGTGGTTTGTTTCGGAGCCATGATTTGGCGCTAATTGGCGTTGTTACTCGACGCGTAGATGAATAATTTTATCAGCAAGTGTTTTAGACACTTATTCCTCTTGACCAATAATCATGTCTCTTCACTAGTTGGTCAAGTTACGCCTAGTATGATGGAACATCTCAGATTTGGGACGTTCATTATCTTCGGCGTATGCAGAATCTAGATCTTTGATCTATGCTTCTGGACTGACTTCTCTTAACAGGTGTTCTCCCTTCTTGGTGGCCTCTTTGTTACATTTTTTGTCAGTAATTCAGCTGAATAAGGGGACAATGGGATCTCTTATTATTATTTGTAGGTACCCGAAACCAAGGGATTGAGTTTGGAAGAGATGGATGAGGTCTTTGGTGATTCTACTGGTCTCGCGCAAACAGACATCGAGCATCAGCATGAGATCCAGCGTCGCCTCGGCATAATAGAGGTTAAGGAGGGATCTATTTGTCATGAAGCTGGATAACCGTATTTTTGATCTGATTTCGTTCATCTTCATCCTATACATGTATGGTTTTGCTTGTACGATATGGTATGAATGTGATACACCAAATACTATGCAGTTCGGGATTCTGCGGAAGTGTCACGGTTTGTGACTCAGAGAGCACTCGCACTGATATTCTAGTGATATCCTGTCCTCTGTCATGCTCAAAACTGCCCTGCGTGTAGTTTGCCCCGCAGCTCGAATTTATAATAGACAATGGGCCTCTCGTACACTTTCTACTACCTTCAGCGTCTCCTCTGGCGGTCCTCCCTCACCTAAGCTTTATGGTCCCGGTGCCAAACCCGGAACTGTCCCCACAGACCTTGACCAGGCTACAGGTTTGGAGCGATTGCAGCTCCTTGGAGAGACGCAAGGCATCAATGTCTTCGATGAAGAGCCATTAGATTCAAGTAGAATCGGCACCAAGGCCAACCCTGTCCTCGTTCCCTCTTATGTGCGTGCTTATTTCCATTTTTTCGGGATAGTATGCCGATCGAATTCTGCCATACAAAGGACGTAGAACGCATCATTGGCTGCACTGGTGTTCCCGCGGATTCACACGATGTTATCTGGTTCAATCTCCACAAAGATAAACAGGGCCGCTGCAAGGAGTGTGGTTCAGGTGAGTTTAGGTTTGAGGAATCGCATTTTGTTTACTGATTTCGAATGTAACAAGTCTATGCTATTGACTTCCAAGGGGACGAGCACCACGCTGAACACCACTAAATTATCCTAGAGTTAGGAATGAGAGATAATGCTCCTGGAGTAAACACGACAGCGTGTTTCATGCCGGACTACGGTAGTCATGTTGCTACATGTAGATTTCTGCTTGTGCAGGCAACGGAGAAGTCATCTTTCTTTTCTTCCTCCGTGACTCTATCATCTAAGCAACAAGCAGTCTAGTTGGACAGCGTCATAAAATTTCGTGTCAAGATCTCTTAAGAGAGATGTCCCGGCATAGGCCGACGAGTGATGGGACCAACGTTGTTTTCTTCTTCCAAGACTGAGCATTTCTCACGTTGGGAATGACAAAGTTGAATGCCACAAGGTTATTCGTTCAATGATGCCTTTCCCATGATCTCATTTGTTTTGTGTATGTTGTTAAGAGAATACAATACGTGAACGGGGTCCCCAGTAACCAAGGTATTTGGATGGTGCCTGTCTAAACATTCGATTTATCCCAATATATCAGCCTCACGACGAACATCGCATTCAGTCTCAGGTCCTTGTGTGGGTACTCATACAGTCACCTATCCAGCGTGGTTATTCGTTTTGTCTTAATCTCCTGGAGGGTGTGTTCAGCATTCATTAATTCGTCGAACAGACACCGGCAAGGCAAAGCAGTGTTGTTCACGGATTGAACAATTCTCACATAGAAACTACGACCCATAGCGTACCTTAATGTGTTTCTTCCGGACCACCTGAAAAATCGATAACTGAATGATCTCGGGAAAACCTTGGCAGAACGCTCACCCACTGTTTTGGATGCTGAGCTACGATTTTTGTGCTCTTTTCTGGTCTCGGTACTTATTATCTGGGTGCTGTAGGCAAAGCAACCATGATCATGGTCTAATGCAAGCGACCTCAGCTTATTCACGGTAGTCTCGCCAACAATAAATAGAGCCTTATACGACCGTTCGTTCTCCACTCCTTGTTGCTCCTTCTTGGTCTTGACGGCCGTCTTTTATCCCTATCACCTGCCAGACCTGAGGTATCTTATGCGCTAGAGCGAACCCATTCAACCAGCACTCCTTTCCTTTAGATTTCCTTCCCTTGTTGAACATGCTTTCGTGGTCTTTATTAGGTTACATCCTTCTCTTGTTCTTGCTATCTGCGAAGCAGGCATTCGGGCGTGAAAGGTGGCTCGAGAGAGATAACCGGCCTATCTACTTGTACCCCAGACGTTTCGGCCAGGAAAAACCGGTTGTCCTGCAGAAGTTGCGAGATGCTTGTCCGGGACAAGTTTGCGGCAATCTGGCAGGCCAGGCGGTCGCTCCGCTGCTCGTGGCACAGTCCGAGTGCAGTCAATAAGATATGGCAGACGCGATAATTGGTAAAAGCTGATTGCTTCGGTTTACTTAGGTACCTCATTGACTGCGGTACAGATGCTAGCCACCAGTTTGATACTGCTACGCAAGCCAATATGATTGCGATCGCTCAGGAGTACCGCCAGGTCGAGAAAAATACACCCCCTGTTTGTCCTGAGCCTGTGTTGTGCAATACACTGACTCTCGTCTGTTTGTTTCAGGACTTCACTACGAACCCGCCAATCCTTCGCAACTCCGTCTTTTGTCAGAAGGCACCAAATAACTCGGAACTGAATGGTCTTGTACAAGCTCAAGACTCCGCCAATAACCCAAACATTTTCTTTGATCCCGCCACCGGCAAGAGCGTCCGAAAGGGCGAACAACCCAATACCTTCCCATTTCGTAGCAGAAATAATACTAGCGGTGGCGTTGAGAGCAACAGTGGCACCTCTAAGTGCGAAGATCCAATGAAACTTCCAGCATTTGACCTAAATAGAGCATTGTAGTTCTGGCGCTATCGACGCTAATGAACCAACATCGACAGAAACTGCCGTTCGAACTGTGGTGACGACAATTGCTTGCAATGTAAGCTATCTCTGCGTCGTATTTTTCCATCAAGCCAATGCTGAGCATGCATTCATTCAGCCAACGACTGTTACTGTGACGGTATCAGTTACCAATGCCACTGCGACCACTGTGACCAACGCCATCCCAGGAAATCCCCAACAGACGGGTACACCTACTCCAACTGGTTCGCCTGCAACTGATGCCGTTAGCTTTGGAAGCTGTTCGACCCCAGAGATTGAGTTTGGCGCTGGCTTTGACGGTAGAAGGGAAACAAGTTTCCAACCTGCTGATAAAGGTTAGCAGTCAGAAGGATTTATTGGTGGAAGTACTAAACAATTTGCTAGTATCGTATAGTCACGGGTCTGCGGATAATATCAACATCATCACTCGTCAGTTTTTCAGGTGGAAACTTAGCAGATCTTACCTTCTTATACTGGCTTTCTTAGAGTTCATTTGTGATGATCTAGTCAACAGCTGCAAGGCAAATAAAGTTGCACGAGACCTGTGCACTACTGCGAGCACAGCAGCAGCATCGGCACCACCTGGAGGTGCTCAAGCTGATGAATTTAATAAAATTTTCGGGATCACCTCGGTAGGATTTTTTCCACCGCCGGTAACACCTTCCAGCTAAAATGCTACCTCCCCCCTACTTTGACAGGATTTCATCAGCGTGGAAATAATCGACAACCAGGGCAACATTGTTTCAAATGCGGGAGGGAGCAGTATCTCCTCAACCAGTATCACCGGGGCTCTCAGTTCTCCAGCAACCAGCTCGCCGTCAAGTACAGCCACCTCATTTCCACCCTCAGGTGAAGTGGGATCATGTCCAACTCCTGAGATCATATTTGGTGCTGGCTTTGATGGAAGGAAAGAGACTAGCTTCGAGCCTGCAGACAGAAGTATGCACATATTTGGGTGCCCGGTTTTTGGTTCTTATTGTCCGTCCAACAGAGTCTTTTAATCATGGATCTGCCCAGAGTATCACCATCATCACGCGTGAGTCCGCCTATTCTGTCTTTTGGATGTCATTGCTAATGGTTTATGCAGAATTCATTTGTGACCAATTAAGGACTTCATGCAATGCCAATCAAAGAGCTCAGAATCTTTGCACTCAAGCTTCTGCTGCTGCCGCCAATGCTAGCCCACCTAACTCTGGTGTTCAGGCTGATGCATTTAATGCCGTCTTCGCTCTACAAACAGTACGTATCGCTGGCGCTTATGCTTGATCGGTTGAGAGACTGACGGATATTTACATAGAGCTTTGTAAATGTGCAGCCGCTGGATGACCATGGAGAGCCCGTAGGAACGACAGGAAACGGTGGAGGGAACTCGACGTCTCAAGAAGATTTGACCATCAACTGAAATATTTAGTTGTTAGTATTTTGTGCTAAATGTTTCCAAATCACATGCAGTCTCATGTGTCGGCATTGACACGTGATCTTTACTAGAGGCATCAGCACCTGGTCCGTGCGCACATATTCCCGTATATAAAAACCCTACCTAAACATTGTGAATCTTTACCACTCTGGCCTTTTGGCTTAGATCAAGTGTAGTATCTGTTCTTAATAGTTTAACCACTATTATGGGGGCACCGCCCTCATTTTTGGTTATCTAATTTTTGCAGCCCCAGCCCCTTTGTCCTCTGCTTGCAAGACTTGGGTATGATGACTTTGCCATTGCACTGCTGGCTTATGTTGTCGGGGGATTCTTTCTTGTAAAGGTCGCCTCTTTTTATTTTGGTCTGTGCTTGTACCAATTGGTATGTGTGTGCGGCCAGGTAAATGGATTTGGTTCTTGTAGTTTACTTTTCATAATTGTCTTTGTGGTTTTCAAATATGTAACCTGTTGCATGTGTTAATTCTAAAATGAGAATATTATCTTACTGACTGACTGTTACTTTTTTTATGTAAAGGAAGGTTGAGGAGAAAGATATTTACACATATCTCTATTTAGACAATATTAGGAAGTATATTAACACTAGGGTAGAGTCATGGTTTTTGTTGATTGTGTTGGACAAGATCAATTATTGGTATCTGTTGAAGCTATCACATACTTAGGAAGTGCCTGCTGAGAAAGGCATCTTAGACCCATGTATACCATACAAATTGCCAGCTCATGGAAGCTGAAACAAATTGTCTCCTTATCTGGGACAATCCAAACTTCATGTGCTGGGCTCTGAACTAGGATGTAACAGCATGAAAGAAAACCATAGTAGATATATATAAAATGATAAATTAGAAGTGATCACTAGTGCTATTCTATTCAATCAATGTTGCAGTCAGCAATGGATTCAGCCTTTATGCTCGTCTGGGAGAAGATGTTATGCAATGCTCGGGTTTCACAAAATCAAGAACAAACATACCGCTCGATTCGACTTGCTACAGAAGATGACAGATATCTCTGCTCCCAGGTCAAATTTCGATCTTCGTATTTCTTCAAATGCCTTCCTCGTTTGATTTTCGCATCCGACATATTTTTTGGTCAAACTTGCAGATAGTCCACGGTCAATTGGTCGCTGATTTTGAGAAATGACATGTTTCAAGGAGCTCTTCTGTTCCACGAGAGCTTTCTGAAGCGAGTTTTGTAATATTCTTCCTGCATGCGTATTCTGGAGTCTTGACCCAAGTATCAATAACTCTTCCTGCAGTCGTGCAATTGCCCTTAAATCGTTTCGTCGTATCAGCTGTCCAATGATTCGCCAGGCATCTTCTGAATCATTTCTGCTCAGGCGATCGAGCTTTGAGCCTCGCTCGATCAGAGGTTTCCAATAAAATTCCACAAGCTCTTTTTCCCTCGACATTCCGTCATCGATCGCGAGCTCGCCCCACATTGTGGACACGAGGGCAACTTGCGTCAATGTAGAGTCTCCACATAATTCTCTGAACATGCAGAGGCTTTTCAAGGGTTCTATCAAACGATTGTCTGTAATTCGGTGCAGATAGACAACTCCATGGAGTTTAACACCTTTCTTATACCTGATAATGACCTTTAGCGCCACTGGCGGCGTTCAACTCGCTTATTCGCCTCACGTTTTCTGGAGCCAACGATTGATCATTCGCAGGACCTGGGTGGATGATCTGACAGTGTCGTTAAAGCCAGGAGTATCCACTAGAACGACCCGATCTCCATATTTCGGGTGCTTTACACGAACAGCATTCACCTGGGTGGTAGTCGCGTCCAAAGTATGGCCAGTGCGACAATTGGGTTGGCCTGTCAGGAGGTCTATCAACTATTTCTTGTTAAGCCCCTCTCAGTCAGTTGATCTATCCTCCTCTCACATGGCTCTTTCCAGCCCCAACTGGGCCAATAAACCTACATGTATAGGTGCCTCAGTAAGTAGAAGAAGGCAGCAGTTGGTCCTCGCACCCGATGATGATATCATCATTTTTGATCATTCTAATGCCATCTACGAACCAGGTGGACATTCTAAGTGGCAAGCTATCTTGAACAACGAGAGTTAAAAGAAAGGTGAATGTCTAAGCTCTCAGGATCGAGCTGTTGTTGTCAGCCATGAGGCTTGGCTACAGGGTTGACTGCTGCGCTCTACAACCGGATGTGTCAGCGCTTGAGTATGTCTGTTAACCTATTCGAGGAAATATCTTTGCCACCTTCCTTCATGCCAGACACAATCCATCTCACTTGTATCGAGAAGCCTAACTTGATTGCAACGGAAACAATCAGCATCCACTCAGGTATAATATTTTCACAACTTCTCAGAACTGCAACCTCACTTCCAAGGCTGGGTAGTGTGAACAGTTCGAAATGGGGAAGGGTAATTCCTTTCAGTCTTTAAATCAAGGGATCAGAAACGTACAACTAGATTAAATCACACCATCCGAGGAATAAATCAAAAGCAAGAGTTCAAATAATTAAATTGAAAGAATGTCATAGCCTCCTGGTACCAATCTCCCGCAGCTGATAATAGCCGGCGACCTGAGACGCTTCTAGGTAGAAACAACTCAGCTGCGTAGCATCACCATACACTATCTAAGCAAAGAAAACAGCGAAAATGGCACCAATGACACCGGCAGTGCTGACGCCGGCGAAGTTAGCTGAGGCAGCACTGGAGCTAGTGGCCGAGGATCCTGCAGAAGATCCTGCAGAAGTGGCAGCCTGAGATGAAGTGCTAAATCAAAGTGTTAGTAGTACGCCTCTCGAAAATGATTTATGCTGACCCAGACGCGACGCCAGTCGAAGCAGCATTGGTGGGGGCAGCATTGGTGGAGGCAGCATTAGTGGAGACAGCACCGGTGGCCGCAGCAGGATTTGTAACACTCGAAGTGGTTGCACCACCATTTGTGGCTGGGGCAGCAGGGGCAGGAGCGGCGCCAGTGCCACCAGAGAAGGAAACAGTTTGGCTGAGGCAACCAGATGAAGCTATCCTATGCGTGAGAAAATTTCAGTAGGCCAAGAAATCATAATGTACATACACCCGGGGTTGACAGTGAAAGATGCACTCTGGGCTACCTGGCCAATACTGTCACGTAAAGTGAGACCAAGAGCAGTATCTATATTCTGTGAGCGAAAAAACCTGCAACAAAGGGTTTGGGCCTTACTAGCTTGTTGGTTCACAAGCCAACTCACGGAAGTTCCATTTTGTTGACCGAAGTCCACAAGAGCCTGACCAGTAGGGTCATTACCAGGGAGGACGCTGTTACGTACTCAGTATACACAGGTATCACAATCTACCAAGGGCTCACCTCTGTTATTGTCAATGGTGCACAGGGATTCTGATCAAGAACTGCGGATATATAGTTAAAATTTGAAAAAAAACGAACCACAAAGTATGGGGCTACATAGGTCGATGAGCAGGTGGAGAGAAACGCGTATCGGACAATAATGAACGTACCTTGTCCCCCAGACCAGGTAAGTAAGACGGGTTGGCATTGTACAACATTGGGGCTGCAGACGTGTAAACCAAGGCCGAGCCACATCACATAAAGGATACTAACGGGGTATTAATGGTCAACTGCCCTTGAGCAAAAGTGCCAGCAACAAAAACGAGCGGGAGGAGGAGGACAGCCTTCATGGTAATTGCGGGTTCCGGGAAGAGGAGGAGGAAGTGGGGAGCGTGGAAAATAGAGAAAAAAAGAGTGCCTGGCTATTTGTCTTACGTTGGATTGTTTATCTGGACAAATAAAGCGTGATTAGCCGATCAATTCTTTATTTGGCTCATCAAGACAGTTTTAGTTATTATTCTTTCTCATTCTTTTTGACACGAAAAACTGCTTGGAGCTTTCATCCAACCACATGGAGACTTGTTAAAAGACCATAATGGCCAGATACCCAATGATTTTCCTTCTCTGGGACTACAGCCATCAAACCCACGCCGATGCGCTGAGGTTCATCGACATTGTACCTTCGCTTCGGCACGTAGAGTATCTTATCTAGCCTGGCTGGTGGGTATTTCTTCTCTTCGTCTAAGCTTTGATATCCCCATGTGAATCCTTCCGGATCAGAACTTCCCCGTCGCCAGGCATCATCTAAGCCTAGGTTGTGTGCTAGGAAACAGTCGGTTTTTCCAATCGGATTCATATCTCCCGCAATTATACCTCCCTCGATGTCATCATCAAGTTTCAGCAGCTGCGCTAGTGCTTCCAGCTGCCTGGCTCTTTTACGTTCACCATTTGGGAGGGGCTCTAGATGTGTGTTGGCAATGCAAATGGTTCGTTTGTCTTCAATTTTCCCGGTTGGTGACATCTGCACGTACACCAGAAGACCTGTCCGTTGCGCATCTGTCATACAAAAATGAACGATCTGTGCTTTCACCACTTCCAAATCTCTGGACACCAAGGTGACGTTGCCGTAATAAGCTTGCCTCGGCCACTTGTCCTCTCGTAGAGGAACTATCGCGAACGTGCGGCGCACCCAGTCATCAATACGCAACAAATTAAGCATCATTGGTGTTATCTCCTGGAACAGGACGACAACTGCACCTCCTTTGTATCTCTCGTTCTCCTCTCTCTCATCATAGCTATCAATAACGCTCTGTAGGTGGCGCAGAATCCCATTAATTCGATCCTGCCATACGTTCTCGACATTATTAACGTTCCACGTAATGATGCGCACTGATGATGGGAACGGCCTAGCCCTCGGATCATTATCGGCACTCGAGGACTTCCTAGACGGAATGTGTTTCCAATCCCCACGTTTGGGTCGAAAACGATACATTTTAAGGGGATAAGATGGACTTGACTCATTATCGGCCTCGTTTGGGACTACCGGCTGATCATGTTCGTAAGGCAGCAGAGTTAATGGAGGAGGAACGAGAGAATGTGGAATTCCCGTCGGGACTGAGAGTCTGGAACTTGATTCTGATTCTTCCCCGGGGAGTGGTGGGATAAATGGTTCGATGACATTATCGTCAGTGAAAGGCAGCATGATGCAGGACGGACAGAAAACAAGCTATGATAATATCAAATTCCTCGGATTAATTACTCAATCAACTTGCCTGATTTAACTCAAAAAACTAGAGGTAAACGAAATCAATACCTCGAGCATGAGCCTATGGAGGGATGGCTTATGAAGAAGAGAGAGCTCGTAAAACAAGCTGCGCTGATATATCAACATCCCTCCATCCGTCGAGAACCCACCCACACCAAAGTGGTTACGTATCACACGGCCCCGTTTCCTTTTTTTAACGCCTCATCCACTTCTCTTATGTCATTGGATTTAGAACTGCAGGTAAAGACTGGGCGTCTGCCTGAAAGTTTCTTGTAGAGCCCTTTGCCCTCAATTAAGGACAGGTGGAGCCTGATTGATCTGCTTTCAAGGGATCTTTAGAAGAGAAGTGACGCAGAAATCATGGATTCTTCGCCCAGGTATCCAGAGACGACTCTGATCGGTTCCTCTCCTTCCTAGCATTCTTTTTCTGCCTCTGCAAATTGATTGGGAGGATGGAAAATAACACCGCACTCCAACTATTCCCCAAAGGGATTATCGAAAAGACGTTCCAAGTCAACATCCTTCTCAAGTTCAGAGCCGTAACAATACGACGAAGTTCAGCCTTAGTCGGGAGATACCCTAGTCAGAGTCTGAGAAGATTTAGGGATGTTACTGTCAGCTCCAGCTTCGTGATAGTTTGAGCCCTATCACATCGCTTGCCTCGGGGGCCAAAGATCTTGCCAGCATGATCACGATCTCGCCTGAATAATTATGTATCAAACCACAAGGCAAAGGATTTCTGTGAGTCATGGCCTTGAACCATCAAATTGATGCCATTCAAAGGCGACTTGTAGTCTACAAGTCCTGCTTAGATCTCCGGATTCGGTTTCGTCGTCAGGATCCCAATATATGAAATCCGACTGCAGGGGCGAAGGTGATAAGGACAACGGTCGAACAATAAACAATCAGTTGTCCTTGCCCTCGATTATCACGATATATGAAGCACACTGTCCTTCGACCGGCAACTTTATTGGACATATTCCAAAGTTCCAGGTACTTCCATCAATACAAAAGAAATCTATTAAATATGAACGATAAGTCTTAGATCTCGGGAACCAACGAAGCAAAACTTAGAGCTCCGCTTCTTCTCTCGCGACCTTGATTTCCTCTTCTGTCTTGGGTTCATCAAAAAACGCACGGAGAACATTGGCCTTGATCTGGAGCTCATCGAGTTTGACGGGCATCAATGTTTTCTTTTCAAGAATTGAGGTGAGGCTGTGACAGCCAACAATAGAGCATCAGCAATCAAATATTGCAATAATCAAGACGGCATGTTTGCTGACCGCTTGTGTTCCTTCTCGATGTAATCATGGCCTTTGTTGACAACTTTTTCCATGAACTTCAGGTATTGCTCGGCAGCTGGGAAGCTCGTTAACAATGTACGGGCCTCGTCAATGATGGCCTGCCGGGAGGCATGACCTGCACTCGTGAATCTGTGGGCAAGGCTATCCAATGATGATAGACGCCCAGCCTTTTGAAAAGCACAAGAATCAGCAATGAGTAAACAGAGAATACTAGTGTTCATGCTTACCCGATCGTTCAATCCCCCACCTACTTTCCTTTGAGTGCCGCACTTCTCATTCAGGTAGTTGACGAAATCAGCTTCAGACCTGCCGCCTTCATACGGGATACCATCCTTGTTGTCCATAGAAAAGAACTTGATCGTAGGGAAACTGCTAACGTCATATTTCCTGGCAATATCCTTGTTCTTCGCATCGTCAGCGTCCATGTTTGCTACAATACACTACCCTCATGTTAAATTCTCTGAGTAGAGGCGAGAGACAGATAACACACTTACGCTACTCTCCGGCTTGAATGCGTGGGCAACTTTATTGGTTTGATAACTGTGATGCTTGTGACTAAGTTCACGAACACTCACCTTTTTCGTAAGTGGGTTTGAGGTTCTTGCAGTGACCGCACCAAGGAGCCTAGGATAACACAAAATGTCTTCGGCACCACAAGAACGAGCAAAGACGCTTACAGTGAAAGAAACCAGAATGTTCTTGGATGGATCCTGAACCAAAAATTCGATATACAGAAAGCATTTTTGCAGAAATAGTGGCGCACCATGACGATTTCATCGAAATTATATACATCAAGAATAGTTGTCTCTGGAGGCGGAGGTGGTTTGATACTAGACTTGACACCAGATTTCTGGGTCACACTGGAAAAGAAGGAGGTAAGAGATCGCGCCCAACATCAGAAAAACGTACAAAGCCACAAGACTATCCAGGTCTCTACCGCTCTCATATTTTTCATGTTCTCCGGCAGCATCAAACCACTTCAAAGCTATTCGAAAATATTCATTAGGTGACCGCACAAAACTTGTTTCGAAAATGACAATGAACGAACTAGGGAATCCTTTGACATCGTATTTGTTGCCCAAGGGCTTTCCGACACCATCAGCGTCGACTTTTGCGATTACAACCTTGTCCTTTGCGTGTGAGAATGCATCTGCAAGCTGCTCATATATAGGCGCCAAGTTCTGAAATGAGATTTCATGAGTCTGCGAAACATGTTCGAACAGTGTTATGCTCACTTTGCAGTGTCCACTGAGCAGAATTCAGAATGTCAGGTGTATATTAGACTTGTGAACACATGTGGCGCACCACCATGGAGCGAAGCTTGAAATTGAAATGTCAATCAGCGCATGACAACGACATTCCCCACAAATTAGACGTACAATTCGACCAAAGCAGGTTTTCCTTGACCAATAATGTTGTCAAAGTTGTCAGGTGTCAGTTCAACGACATTAGAGGCAGTAACGATAGCTGTAAAGAACGACGAGACGACTACAAAAGAGAGCTTCATTGGTAGTTGGCAATGAAATTGTTTCTCAATTGTTTCTTATACCAAGGTCTGACGTGGAGATTGATTAGTTATGCTTGGTCATCCATCTCCCCTTTGTCATTTAATTTATGACGCGTTCTGGTATTGGAATTTGCCCTCCTACTTCCTGCCCGACAAACCAACCAGCTTCCTCAGTGGCCAACACGCCGAAACCACGTCTGTCAGAAAAACATGGCCACGTGGAAGAACATTACCCTGCCCGATATGGAAACATCTCTATGAGTTACTCAGCAAACATAAATTGATAGCTAGACGCAGCCCAGATCGAATATATCCCCCCCACTCATGACTTCGAACAACCAAAACCAAGACGTCGAAATTCACGAGCATATTCAAGAAGAAGGAGAGGCAGAGTTCATCACCGAAGACGATGTTCTTGAGGAATACCGCCTGGAAGGACACGATGGCGACGAACCGATGGATGAAGATGATGAAATAGGTGATCTCCCAGATATTGATGGTAATTCGTCTGCAAATACGGGAATAGTAGAAGACAACTCTGTTCAACACTTCAAAGAACACAAATCTTCTGTATTCACTGTATCTTGCCATCCCACAGAACCACTGGCTGCGTCTGGGGGTGAAGATGATATGGGATACATCTGGGATATTACCGACGGCGAAACTGTCGTCAAATTGACCGGACACACTGATAGCGTCACGTCAATAGCTTGGAGTCATGATGGAGAGATGATTTCTACAGGAGGAATGGATGGCAAGGTTCGAATCTGGCGCCGCGTAGGAAAAACAAAGGGAAAGGATGATCACCGCACTTGGGAATTTTTAACAGAGTTACAGGGACCTGATGAGGTCATGGTGCGTAGTCCTTTAGTTGGGTCCACAAGGTCTGATTCATCTATCACTCAGTTCCTCAGGTGGCATCCCAAAGGCAGTGTCCTTCTAGCAGGGTCCAACGACTCAACACTCTGGCTATGGCAATGCATGTCGCATTCTATCCGCAGTCTAAACGAATGCTCATTTCAATGCAGTACCTTCTGGAAATACAATGCAAGTATTCGCTGGACACACCGGTCCTGTCAACTGTGGCGAATTCACACCAGATGGTATGGTCTTATTAATTCTCCTCAATCCATTCCGTTTCAATTTCCTGTTCACAGGCAAACATATCATTTCAGCTGATGGCAATAACACCCTTATATTCTGGGACCCCCGTTCTTCAACTCCAATCTTCAAACTGACCTCGGACGATGGTCGATTTAATCTCGATGGTATCACCTCCCTTGCCGTCAACCCCTCCTCAACACTCGCCGTTATTGGTGGTGCAGCAGGTGGTGTTCGCGTCATATCTCTCTCTAAAGGGGAAATAGCCTCCACTCTCGGTGGTCACACAGAGAACGAAAGCATCGAGGCTGTCGTATTTGTCGATCTCATCAGTCTAGGTGGCAACAGTGAAGGTCCTGGTATAGTCGTCACAGGAGCTACGGATGGGAAGGCCTGTATATGGGATCTAAGCACGATGAGGCTGAGAACCACACTAGAGCATCAAGATGCCATCACAGCACTACTTTCGCATCCGCCTCCACATTCCCATCTGTTGGTTTCGGCATCTGCTGACGGGACCTTGAAAACATGGGATGCTAGGACTGGGAAATCATTGCAAACTCATACTGGTCATCGTGGACCTGTTCTGGAAGCGTCGCTTGGCCTGAATGGATCCGTAGTTGTCAGTGCAGGCGATGATGGTTTGTGTGCTGTATACACTACAGAATCGACGGAGGGGGATGATCTCGCGACTTAGAGGTTTGGCTAATTAATTTATCTTCAGCTCAGGAGGAAAAATAAATTATGAGTCACTAAAGTTTAGTGCCGGTAATCATAGCTCAGAAGAGATGACGTCAGTGCCGATCGTGGCGATCGGCTTACCCAATCCTGCAATTTTCCTGCTTCTGCACGACAAGGCCGAAATACGACTGAAATACAAGTAAATTGTCACCATAGGTGTAGTAGAGGAGTGCATATGTGCAAAATAAATTAGTTACTGAGGAAGGTAGATACAGGTTAAGGTTAGACGAAACGAAGCATACCAAGTCAAAGTAAATGAACTAGGTATGAACTATTTATTGTAAAACAGAACAACACAACACAGTGAAGGATGACAGAAAGGGGAAGAAGCAATATAATACAAGATAACAGGGAAAGAGAAAGTGTTTATGCGTCATTTACAAGTTACACACGATGAACAGCCAAGTGTCTTTTTGATCGCGTTTAAAACAGGCTCCGGTACAGATGAATGTGCCGGTAGTGGAAAACAGGGGCTAGGTGTGGACGTACAGTAAATCGTATAACTCTGAATACAAAAACAGGGTTAGTGAAACCCTTCGATCGAAGCAAATCAGAATATCAGACCGGGCCGAGACATATGCATGTAAACTGCAAGTGCACGGGTAGCAGTAGCGAGGATCTGGAAAAAATCAAATACAAATGCTGAGAAGCGCTTGTGATGTTGACCCGACGACTGCTTGTGTGCGACTCTAGATCTAGCCGAATTAGAGATGGAGGTGTTATGGTATGTCATACAACGACCCAGGGAGAAGTCAAAGTTCCTCGCGTGGCAGGGGAAGGGGAAGAGGAACGATCAGGTTGGCTGACAGCTGACCCTGAAAACGCCGCTGCGATAGCGGCTGCAGTGGCGCTGTGATCAACAATATCAGGCCATCTGCGTTGAGGCAACCTCGTCTTTGGCCGCGTTTGAGTAGGACATTGTCGGGTCAGGTACATAGGCCGTGAGTATGTTTCCAATGTGGTGTCCTCTTGACGACGGATCGGGTTTTCAACAGGGGTAACGATGAGACTTTGGTGAACATCCGCAGAAACACGTTCGTAGTCACACTCTTTGTGTCGTTTCGGTGCCCGGATATCGGTGGAGGTGGAGTTATGTGGAGGCCCTGTGGCCGCCTGAATACCGGATGAAATAACATCATTATTCGCATCCCGTCCGACCTGAATCCCAAGTGAATGGGCAGTTTTTGAGCTGGCGGGTGTATTCGAGGTATTATTTGTAAGACTCGCAGAGTGCGAACGGCTTGAAGCCGACCATTGCGACTCTGCTGCATCTCCGCCGAGATCGGCATACTTGCGTTTGTTCGTTCTGAAACGAACAATAAGCACAGGAAGCAAAGCGCGCGCAGCATACGCACATTGAGTGAGCATTGCCTTGCCTAAGGAGACGCAGCTCTTTTTCGAGTTCTTCTACGCGGACAACATACCGCCAGGACTGGATGCGAGAGTTGATGGCGTCATCACCATACTCCTGGTGCTTGGAAGCCAGACTGGCGTAGGAGCTACGAAGGACGCTGTGTTCAGCCTTTAGAGCCTGGTGAGCATCCGCGAGAATGCGATGTCGAGAAAGAAGGTCATGGTATACGAGAGAGAGGTGGTGGGATTTTGACCGGAGGTCATCGTAAGAAAGTGGATTCTGGGGGTGCTGGACAAGACTTTGGCCCCTGAAAACAATATTTGGGTCGTGGTCGTGGGTGAGAACGAGGGGAGGATCCAGAGGCATGGGAAGAAAAACAGAACCACGTCGTGTAGATGAAAGTTCTCTCATGGGTTATTTACGGTTATATATTTTATTTCTGCCTCACGTTCCCTCACTATCCTCGTCCCCATTGCCGTCCTCGTCGTCGCCCCAAAGTGCGTACTCAAGGCCAATAACCAGCCACTGGCACTGTCTGCAGCGTCGCTACCGTGTGAGCCGGCACCGTCGACTGCAGCCACTACATTTAACTATTCCAAAACAAAACCAAGGTCCGTGGTGTCAATTTGTGTATGGCTTCCCCTCGCTTGACGCCCTATCTCTGATGTTCCAAGAGGTGGATGGCCGGTCCTTGAAGTGCGTCCGGCTCTGTCCTACCTTGCCTCCACTGATCTGCTCTGCTCAAACAGCCGTGTATGCCTAGCATATTCGGGGCTACTGGGGACAACAAAATTGTCGATGAATTCACTCTCGGCCAGTTCATGGACATGGACGCTGCACAAAAACTGCCACAGTCTCACCGGGATTCCGTGCTTCCTCCAGCTCGCTGAACAATGAGCATTGTTTATTTATAGACCCTCAGTGGATCCGACTTTGTCGCCATCAGTGCTGCAGGCCTCGACCACGCCTGGTACACATATACACCTCGTCCTTGGAGTTTTTGAGTGACTAAAGCCTCGGCTCAGGATTCCAATAGGCTACTGGTCAGTACCCCTTCCACCTTCTTCTACCCTTCAATACCGGGGCATGGCCACACCTCCGAGCCCTCAACTGGGACAGAAAGTACTCCATTTATGTCATCCTGGACATACAGAATGGTTATGACAATTCTGGTGAACGAACATCTACTCTCCCCTTTGGGCTCTCAACGTGACACGTATACTTGACATCCACTAGCTCACGGAAAACATTGGTGGCATAGTAGACACAATTGAACTTATCAACCAAGCTACTGGGTTCTGCGGTCCATAATGGACAAATACAGTCAGCACCAATAACACCGGATAACATTAGAATACTAGGCGTAATGATAGGCGACGCATTTCTTAGTCTTCAATCCTGGGACGGTTTCCATACGCCACGGGCACAACGTCCTCACTGACTTTCATACCTACCAAGTTATCAGCGACCCTGAATCGACCATTTTCCGACCATATTTCATACGCATTTTCCGCCCTTCCAAATATCTTCTCGTTTGTCGAATCCAATATCTGGACCGTCGTAGGTGAATGCTCACAGACTGCGCTGTGGCTCGATGGATGTAATATGGGCTCCAAGTGGGATAATTCGTGGCTAGGTGTCAGCAGTTCCTTTTACGGAAGCTGTATCGGGTGAACTGGAAGTTGGAATGGGACAGACGAAGGGTCAGGATTTTCAGAAGAGTACAAGAACCAGCTGAGACAATATAGGGAGGTACAGCTTGAGGCTGTTCAGGGATGGATTTATTGGATCCGGAAGGTGGGTAATCTCATGATCTTGTGGTTTTTGTACTTGTCAGTGTAGACTTTCTAGACCGGATACCCTGGGACCCTACAAATCGGAAATATTCCAACATGTGTGCATGAAAAGCTATGACTTTCATGGACACTCCTAGCAGCGAGGACATCAGAAAATCTCTCTTCTCATCTACACCTACAGTATTGTGCAGAAAATCTCATGACCCAAAAATCAACTTTATTCTCAACAAATACCCACTTCTCCGCATGTACACAAGTGGTTTTTGAATACGCGTATGAACGAGAAGCCACATGGTAAAGTATCCACTTAGCTGGTTGGGTGCGAGGGTCCATCAGAAAATGATAATGGTCTAAAATGGTATGATGACTTGTAATGGAGTCTAAATGACGCTGATGTGCTGGAATGTTGCCCGATGCTACGACAGCGAATGTGCCAAGGATGTGGGTATGATGCCAAGACTTATAAACACAACATTGTTTCTTCAGGCCAAGTTTATTAGTTGATTGTGGAGCCGGCAGGGTTTCGGCATAACTACTTTTCTAAGATTCAGTTGTCTTATACAGTTAAACCCTCTTACGTTATCACCCATGCCACCAATTTACATAACCTATGGTTACTCGGTTTGAATACCTGCAAGTTTTTGCTGGCGCTGCAAAAATAGTGGTTTGTCTCGTGAAAAGGTGCTGGGATATAATGCAAGCGCCCATTCATCACAAAATAACAGAGCCTTTTATTCTTCAACAGGTTTGTGGAGATGAGAGGTCTATTTTTCACTACCATCAGCATGTAAAAATTTCAAGAAGAAAAGTTTTAGAATGCAGATTTTTTTCCCTACTTAAATAATTTCCACTAGTCTCGGATAATGATAAATGAAGAGAGGATGTGGTCATGCTCTTACAGATTCTTTTGGTGAGACAACGATGTGGTGAAACAGAGAAAGGGAAGGAAAATAAAAATATAGAAATAGAAAAGTAGTTCGAGTGTCGACTTTTGATGACGTCTGTATTATAGTGTGGTGATGGCACAAGAGGAGTTGAGGTTGAGGGGAGAAGAGTGCTAGGAATATGCGCATTGCTTATTAAGGTCTTGTCATATGCTCTACTCAACTCAGCTCTCCATCTCCACTGCAGCTTTAAACAAAAATCATTGAAAATTCAGTAAAATTATTTAAGATAATAAGTTAGCTTCAAATCTATGGGGAGTTTATTTGAATGAATACTCTCTATGTTATTTGAGATATCTTATTTGTGAAACCAATGCCTTATTTACCACAATTTTATAGCCCCTTGGAAGGACTATCTTCTTCTGCTATATAGGAGAGGCAGAGGTTCCTAGGAGCCACGGTGCATTGGCTATTTGGCTGGGACAGTCAAGACTTCAAGCTATTCTCTGGACAGCAGTTCAACTTGAGAGAGCTTCATGATGAAAATTTGCTATGGACAAGTACATGCTCAAAGCTGTTTGAATGTCTAGCGCTCAAGGACAAGAAATTCGATTGCTCTCACACAATAAACCTATGGCTCATGTCCTATAGATGGAGCCTTTTCGATACCAAAAGGGACAAGATTAGTATAGGGCTCACTTTTAGATGAGAGCTTCCAAGTTGAGGGGTTTGACCGTACTTGGGACCAACAATTGCTCTGTGAAAGGCGTTGTAGAGCCCGTCTTATTCTTATTTTTATATGAAACGTTAAGAACTGACCTGACTGAGTACAGCAGTTCCTGATACGATTGATTTGGTCGTTCCTCTGAAGCAGACCAGAGTAAGGGAAATTTGATGATACCGGCGTCACGTTGTTCACTCACTAAGAGCGGAGATAAATGCCTAAATTATGTGCAATGTGAACTCGGATCAATACGACAAAAATTGGTCGCACTTACATTGCTCATTGCGCCGACGGCAACACCATCTTGGAAGGTATCTACGCTGGTTTCTCCGTCCTTGCACGCAGACCACGAGATCTTATTTTGAAAAGAGCATGGTTCTCAGTCAAGATCTAATTAGACATAGCGGATCGATAACGTACGACATCTGCGCAGCTCGCCTTCTTTTGTATCCAATCTGATGCAATGTTGTTTTGCCGTAGTCCGTCGCATGTGAGCTATATTCTTCCATCACTATTGTTTTGATCAAAGCTGAAGATGCAAGACCTACAATATACGGAAGATCTGTTCATTGTTGTAGACAGTACTAGTACCTATGGCTGTACGAGATAAGATGAAGAACGGACTTACCCAGAACTGTTCCAGAATGACAGGACTGCAAGGATGACGCATGAACTGATTTCTCTCAGGACAGGGAAAACAGTGACGTACATCGAAAAGGGCCTAGATTATTGATTGTCCTTGAGAGTTAATATGAGAGCTCATGCAGGATAAGGAGTACACAACCGTCAGTCGACAACCGGCCGGTAGGGGGGAAACCATAATATCATGTAGATCCTATGCATGAGTTAGAATCTTTCAAATTTCAGACATAAGCCCATACGTCATCCAAGATCACACCTTCCTTCTTGTAATCCAATGGAAAGATAACTGTATATAAAATTATGAGCTTTTTCCATACACTCCAGTCAATAGCGAACCTTCATCAAAGCCACCAGCTTCATCTCCATCCTGATCTTTGACTTGGCCACCATGTCCAGAGTCTGTGAGTTATTAGATGTTTGAGTTCTGATATAACAGCTTGAAAGAACACACAGTGTAAAAATAGGGAATCGTGAAGTTTGGCGCTTCGAACCAGCCATTTCATGGCATTTAACATGTTTTCTCGAGTAGGTAAATACCGAGGTTCACTCGTATCATCAGCTAACAAAACAATGTCTCCGCTCTTGAATCCATGACACTCTACATCGTCGTTTCAAGTAAAACATTGATATCTACCTGAATGAATAAACTTACTCATAAGCCATTTTCGAACGCTATGAGCATCATTTATGCAACCCCGAAGTTCGTGACTTTGCCCTCGATAGTTGATACCAATCTGGATTATCCATGAGGTGAATAAAACACAACGATACTGATATTGACTTACGCAGAGAGCCTTCTTACGGCCCGTACATTTGGAGTACAGAAATTCACCATCAGGCTGATGTACAGACGTAACTGCAGAGTGAGGTAGAGGTGACTGTTGAAGTCGGTATTTGATATGACTCATGGACCCATCTGAACGACGATTAGCTGAATGATCGGAGTCCGGGCGATAAGATGTAGGATGATAAGATCCTGAGTAGTGATGAGGGTGATGCCGAGAGTCAGAGGGATGGTAGGAGCCTGAGTGATGATGAGAGCCTGAGTGATGGTGAGAGTCTGAATGATAGCGAGGGCTGGAGTGTTGATGAGAATGTTGGTCCGTGTATTGTCGTGATTCCAGGTATTCAGCCTTAGTTGGAGTATCCGAAGTTGAACTGGTGAAGGATTGGGAAGCTATGACGGGTTCCGCTGAGTGGAAATGGGTCCTGTGCCGACTGTCATGGTGTCGCCGACAAGACTCCTTGATAACGATGATTTGAGGTGCTTGAGGTGCTATCTGATAGAGACTACGCGGTACAGCCTCTTGGACAGACAGCTGTTGCTGTGAGTAATGTCTATTGCAAATTAATCGAGATCTGTTTTGGACCCGAGTCTTAGTAAGAAGCACTCACTGAGGAAAAGGGAACTGGCTTTTTGATGAATTGTTGTGGTTCAAGTAGTCTGTCTTGTGTTAAAAGTGAAAGCACTTACAATGCTGGAGGTGAGGCGGCCACACTCGGCACTGGCATCGACATATAAGATGGAGTGTCGGGATGACCTGCAGGAGGGAACGCTACGTCCCCTAGTTGCCTGTAGGCAATGTAAGGGTTTGACTAGGTGGTGCCCTATAACACTCACGGTAGATACAACCTGTTCTCTGTGAGTTGCTGAAATGATCCTCAATTATAAGGAAGCTTACGCAGGACTGGTAGCCTGAGTTGAGTGGCTGGAACGATTCTGATTATCGTGGCTGATATCCAGATCCCGCATCATTCTAGCAAAGTGATTCCAATAGTAAGTTACGAGCGAGTACTGTTCAGAGCAAGAAAAATTTGGGTCTACTCGTTGTCGGTAACCTGATTTCAGAAAGACCCCGGTTCCATAGAGTGCCGCTCGTCGGCTGGGAGCGTTTACTCAATCGCCAAGGCTCGGCAGCCAGTGGCACCTGCAAGCTGGAAATCCAAGGCCATCGCAATGGCAAAACGGCAGAGCCAAAAACGCCAAAGTGATGCTGGCCTTTGGGCAGCTGTCGAGTAGTTGTCGGGCGACTGTGATATGAGATTTGTCTTTACAAGTGTCCGAGGTCCGAATTTAATTATACACCCAAGGAATTAAATTGTGTGTCTGTGGGGCAGTGAAGTATTCTTTGGCCACTCATTATGAATCCAGGACATTGAATAAAAGTACAACCAAAACACAGCAAAAGAGTACTCAGAAGGAAATAGGGAAGATGTTGAAGTCATAGATTGAACATTTACTTTTCACCTAACAGAGAGCAATTTTATGAAATTCAATATCTTATTCTGGTTAAGTCACCTGATAGGTTAGGAGCAAATGTTCCCACATTTACACCACAGTGTCCCAGCTCTGGAAGTAGACCTGTGGTTAGTGGATATCACCTCAATTCTTTGTTGTATGTTATGATTTAAGTTTTGAGTTAAGACAAAATATTAAGTAATACAAGAGAACTTAATAGAGTTCTTACTACAAGATAATTCTACTATTATACAGTTTGGCCTTGGTCCATGTGCTTTGGTTCTAACCTTATGTTATAGACTTCTGAGACATCCAAGATATTTGTTTTCTATATATGTGTCAGAGACAGTTTATACTTGAGTGTTATAGTGTACTTGGACACTAATATTTTTCTTTGCTTTTATCTATTTTTCTTGATTTCTTTTCTATTTCTTTTATTATTTGATGATGAAGAGGCATGTGACTGTGGTCACATGACATGTCACATGGTGTGAGGTCATAAGCCTAGACTCTGGAAGAAAGGACTAGAAGGATGACATCAGGGCACATGTATATGATATGGTATTCTTATAGAAGATATGAGGTTAATGTATAGTGGAAGCATGGACTACACATGGACATTAGAGTAGGGCTATTTATTGTTAGTACAGACTATGAGTACTTTGTATAAATAGTATAAAAATATATTAGAGACTTCTTGTCAAGTTCTCTTATAATTACCACTTGATATTCTACTGAGAAATTTGCTTGTTGTGTTACTATTAGTCTTTGTGATTAGTGGTTGCTATAATATTAAGGAGAAAAGATCATAAGTTAGCCAGAGTTCAATAAGTATGAGAACTTATTAAAATCCACAGTGTTGTAGGCTTCTTAGAATGACCTTAGTGCCAGAGTTATGAACAATTGGACTTGGGTTTATTTTATTTTCCTTCTTTCTATTTTTCTCTTTTCATTCTCTTTTCATTTTATTATATTTTGGACTTAGGTAAAGAAGTATAATGTGACATCACATATACTACAAAGTATAATGAAGGCATGAAACCTGTTATATAGTGATTATATATGTTACAGTCACATGTTACACAATCACATAATACAGAGAAGGTTATAAAAGATTTTAGAATAGATAATATCATATAGCATGGTACCAGAATATTAGTCTTATAGAAAGTATATGGACTTTAGAGTAGGTTAGTTGTAGTATACATACAGACCACAGTATATAAGGTAGATTAGCTTGTAATAGAAACTTTATCAAGTTCTCTTGTATTGAATAATACAAGAGTATGTCTTTTATCTTAACTTGAGACTTAATTATAACTTAAAAAGTATTACATTCTATTCTAACTATATCTATTCCAACCTATGGATAATCTCTTCTTTCTCATTTGTACTTTCCAATCTTTTCTAGTATAGATCACATCTTTCTGATTGATATTCTTGCTGGTGTTATGATGTATATGAGGACTAACATTTTTCTTTTTCTTTTATCTATTTTTCTTGATTTTATATTTCTTTTCTTTTAATTTTAATTTTCTTTTTATTTATGATGAAGAGGTATGTGACTGTGGTCACATGACATGTCACATGATGTGAGGTCATAGGCCTAGAGTGGACTAGAGTGGACTAGATAAATGATATCAAGGAGCATGTTAACTGCATGGCTACCTCATAGTGTATATATGGTATACTTATGGACAATATATGGATTTTAGAGTAGGGTAATTATTTAGTAGCATGGACCATGTGTAATTTATATAAATAGGGTAGCAATTTAGCAGAGACTCTTTGTCAAGTTCTCTTGTGATCCTCACATTAATAGCCTACTGAGAGCTTTACTTGCTTGTGTGATTATTGGACTTTGTGTCTAGTGGTTGCTACAATAGCTGGCCTTTGTTAACTCTATGGAACTCTATCTTCTAACATCTAAGGATCACTAGAAATCAGAGTAACTTGCTTAACAGTCTTCATTCCAGATAACTATCTTAGGTAGCATACCTAGTATATAATCCAATAGTTTATACTATATTAGTTATTTTAAAAATCAACTAAAATTAATACTCATTTCTGGTGTTGACAACAACATACCTTGCCATCTTCTAGTGGTTTTCCACCTATTAAGTTCTCCAAGTTTTACTCTAAAATATACAACTAGTACAGCTAGTATGTTATAATAACTACTAGTTACTAAGGTAAACTTATAGAGCAAGTATCTTATGAGATCACAAGAGAACTTAACAAGGAGTTCCTAATGAATTGCTACTCTATTTATACAATACATAGATAGTCTATGCTAATGATAAATAGTTCTATCCTAAAGTATATATATTATCTATAAGTTTACTATACTATTATCACAAAGTGAACATGTTTCTTAATATCATTGTTATAGTCTCTTTTACTATGTTTCAGACCTATGACATTACATCATGTAACACATCATGTGACTGTGGTCATGTGCCTCTTAATTGTTTAAAAGAAAAAGAAAATTAAATTAAGAAAAATCAAAATAAATTGTTAGTATTTCAGCACATTATAATATAGTAAAGATGCAGCACATAAGCTGAAGCCAAATGTTATTCTAATCTATCTTTTATATTCTTGAATAATACATTAATTATTTACCTGGACTTTTAAGATTCTCTACTGAATCTTGGATAACAAGATGTGAACTATGTCTAATATCTAGTTACATCAATTCCAAATCACAGATAATACTCTCTTCATCATTTACACTCTTTAATCTTTTCCAGTGTAGATTATAATCTTTATTCTGTCTTGGATATTCTTACTAAACTCTTGATAACTCCATAAGTCTTTACTTCAGACATTTGAGAATTACCAAAAATAGGGTAAGTTGCTTAACAGTCTCCATTCCTAGATAACTACCTTGTTATAATTTAAGACTTAAAGTGTTAAGTTAGGAAAAGAATCTTATATTAGGGTTGATACAAGAAACTTGATGGAGTTCTAATTATAAACTAATCTATCTTATATATATATATACTGCAGACTATGGTCTGTGTGCACTCTACAACTAATCTATCCTAAAGTCTATGTGCTTTCCATAAGACCAATATATTAGTGTTATACTATATAACTATTATATACCATCTGACATCCACACTCTTTCTATCTTCTCCAAGTGTAGATCACACTTCATTCTAATCACCTATCAATCTAAGGACCAAACTCTGCATTTCTCATCAATCTCATAGAGTTCTAAACAACAACTTCTGTAGTGTCTAACAACCCAGAGTATATATAGTAGTAGAGCATTATTAGATTAACACTTTTACATTTAAGAATCTTGGTCATCATGTACAGTTTCTCAATCTGATAATTAACTTGGACTTGTACCATACTCATTTTCATTCTTCTGAACTCTTCTTTTATCCAAAATTATGACTATACAATGAATAGATTAGGCATAATGTTATTCTGTTGAATGTCAAGATCGTTGATGGTGGACTTCATTTTATTTTTTCTGTTCACTGTATTTTATTTTTATTTTTATTTTTATTTTTCTATTTTTAGAACAACTCAGGTTAGGGTTCATCAGTCACACTGTCACATCAGTCACAAGTTGATGGCATAGTCACAAGACTGATCATGGGACTTGAGAGAATGGAGTAGAAGGTTCTGGAATAAAGTGAT
>Ga0157368_1000223_pt1 | contig 27691 bp, 28 predicted proteins | sample AttbisABBM3_FD_113146 | JGI IMG/M metagenome (GOLD analysis project Ga0157368, IMG submission 113146) | Fungus gardens microbial communities from leaf cutter ant in Botucatu, State of São Paulo, Brazil - Atta bisphaerica ABBM3 | ecosystem: Host-associated > Fungi > Mycelium > Unclassified ... | reverse complement strand
CGAGTCTGATGACACAACGAACAATTCGCTCCCGAAATAACTTAAACTTAAACCCAAGTCGAACGGAAATGCCGCTTCGCACCTTTATAAAGCCAAGGTTTCTTCCCAAACAAATGATCTATCACATCCAATAAAGTGGTACACGGGGATAACATACGATACGGGAAGTGAATATGACGGCAATACTTCGATTGTATCGGACAATAATAATAGTCTGGGGATGGAATGCTCGTCCCAAATGCTTCCTGATCTCCATCTCACCGCATAGTCACAGATAGAAACTTGAAAGCAAAATGGGGTGTCAAATTTACAAGACGTGGCAGTGGTAAGCAATGAGAGAAGTCTCTCGTCATCTATGCCAAATTCAGGACGAATGTGCCTTCTCAATAAGAGCCACAAAGTCGGATTCAACAACACAGGGTCATGTTGCGGAGCCATTTAAGTTATACCCTAAGTTATACCCTGCAACAGGTGGGAGGCGATATATGACGTTTCGTAATAGAGGAGCAATACACCCATCCAACCAACGCTGACGTTGGTGCCGATCCCATGATGTGGGAATCATGAGACAGCTACCATCTTCATATCTTTATCGTGGTAAGCCTTAGATTGATCAATCAAGTACCGCAAGGTTGACGTGTTCTCCTCACACCTGAAAAATCTCTGTCAGCAAGGACTCCCCAAAAAGGATGATGGTGTATCCTAAGGAATCCTACTCACACTTTCGAAATTGATTGCTCAAAATCCCCAAGTCCTTTTTGCAGCATGCGGAAAACACTTGCATACTCCCCAGATCGATCCCGAAGCAGACGCCCATGAGCCATAAGAAGCGTGTAGATCCACACTAAATCAAATTCCAGATGTGGACTACGCTCTAAATGCTCAGCGATAAACCGTAAGAGCAAAGGTATGTACATCGTTGGTAGCTGGCGTGATATAAGTCGAATATCGCTCTTGGGTATACTTTCGTACACCTTTTGGGTCAATACCTTCTCGTTCAGACGAAATGCCATGACGAGAGCCTTCAAATACTCCCGATCTGCCAAGACATCAAGGATGGTTTGAGGAGTAAGGTCAATGGAGAGGTCGAAGGGGTCGAAGGCCACTGATTCGTCGAGGGAATAGATCAACAGACCCTCTGTTGACGCTGCTGCCCACGCCCTCCCGGTCGGCGAGAACTGAACGCATTTTGTGCGCGCCTCTTGGCGGTAGCGACGGATAGACATGTCACCAGCTCCTCTACTCGCTCCTGGAAGACTATGGTCTAACCTGTCCTCAAGATCACTCTCATCACCACGAGTATCAATGAGATCAGTGTTGATTCCCGCACTGTTAACTTTTCGGCTGTCGAGAAACTCTTCTGTTCCATCTAGAGAAAGATTTTGACTGATCTGATACTTCTTGACCATAACTCCTTCCCCTTCCCGTACATCATAAAGCACTACATACTTGCTATTGCCACCAGCAAGCAGGCAACTTCCATCAGCGGTATATGATAAGCTGTTATATGACTTTCCAGAAGAGCTATTGGCAGCTGAAACGCGATCGTCCGCTTTTCTACCACCAGAAACATCTTTCCGTCCATCAATGATGTTTGTCTGCTTGCCTTCCTGAATGTCAAAGAAAGTTATCTGACCATCGAGGGTAGAAGCTGCAAGCTCCCTTCCGTCTGGGCGGAAGGCCAGAGCAAGGACATCTGAAGTAAGCTGGAAGGGTTCCACGGCTCTCGAACGTCCATAGACATTCCAGACTCGAATAGTCTTGTCCCAAGATGCACTTGCCAACTGATTGGCACCAGATGGCGAGAATGCCAATGAACTGACGGGACCTTCGTGACCAGTCAAAATATCTAGTAATTTGCCTGTTTGTACGGACCAGAGGAAGACCTCAAATGAATCGGTGGAGCCGGCGGCGACCACTTCTCCAGAAGGATCAACTGCCAAGGACGAAAATTGGACAGGAAAAGGTGAGGTGAAAGTACGGAAGTTCCGATATCTTATTAGGTCAAATGCGCGAACTGTGCCGTCCAGGGAAGCAGAAAATAGAACTTTCCCCTGCTTCGCGAAAGCAACGGTAGAGATTGGCGCGGTATGCTCGCTGAATGTCACGAAGCAGAAGCCAGAGTACGTGGACCAAATTTTGACTTTGCCATCATCGCCACCGGTTGCGACAGTCTGACCATCTGAAGCGTAGGAGAGGGTGTTGACGTCGAAGTAGTGACCTTGTTGCTTTAAGATATATGATTCGGATTGCCATTCCCAAACGAGAAGTTGGCCAAGCTTTTTAGCGCCGAAGGCGAGCCATTCACCCGACGTGTTGATGGCAACAGATGAAATTTTTTCTTGAGATATGCTCAGTGTGTGGAGATTTGTAAATGCAGGCATTTCCCATAGGCCAAAAATTCCAGTCGAGAACCCAACGACAAGAAGGCTGGAAGGGGAATGGAAGGTGGTGCACACAACCTTGGTCCTTTCCTGGTTGAAGTAGTTGCGCTTGAACACACCCCAACGAGTATTTGCGATGAGATTAACACTTTTCTGAATGGTTTTTGAGCTTGATGTAGGGGGTTCTTCATCGGACATTGTCTCATCCACTTCTTCGGTGACTTTTTCCTTCCATGTGAAGACCGCACCATCACGACTGACAGTATAAATCTGCGGGAGGAGTCAACAAATGCCGTTGTGAAACACACCATATGCAGACCGTTTTTTCGTCTTGTGAGAAATATGCATTCATCACGGCGTCTTTGTGGCCGGCAAAAGTTTTTGGTCGGAAGCCGTCAAGCGGATGCAGAGTGTACAATCTCGCTGTCATGTCACGAGAAGTAGAGATGAAGCATCTGAGCAGCCGAATAATTGTGAGCATATTTTCCCCAGTATGAAAAGTACGACTTACGAAGAATCCCGCGACCATGTTATGCTCAGAACATCATGATGGTGTCCGGTGTAGGTTCTATGAAGGTTGAAGGGCGCGAACTCTCTCACAAGATGGTTAGGCGTACACCACACCTGTATGTGTGGCCCGTGCGTCACAGCGATGTATCTGTGCAGAACAAACTGAGCTGGAAGTATATAAAAAAAGAAAACTGGGCCAAGCTTACTTGCCATCGGGAGAAAACTTGATATCTTTCACAGGTTTATGGAAGTTGAAGTGGTGCAGGACAACACCACGCTTAGCGTTCACCAAAAGGGCACGTCCATCTGGGTCATTTAGGACTAGTAAGCCAAGTCAGAAGAGAAACACACACCTTCATCAACCGATATGAGAACGTTCCCGTCAGGACTCAAAGCCAAAGTAGAGATATTCTTTCTGTTCTCAAAATCAAACGTCGAAGATTTATTGCTGAGAGAAAGTGAGGACAGAACCGAGATTTAGACAAGTGAAACTTACTTGACGAGATCAAAGGCCGAGACACGATTTCCGACTGGACTCAGAAGCGTGTAGCCATCTGGAGAGTAGAGTATATTCCCTTTCTGATAAACTGTTCCACATATACTCGAGAACTGGAAAGATTGTGAATAAGATGTTGCAATGGCGCTCAGATGCGCTGACCTTGTAGTTGGACTTCATGATTTTCAACACAGCCACTCATACTGATACTGATTGACCTGAGCTGACTAATATAATCTTATCTATAATCTTATCTAGAAGTCTGCGTTTCACGTGATTGGTGGCCGGAAAATCCTTCCACTGGGATTCTGTCAATTTCAAAACAGGATTTCGTTTCAAACACGATTAGGACCTGTTTCATGCGGGTCTGACGGTTGAGGCTTCCGGGGGAATCAATCTTTGATTGTTTGGTTCTCCATTACGCCAACTTTGAAACATATCTGAATGCCCATAGTAAGAAAATGGCGTTAGCCTGAGTCAATAGAAGAGGCAGCTGCAATCACTAGAACTTACCCCATGCTCCCGTCTTATTGTGGTCTCTTTGCAGTTTGTGTGTGAGTCTAACGAGATTTATTATAACCAAACAATGTTTACAAATTCGGCAGGAACTATCAGGGTCCTTCTTCAGCAAGTTTTTGACGACCACCAACGATTCCTCTGGACTTATTCGTTCTTTCCTAGCCACACTCCTTCTCTATCAGAAATTTCTTCCCGTGTTTCATGATGTTCTCACCACCTCCATCACCCTCCAAATTGCAGATAGTTCAAGGGTCTCTCGAACCCACTATCCACGCCATGCTCTCTCATGATAATAAACAACGAACAGGTTGCCGGTTCAGATGGGCTGCACTTGTCGTCCCTCTCGTGCTTGTCCTCATCACAGCATCTACACGATTCATAACGCATCCTGTTGCTTTCGATCTCTTTTTTTCTCCCGCATCGGAATCGTGGTCTCATGCACTCGCACAGACCAGCGACTGGCGATTGCACAAGAGGCATCCATCTCAACAGGATAATCCTTCTTCTCCCTTGCCGTCTGCAACATTCAACATTCTCACACCAACCGTCACCAATCCGCAATCAATACCAACAGCACCTTTCACACCTCCCGTCCTCCCTACACCATTTCCCCAACCTTACGACTCGCAATTGACCCTGAATTTTTCCAGCGCGACCTGCCTTCGGTTCTTCACCAATATGACTCAATCCGATGCATTCAGAAAATGTCGTCCCTTCTCATTATTGTCTCAAACTTCCGCGACCTTTATCAATGTAAGATGATTGGTCTTTACACTTGTCATTTTCTCAATCTTCCTCTCAAGGCTCAAACCAATTTGACACTCATGAATACGCTTGTGTGGGGAACATGCAATACAAATATTGGGATCAATCAGTGCAATGCTAACATGGGGTGGTTTTCCTCGGCGCTGGAGACAGCTTGTAATGAGGACCTGAAGAACGGAATTTCTTTAGCTGGCGATACATTGACAGGTAAATCCTTTTTCGTCATTTTCCTGTCAAGTTGAGTGCTCAACGTCAAAAACTATATCTGCCATCTTCATCTTTCCCACCCGATTATTTGATCTGGTCCGACCGGATTCAGCGTTGAATGCATATCAGCTCATGTACAGTGCCGCTTGCACGCAGAATCCTCAATCTAACACCTACTGTTATATTGACGCTGTTGCCAACTCCAGCCCCGCGGATCTATATCTCTATCAACTTCCTTTTGGAATCGGCCTTCCGAACAGTACGGAAAACTTCTCCTGTTCAACCTGTTCACATGGCCTCCTGGGCATTTATGCAGATGGTTTAGGCAACAAGACTCTCGCAAATGGTCTAGATAAGCTGAAGAAAACGTATGACGGTGCTGCGTCAATTGTTAATACTGCGTGTGGTCCCAATTTTGCTAGGATTGCAGTGACAAATGATGCCTTCGCGTCGCAGTTACCCTTTGCGACCGTGGTTTCCCTCACATTGCTTGTTGGCGCTTGGTCGTTTGTTCTCTAGACGTGTATCTCGTTATCGCTTGTCGCGCCGGAATCTTTTGCTTATATATTTTTTGTTTTCTTTTGTTCAGACTATACTGGTGGATTGGTTCGTTTTCTGGGGTTTCCACTTCGGTTTTGTGGCTATTCAAAACACTGATACCTCCTGATACCTCCTGTTTATTTTCCCTTTCTTCCTGGGTCTGTCGTTATTATCGTTGTCTCTGCTTTTTGGGTGTTTAGGCGGTTGAATATTCTCAAAGAATTCGCTCTAGAGAAAGATTTTTTTTCTCTAGATCCTTCGAACTATCTTTATACATACGTATCTCTACTTACGAACATGGTAGATTAATAGTTATCCCCGGCTGTGTTTTGCAGATCCAATGTCGATCTTTTGGAATGAGATAGTATCACGGTCCTGTATTTATCAAAGTCCCTGACTTGCAGGATGAGTATCACTAGATTGCTGATCAGGTTTAGGCGTGATCTTGAGGTTTTGGGAGTATCAAATAGATCTTTATTTATCTGTAAACAAGCAAGTTTTCAAGATCGGATTTTGACCTCGAGCGCCTTGTGCAATCCTATTAAGTACTATGTTGTCAATGTGTGCTTCAGCCTGACACAAAAAACGGGTGTACATATATTCAAGAAACGAGATCCCGGAGCCGAGCTAGGTTCAAATGACATCAGATACCAGATGGTTCCTAGTCCAATATTGCAAAATGAAAATTGGGTACACTCGTACTGTGTCCTCTTATATATATTTGTATCAGGGCCGGATGAATTCTATCAGGCATGTTCAGTTTAACTTGTACATAACATTGAATCCGAGAATTTGATCCTAACACTAGCTAACCCTTGTTTGGAAATCGTCCGACCCTCGACACACTGTTTTTACAGCCATCTCAGGTTGCATGTTCAAAGTTGGCAGCGTAACAAATGATTGTCCCCCCCTGTTCAAATGCTTGCGGGTGCCTTCATATCTACATTTGTGTCTACATGGAAAATGGAACTGTTATTCTTGGGGAATACGTAAAAAAATCGCTGTCAATTTATGGCCTTTTGACACGTTTGACAGATTGAGGATAGGGGGTGCTTGGGTGCTTCGAGAGTTGAGAGAATTCCAGTTCTGGTGGATATCTTGTGAGTGGGTTTGAATTGGATTTTTCTGACCATTGTAAGCTGATTCAAATGACATGCACGGTATCGTATGATTGTGATTCGAGCAGGAACAAAAAACCGACAATGGGATTCGATCCTTGGGCGAAATCAAGTCGTCTTTGATGATCTGTCATAGTCAGCTGAGTTCTTCAGCTGCCTGTCTCACGTTTGTGTACATCGAAAGTGACTCGTGACAGGCACCATCTGGTCAGCTTTATTCTTGACCATTGATGAGAGTCTGGCATGTGCTTCACTCGTCCTCTGAGGCCAAATGGTCTTGAAGTTGTGCAATTTTTCAACAGAGAGGGCTTACCGCGGCAAGCAAGCAAGTATTGAGATGCGGTTGGTGGAATACATAGTGGTATGATGGGCTTATTGTGAATGTAGTGGTTGCACGTGATATGGAGACTGATATAGTGAGTAGTGCTTGTCTTTCTTTTATCAGTCTTTCTTCTTCCATTGTCAGGACAGGATGGTTTTTAAACTTCGTATCTCTGCTGGTACCTCATTGGAGACCATGGTGCCTATCACTTCAAATGTCAATACCAACACGCCACACAAATTATCATCGGATGTGTTTGAAGGAGTGATTGTGGCGCACATCAAGAATTTTGTTGAAGATGGCGATATGCGCGAGTCGGAGTATTTTTTAAGGGAAGATCGTCGAGGTATCACTTGGAGCATCCAAGTACAAGGTATGTATGTGCGATGTTAATAATATCCAGAATTCTGATTTCTTTTAGGCCGGTTCCTCAAACCTTACTCTGGCGATGACATTTTATTTGGGAATGTTTTCGACAGACCTTTGAAGTTACCATGGGGAGCGGGAGTGGCGCTCAAGTTTATGAAGTCAGTACCTTGCTTCGTACATCGTGCAACCACGACTGATGATTCTGTAGATTCATTGATCCCACTTTGGAGCACGACCTCAAGTCCCCGAGACCTTGGGCCCTTTCACCTATGGTCTCGACTATGCCCCATTTTATGCATCAACGGCTTCATGCTGCTTGCTCTTCGCCTCTTCAGAGTGACGATATGGAGTTTGAGAGTTTAATTCAAGCTTTTCCTCCTGCAGAACCCATTAAGGACCAGACTTTGGAACTTTCCAAGGCGCTTCGAGACAAAACCTCTTCTTCCTCCTCGGCGCCATCAATAAGTTTCAATAATGCCGCAGCGCGGAAATCATATTTCTCCAGCGCTGCACATCGTCAAGCGTTTGTCTTTGGCCCATCTGACGTTCTCACCATAGACTTTTGTTATGGTTTTCTTGAATTCAGCCCGAAGCTAGTATTGCGGATTCCCGGTGGCCTTACTTTTGACTTAATGCACTACTGGGATGGCCAAATGGTGCAATTTGTGTGTTGTGAACGAAAGAAGCCAACAAATGATCAATCCGCTGATGATGGAAAGCCCTGGGGGAGAGTGTTCTGGGCCATATCTATCGAACCCTATGAGGACGAAGAAGTCGTGGATAAGATAAACTGACAGTTATTGAATAGGAAATACTGTGTTAACTGGTCTTGTATAACCCCCGTGTCTGGAGAACGTGACAAGTAGAAATCTGGATGTATTATCTAGAGCAGGCAGCTTGCATTGGAATTATAGTTATCTATTCGCATGATAGTGAAGACTTTCGGAGTATTGTTGGGGCAATATGTCCAGCTTTGTATTAAACACGACACTTTGTCATTGGAATGATGAAAGAGACACTCTGGTATTCTACATCATAACAATATCCACTTCTTCGCTAAATGCTTTTCCAGTCTTCATCTCTTTAGTTGGCAGGTGTGTAGGGAAATTTTCTTAAAATACCACAGTCAGGCTCATATTCCAGACACTGCCTTGATTGCACGGTTGTTATTGATATATTTCCAGTGACCTCTATATGTCCTCAATCTCGTTTTCAGTACGCGCTCCCCTTACCAGAGTACCCATTTGGGAATATTTCTTTGAAAAGTTCTGGATAGTGAATCTCGGCCGTACCAGGATGACTCCTGCAAAAGTAGTATGAGAATAAAATCTAAATCGGCTTTGAGAATCAAAAAGGACTGACTTGACTCGACCGATAAGATTAACCTTTCCCGAGGGCTCTCTGTCAAATTCGGAGAAGTTTATGGCTGGATAAAATATTAAAAAATTTTTTGAGTTGAAGTGTGAGAGTGGCATACAATCCGTAGGTACGATGGTCCCCCGTTCATCGCGTAGTTTCAAGATTTCAGGTGGGACTGGAGCATCAATCATCATCTATATCTATCTCAATAGGATGATGACAATGGGACGTACGATCAAGTATTTCGTCTGCCAGTCGGATCTGCAAAGAGATATTCTGGAAGAACGGGACTGAATATCGCGGGGTCTCGCCTTTTGGTGACAGTACTCGATGAGATGTGGCTCGAGCGACACCCCGGGTGACAAACTCAAAAGCTGTGTTAACAAATGCCAGGATTTCACAGCGTCAAATGAGACGATAGAGAGAGAGAAAGGGATCATCTGACCTTTTCCAATGTTGATGACAAAAGTCCCATGAATGGGAGGCACATCAATCCACTGTCCAGATAGGTTCTGAACTTGTAAACCTTGGTGTGGAGATGCTTGGAGTAGCTGGCACGTTGGTAAGTGATGGAGCTTGTATTATCACAAATGGACATACGAAGGTGAGAAATCCGGCGTCATAATGAGGGCCTACTCCTTGGTCGTTTCCATGGGCAGCTGCTACAGGGTATTTAACAATTTTTGTGCGATGCTGCATAAGCTCCTTGGTATCGTAAAAGTGAGCTAGACCCTTTGGTCCAAGTGCGAAAGCTTCGGCCACAAGGGAACTGAAGTTGTAGCTGAGTTGTTCGACTTCTTCGGAGTATGCTTCGCACGTCTCCCTGAATCCAGGCTGATCTGGCCACTGGAAAATACCGATAAAAATTAATCAAGCAGAGTTGCAAATATTGTGATACTTGCTTGACATTCTCCCCAGAGACGATAGTAATCTGGATCTCCCTTTTGCCATCTGCATTTATGCGTCGTCCCGAAGTCATACTGCTCCCTCTGATCAACTTGTCCCTTTGTCAATTCCGTACCCAGCCTCGAATACCCGAGGAAATGCTGCGAATTCTCCATTCGTATTTTATCTTTTGCTTCTTGTGGAAGATCGAAAAGTTTCGGTATGGATCCTATCAGTCGGTCGACAATGGGTTGCGGCACAGGGTGGTTTTTCAGGTACAGAAAGCCGACATTGATTAGTGCATGTCGAAGTTGGTTGATGAACGCCTCTCTGTCACCTGGCTGAGAAGAAGATACCAAAGAGTAGTCAAGAATTGGGATGCTGGAGAAATCGGCTGTTGCTGTGGACATGATCACGACTTGCAAGACAAAGGACTATTCGAAGTGAGTGTGGGAGTGAGTCAAGAACATCTTTTGGCTTGTGCGAAATACCCATCGCTGGAAGATCCTATCTCAGTTAGATGAAATATTGATCACATATCACATACATATGAATCGATTGCCAAGACCGGAAACCTTTTCTCTCTAGATCGGGAGCTGGTGCTCTTCGTCTCTGATAAACCTGATAAACGGCTGCGGGACGGTATCTCTATTATCAAAATTCAGAGGTTCCTCTGAAGACACCAAAGGAATATCAAACCCTGCCTTATTTGCTTTGTTACAAGGTCAGCGAATGAAGGGAGAAAATACAGGCCAATCCTTCGCGTTTTCTACTCAGGCGCAAAGCTGATTGTTCGCACCCTGATCTTATACGTTCTAAGCAGTTTGAGAGAACGAAAAGGTGTTTCTCCTGTTGAAATAACTGCACTGCACAACATTAAGATCGGTTGACCTCAGATGCTAACTACAAACAACATACCCTACTTACACTTATATACACAAAAAGAATACGCCTTTTTCATGGTGTAAAGATAAGTACTCACCTTACTAGTTGAGAACTTACTAGGTTACACAATACACTGCATGGTCTCTGCGGTGTATTATTAGGGAGCGAGTATATATGTACAAGTGGTAGTGAGAGAATATGAAAGGAGAAAGGTAAGATCTGTCGTCAGTACGTCATGGGTTTATATCTATATTTGTATTATGTCTAATTTAGGACGCATCATCCAGGCTACTCAGCAGGCTTCAAAGTCTCTGGCCCCAAGTTTCAACTGCCTTGGAGTCGCAACGACTTGTGTCACTAGTCTCAGTAATGGGCTTGACTGCTGAGTCATCGATCAGTAGTCATCAGTTCCTTTCGGTGTCGCATGGATCATGGTCCAAGATATGATTGCGTTGACATACTGCCTCTACCGTGTATAGGTGTAGTCGGCTGATGAACAATTTATCAGACCCCACCGTCTGGGGTGGTTAGTTAATTTTGGTGATGACATCATGAATCTGACTGATTAATAATACGCTTATATTTCATCGAGAGGGAGGCATTGAGGTATTGTTGACAATTTTTGTGATTTGTATCAGACGACGGGGGAGGCGCTAAAAACGGGTTGATAGGGACAATGTTACTAATATATGGCTTTGTCTCCGGCATCACAGTCTACTTTTCGTTCATCCTTTACTACCGGAAATTATCTTCTGTACTAGTGGCAGTGTTCTGGTTCCTCCGGCGCCAACGAGTCTGCCGTGTTTGACATTATCTGAAAACATTGTGTCAGTTCTACTTTCCGCCGGCTTGATAATCACGGCTGAGACCACTGTTGCATACCCTTATCCTCACCTCTCTCATCGGAGTGCAAAGCCCTGGTTCAATGGAGGCGAGGGCTCAGGCCCATTCAACACGTCCAGTGCGTTTCAGTCCTTGTTCCAATGCCTCCTCACTGACCTAGGCGGCTCTCAATGAACAGAAAGCTCGGACCCACAAATTCCTGCAGAGCTTTTCACAGTTCAAAGGCATCATTCGCCTCTCTGGTTTTCAAGTGAGGGATGGTCGAGATGGAGATCAGTTTCCATACCCCTCGCAAATGGACACTACACGTTCAAGTACGACTACTAAGCCGTACATGTCTCAACCCACACTCGAACTCGAGGGAGGAGGGAAAAACAATGATGGTGAATTGTCTAAGCTATCGGGATTGTCGGAGCGCTTTCCTTCACGCGATGGGAATACACAAGAGGAACGATCGTTTGACCCAGATTTTCCGCTGCGCTCACACCCACGGTCATGCCGCAGTTCGAAAAAGTCCGGCTCGCCTTTACCAGGAACTCTCCAATTGCCTAGCCATTTCAATAGGCCAGTGCAATCCCCTAATAGAGTGGACAATACGGCTATCACACCTAATGAAATGCCTCCATTGACGGAGCCCACAATGACCTCTCAGCTTATCACGGACATCAATCCATCTTCGAAAGCACAGCCTGGTCGAAGAAGGACAAGTTCTGCAAGCTCCGTGCTTACCTCCAGCACTACGGTCAGAGCCAAAACCTCTGGACCATTAGCCAAGCTCAAGCAGTCGTTTTCGCAACTGCAGTTAACTTCATCTTTCAAATCTGACGTAACTGGTCAGCTTCTTAGTCCAGAATCTACTATTACACACGCTCTTCCGAGCTCATCCACGATTTCATCTCCGCCGCCCTCATCACCCTCCCAGGTCCCTGTTTCAAAGAGTCCAACACCAACAATCGTATCTTCCATATGCGATCCTCCTGTGCGAGCTGCTGCAACTTCTACTCCGACTATCAATCCGACTATGGCCGTTGTTTCTCATCCCCACTATCCCAACATAACGGCATCAGGAGCTCTGGCACCTATGTCCTTTCCAAAACATTTGCCGCCGCACCCGGGAAACATTCAGCAGCGTTCATCGGCGCAGCCGCCCAAACTTAATTTACTACCTGTAAATCCTCGAATAAGTCTAGCAATCTCGCCCACTTTGATGACCGACACCGGACCTGCGAGGTTCTCGCCTACAGTTATCTCACGGCCTATGCCACTGCCATTATCAAATTTGCCGACGTTGACGCCTCGACCGGATTCGTCAAAAGCGGCCTCTTCATTGCGTGGTACTCTTGGCTCAAGTGATCTGGGGTTTGGAGTAGGTGAGGCACTGGTGTCGAAGGATAATGGAAAACAGCAAAGTAGTAAAACACACTCAAGGATGGATGTGGAAAGGAGGGTTGGGAAACAGCAATTGAAGAGTATGCCCGCATTGCCGATTCAAGGATCCGGGAGGGGTGTAAATGGGCATGAAGAAAGTGACGGTACGGAGGAGGAGGATTCGGCAGATGACGAGGATGAACTTGAAGACGAAGAGGAGTCACCAGAAAGACCTGAATGCTCGAAACCTACATTTTTTGCGTCTGATATGAGCACAGACAGCTTCCGATCGAGCTTTGATACTTCAATGAGCACTGCTGGTTTGGACTGTGCATTGTCCCCTTCTATTTCAAATACTTTTCAGCGAATGAGAAAGAAAGAAAGAGATGGAGCACCTCCATTAGGATCGTCTTGTTACTCTGTACTCAATGGGGACCAGCTTCCACCGGCAACCACGGGTATTGGCTTGGTACCATTACTCAAGGAGCCTACGCCACCCCATGCACACCTTGGGCATGTGCAACATACGACAACTCCATCTTTACCAGAATTACAGTCAACTGATTCTCTATCAACACCATACCATGTTGGTGGCAAACTAAACTGCACTTTCTGCGAGCTGACCATGTTTATTGATTTGTAAAAACAGACCGCCAGATTGCCGGAAGTAGATGCGTCGAGCCTAGACATATCTTTCTTATCTGCTCCTTCGCTCAGAAGTTCTGCTGCTGCTGCTGCTATTTCTGTGGATGTTAAAGGGAAGGGAAGGGCTAGAGATCTAGATCTGCCCCTGACTTCCGGGTTGTTCACTCCTTCCGCTGCAAGTGCAACTATTACTAAAAGTGCGACCAGAGCGGAATATAATTATGATCCATCACAAATCCCATCTACAGTTACGAGTACGATATCTCCGACCACGAAGAATCCAAGCGGGAATGAGGATATTTTGGGAGCAGGAACCGGTTCTGCTTTCCGTATTTTGAATGATCATATTCATGGCCAGGGGTCTAGTATGACTAGCGCTGCCCAATCTCCTACTGAGACGATTAGGCAACTACCGTTGGAACGTGGTGTGGGTAAAAACTGGGGTGGTGTAGACTATTTCACAGCAAAAAGGCTCAGTCTCGGACCCGATGTGGATGATATGGCAGGTCTTGCCACGAGTCTGCCGCCCGCTTCTGCATGCGATCATTCTTCAATGACGACTTCGACTTCTTCATATCCCCATTTCCAGGCTCCTGTTGTATTTGCACCTTCGCCTACGTCGCATTCATCACAGACATCAAGATTTAGAGCTGAAGGATTCTTGGGTGATATGTCGAAGCCGAGAAGTCCCGCCTTGACGATGATGGGGCTTGATTCTGTTGGCAGGGTTGGTAGAGGGTATGCACATGATGCTCGAAATCTGGGTGGTGGCAATGTTGGAGGACAAGTGTTCACGATGCCAAAAATGTACAAGAGGATGAGTCAGAGTCAGGTGGATTTGCATACGATTGAGATGAGGGAGAGGAAAAGGTTGATGGAGGCGGAGGTGAGAGTTAAGGAAGAGCTGGAACTGGCAAAGTTTCGGGAAAGGGAGAGGAAGAGGGAGGTGAGTCTGAAAGGCAGGGAGGCTATAGAAATTATCGCTGCGGAGGAGAGGATTTCGTATGATAATATCAATGGTGCCGACGATAAAGGCGATGAAGAAGTACCTCCAGCTGTTCCGCCCAAGGTGGCCATGCCCCGTTCGCCGGTCATAGCTGCGACCACAAATACCATCACGATCAACGTACACGATGACGTTCCGTCCGCCTTCTTGTCAACATCAAAATCAACAACAATATCAGCAGCAACGCAAAGGCAAAACAGAGATAGATTGAGTACCGCTTCGCATTACCTCCGTCGACGTCGGTCAATGCCGATGTACGATGGATCCTCTGAACCTCCACCCTATCCCTCTTTCGCCCGTCATCCTCCAACCCAATACAGAATCATGCCTCGTGAGGATGAAGGTCATGAGTGCTTGCCATCCTATACCAACCCTATTTATCTCAAAGCCATTATGCCGAGAAAAATGGAATTCAGTTCTTTTGGAGTGCAAGCTCGGGACAGAAAATGGCGTAGAGTGATGTGTGTATTGGATGGGACTGTTCTAAGGGTGTACAAGTGTCCTCCAGGATGTACGGGTGTAGGTGCGTTGGGAGAGTGGTGGGAGAGGCAAGTTGGAGCTGGTGATGTTAGTTTGCAGCCGAGTCATGCTGGAGCAGTGTCAAATATTCAGATCGAGACAAGGGAGAGTAGGAGATTGGCAGAGGAGAGAAGAGATCTTGAGAGGCAGATCCAGAGGATTATGAAGGCGGAGGATGTTAACGATGGGAGAGAGACGGATGATGTATTTGAGCCTCCGCCTGCGATATTAGCTGAAGGGTGTTCGACGAGGTCGAGGACTGGATCGAGTGTGTCGTTGCAGCAGACACCGGTGATGTCAACGTCGAGTTCGTCGAAGTCGAGGTTTGCTCAGTTTCTGAAACCGGGACCATGGCATATGAGGTCGAAGAGCGAACATGTTAGCTTGAGGAATGTACCCGATCAGTCACCAAGACCAAGTTTGAATATTGCGAGCGGAAGTGGAGCGACAACACCGGGATCAGTAGCCAGCGCTAGGTCAGCATCGCCTTTTGGGAGCCCGAGGCCACAAACAGCGATGTCGAATTCGTCCCTGAACATCAGTGCATCAAATTCCGGTCTGACTGGGCGAGAGACGCCATCGCCGTCGATATATGGACACCAGCACCGTCAGGGACAACAGGGACACAAGTTGCAACGGCAATTTTTGTATTCCAATCGAGAGATAAGCTTTATACCTGACCCTGATCCTGAGGACTTGATAAAGGAGTACACACTGCAGAATGCGGAGAGTGGGATAGGGAATGATTATTTCAAGAGGAAGAATGTCATTCGGTTGAGGTTGGGGGGTGAGCAATTTCTTTTGCAGGCACGGGACGTGACGGGTGTGGTGGAGTGGATCGAGGTAAGATATTTCTTATCGTCGTTTCCTGTGGAGGGACTGACAGGATCATGTAGGCATTGCAGGCTGCGACGAACATTGCGTTGGATTTGGATGACCGGCCAATGCCTCGTGGACCATTATTTCCCAGGTAAGGCATCGCATTTCAGTCGTGTCAGGTGTGCTGACTGGTGTGGGCTGTAGACGGAGGCGGCGGCGGCGCCCGCTTGTTGGAGTGAACATTAATCCAAATGCAGAAGCAAACGTTCAAGCGGAAACGACGACTATGATTACGCCACCGTTCACCACTGCGGTAGTATAACCCTCCTAATTTGCAACGTGTGGCCGCATTCCTTTTTTTCTTTGCTTTATATTCATAATTTATTCTTCATGTGGACGAGTGCAGAGCTTTGCAGTGATTTATGGTTGATCTATGTAATTTAATTAGCGTAGACATATAATGCAATTAATTGCCCGTAATACCTGAGGTGGCACGATGAGAGGCGGATTCCCACGCGCTTGCCCGAAGTTGACCGGTTTTGGTAGAAGACAGTGTTATCTATACTGCCATTGTCATCGATATTCTCCTCTAACCTCTCAGGCCTCCAATCACCAAAAAATATTTCTCTTTATTTTCTTCTCTTTCCATCGCCCCCGCTTTCTCTCCGTCTCCATCTCATTTCTTGTCACCACTCCCGGCCGCTGACTTCCCTGATCCCGACCATACCCCAGCACCCTGAGCCACAAGCTGAACAATGGCAGAAACAACGCCGGAGATCGATCTTGACTCTGTCATAGACCGTTTGCTAGAGGGTGAGTCGCTTTTAGTGTCAGGTCTAGGGCCACGCTGGTGACTCCTTTGTGTGTTCAACAACTACCGAGCCTCCGTCATCCTGAACCTATGTTAAACAGTCCCTACCGTTCCCGTGGCGGGCAGTGGAAAGAGAGAGATAGGGTGCTCCTGATGGATGTGTGTACAGACCGTCACTGCGTTGGGTCATTCAGAGCAATTTTCCAGTCAGGCGCAAAAAAATTATTTCCCCTTTGCGTCCGTGAAGTGTGTGCGCTGGCACTTTATTCTGACTGCTGGCACTGCCCTCCACTTGAACATGCTGACTCACCCTTTGACATTCTGTCAACAGTGCGCGGAAATCGACCTGGCAAGCCTGTACAACTCCAAGAGTATGAAATCAAATACCTTTGCACAAAAGCTCGCGAAATTTTTATTACACAGCCTATTCTTCTTGAGCTTGAAGCTCCCATTAAGATCTGTGGTATGGCTCATGAGAACGTTGCTATCATGTCTCTGGCTACACTTGACGCCTTCTCTCGCAGGTGACATTCATGGCCAGTATTATGACCTCCTCCGACTTTTTGAGTACGGTGGCTTCCCGCCGGAAGCCAATTACTTGTTCTTGGGCGATTATGTCGATCGAGGAAAACAGTCCTTGGAAACCATTTGCCTGCTCCTTGCCTACAAGATCAAATACCCCGAAAACTTTTTTATTCTTCGTGGAAATCACGAGTGTGCAAGTATCAATAGGATTTACGGCTTTTACGATGAATGTGCGTTTTTCGAGATCCGTTGCCCATGAAACTTCATACGACATCCCATTTTTCTCTCCATAGGCAAACGCCGGTACAACATCAAGTTGTGGAAGACTTTCACTGATTGCTTTAACTGCCTGCCTATTGCAGCCATCATTGACGAAAAAATTTTTACGATGCATGGAGGACTCAGTCCGGATCTACAGTCGATGGAACAAATACGCAGAGTTATGCGGCCGACGGATGTTCCCGATACAGGTACGCCTTTCTGCCTATCAGATTTACCCATTTCTTAATGTACTGACACGTGTCCTTAGGGTTACTCTGTGACCTGTTGTGGTCGGATCCAGACAAGGACATTACAGGCTGGTCAGAGAATGACCGTGGTGTATCCTTCACTTTTGGCCCGGATGTCGTATCAAGATTCCTGCAGAAACATGATATGGACTTGATTTGTCGAGCACATCAGGTGTGTTGTTGTCTAATATTTTTATTGTGGATATATGAGCTTTTATGCTACCGTTTATGCTATCTTTGTCAACTGTTTGTGCTGATCAACTTATTCTTAGGTTGTCGAAGATGGATATGAATTCTTTGCAAAGAGACATCTCGTGACGTTGTTTTCGGCGCCAAATTACTGTGGAGAGTTTGATAATGCGGGCGCGATGATGAGCGTGGACGAGACTTTGTTGTGCTCCTTCCAGGTTCGCCCTTTGGTTTCTTAAATTCTGTCAATTTATATATTGATTTTCTTTGTCTTCGTATTGTGCAGATCTTGAAACCGGCAGAGAAGAAGGCCAAATATCCATATGGTGGGATGAATATGGGAAGACCTGTAACACCACCCCGCAAGCAAAAGAAGAAGGATGCCAAGATGGGCTGAAGGGTTGTCATGGGCTGACAACCATGGTCGGGGATGGTGGTGAGAGGTGGAAGGGCCAAAAATGGGGCATCTCGGTGGCGGCGCAGCTTTTTCCTTTCAATTTTCTGTTGGCTGAGGGGAGAAATATATTATCTAGATCATGTGGTCGATGGAGGACTCAGGTCAGCAGTTAGACCTAGTTTGGGGACGAGGAGCAGACAGCAGGTCATCACTTTTTTTCCGAGGGATTTTTTGGGAAAAGATGACAAGCAGACGATATTTCTTTCTTTTTTTTCTTATCGCTTTTCCCTTCCATTGTTTTGTTCCACACTTATCTCTGGTCAAACGGTCGACAATCCAACCATTCGTATCGGAAAAACGGAGAGTCAATATCAAGCCTACCTGATTCAGTGACCAAAGCAAGGGGATTCTCTGCATGAAGTTATCGATCGAAGTTCCACGCGTTAGGGTCCTTTTTCCAAGCTCGTATGGTCGGGAACAGGTTATGCTTGTTTATCCAACACATACGGATGCAAGCCCAGACCGGCAGCTTGGACAGTTATTGGATTCTGTGTGACGGTTCATATCTCACTGGCTTATCCGCCCTCTGCATCTTGTTGACCTTTGCCCTGTTGCCTGTTTTTGTTCACTATCGGTTTGTTGTCCAACTCTGCCTGCTTCTTTTACTATCGTATACACTTGTCGTAGCATATAGTATTTTTCTCGGTTTGTTATCGTCATCATTTCTCATTACTCCGATGTTCTTTCCAGACTCTGCGTCTCGTCTATGTTGCCTTTTTCTGACCAATTCTATCTACTCCCCGCCTGTGGACTTCCGAAAGGCTATTTTTGTATCACTTGATCATCTCCTGTTTTTCCGTGCAGTTTTTTCTCGTTTATTGTTTCTGCCAGCTTTTAGCCTGTTGTTATATTGACTTTCAAGCTTCAGTATTCCAGTTCACGAGATACATCCCCTTCTTTGCTCTTTTCTCTTACCAAGTTCCGAACTTTTCCCTCTCTTTCTCTCTCTCTCTCTCTCTCTACTTAGGCTGTGTTAGTATATTATGCTGCTGATTATACCAGACCTGAATTAATTAGTCATTTATAGGTATTCATGTGGCTGAGTTGGGCGGCGTTCGAAAACCAATTTAGGATAGGGACCTTGTGATGTCGGTGGAGGTTGCCGAGTTCCGGAGCCTCTAATACAAAGAATGAGATGACTGAGATGACCACCGAGCATGAACTATTCATGATGACTTTTGATGCCCTTGCAAATGGTTCCTGACCCACTTGTCATTGGAAGTTGCAGTGATATGATAGTGATATGATATCCTGGAAGTGAGTACTGGACAGCTGACAACTGCTTGTACAGATAAACACCTCCAGCTACCGTTACACTGATCTACCTGCTGAAAAGAGAGAGAGAGAGACACTGACCAAAGGACAGGGCAGGAAATGGGTAGTCACCTGTTTGTTGAAGTGCTATGAGTCAATGCATTGCCTCTATGAGTGATGTGGGAGAGCAGATGGATGACATGTGTGTGATGACATGCGTGTGACGACTTGATTTAATGACATTGCTACGGAATAATTTATTTGTTCTAATCAAAGGTGTCTTTCAACGTGGCTAACTTCCAACGTGAATTGTCAAAGAAAGTAGACCTCTATTGGAGCTGTACCTTAGGATTAGGTACAAGTCCGGCTGATTTCTGACCATCAATCAGAAGCTTGCGTTCGGATCACACTGTACATTTCAACTTATTTGCGTAGTCCTGCTCTGAATGAGCAATGCCACAGGATGGACTACTACTCATGCGGAGATCAGCAGGATGCTCACGTGTGTCTCGACATCGATGGTCCCTAGTTCTCTTTCCCCCGCCCGCCCTGACCCACTTCTAATGAATAGGATATTGTAAAATCTCAAACACCGGATGTGATGGCTAAAGCAGTGCACAACAAAGCAGCTGATACTTATAAGTTCACAGATAGATATCTTCAAGACGCGACTCGTGAGAAGTCGCTCTACACTTTGTCTCACTCTACTCTGTCCTCTGTCATGTTTTCCCTGGAGCAAAAGACCTTTTGCATTCATATACCCCAGGAAATCTATGATCTTATCATCCACCAGGCCAAAACCGATCGCTCAACTCTTTACAACCTCTGTCTCGTCTCTAGCTCCTTTCTCCCACAGGCTCAGAGGACGTTATACCACGACCTCAATATCTCAACTGATGGATATTCCCTCTGCTCTGGTTGGCGCATAAACGCCACACAAGCCATGAGCTTATTCCGAACCCTGACCGAACTTAATCCTGCTCTAGCGAAATATGTGCAGAGCCTCTATCATCGCTTATTATCTTGTCACGGCTTCGTTGAAAGGTTGTATTGGAACCGCTTCCAACAAACGCTACGGCTTTTGTCCAATTTAAAACGGCTCACTATCACATGCATAAATCCGATTCCCGATCTCTACACCGGTTGCTCCTTTCGACTTGAGGTTTTTGGCAGCGACAGAGCCTGTGATGAGCCCGTGATGCATGATGCTACATTACAACACCTAGCTGCTCAGCCTGATCTTCGGTCATTGTACGCCTGGAGATTCTGTCGCTCTGAAGAACATCTGCCCGCCACCTATTGTCCGAACCTCGAGGCGCTTACGGGAGATCGTCGTACCATTGAGAGTATCCTGCCTGGTCGGTCTGTCACCAGATTGACATGGATACCTGATTCTGGCGAAGACATCTCAAGCCCACCTCAAAGTATTGCAGTGGAACTATCGAATATTCGCATTCTCTCCCTGGGAGGATATTTTAAACGTCTGTGCCTTCGTCAAGTCATTCCGTATCTACCTTCACTTGAGGTTCTAAGGCTTTTTGGAGAAACGAGGGAGGTAAGATGTCATTTCTTTCTATGACACTGTGACGCAATGGCATTTACTACTTCTATTAGCTCAATCTTCTCCACGAACTAGAATTGATCCCGAAATTCCCTAATCTTCGCATTTTCATCTGGACCGCGGGATTTGCCACATCCGTACAATGGATATATTTTGGTGGCTTCGGAGATGAAACGAGTGTCGAAGACCAACGACACTTGGTGAATGGATGGTTCTTGAAGTCGAAGACCCTCCAAACAGCCTACTTCCACGTTCACAAACGTAGGTCTGAGCCGCAGAGCTATCTCCGGTGGACGAAAGGCGAGACTGAACCGGCTGTTGTTGGATGTGAAGAAGCGATAGAATCTCATGATGTTGTTTCGTGGTATCCCTAACTAACATTGGAGATCAGGAGACTGAAATTGGTATATCGTCTATGTATTACTAACGGCTCTAAATAGCTAGCGAACAATAGCGAGCAATTGCTTACATACCTGTTTGATTTTGTGGACATTCCCCTCTAACATTGGAAAAAGTGGATTTTTCAGAATCGTCAAGGAAAATGCTAGCGACACCAGGATTAGAGTAGCGGTAAATTGTACATTTTGGGGTAGCTGGCTATAGTTGCATATCAGCGTAACTATGCCAGTGTCTGCGGGCGAGTTTGAGAGCTCCTGTAGTTGGCAGTCCAGGCTAAATATCTGATGTTATGGCTTTATGTACATTTAGCATTTTCCTAAAAGAAATCAATAAAGATAACGAACTATCAAGTCAGTAGAATTACTACTAAGATCTTTTTTTTTTAAATCAACAATTTATTACATGGGGTGCAAGGGCAGACCATGGTAGCTACTTTGTAACTACATACATTAAGACACAAACTACATGAGTATGGAAAAGAAAAAGAAAAAAGAAAAGAAAGAAAGAAAGATAAGACAAGAAAGCAAAGAAGGAGAAAAGGAGAAGTTAACAAAGCAACAAGCAATTTATAGTAATGTTTTCTCCAAACGAAACTGTTAAACTCCAAAAAGAGAGTAAAATGACTTATCATATCCCTCCTTGGATTCCAATACTTGTTATATCTTTTACAATCATGGAGGATATGACACCTAGTTTCAATGGGATAATTGCTGCACAGACACTTGAAATCTTCCTGAGGGAAGAATCTCAACCTATACTCGTCAATCAGAGCATGATTTACTATAGCTATGGTCACTCTCACACATAGTGAATTTGAGTGCCCAAAGTACTTGAGCCATGTTCCACCTTTAGAATACATTGGCTCTAAAGATAAGGAGCTTAAGGAAATGATTGCCCTTTTCATCCGATGCTTAAAAAGTCATTTTCCATATGGAAAGAATATTATCACACTCACTTTTCTTGCTGAAGTCCCATGATGACTTGCAAGGATACTGAGAACAAGGATGGAACTGTTTGGTTTCCTTTATCTATGACTTTATGCAGAGACCATTCACAACAACTAGGACATTCCCAAAATTCAATTGAGTTATAGTGATTTTTAGTGAAGAATTTTCTGAGCTCCGCTGAAATTACTGCCACATGTATTTGAAATGGATGCAATGAAGAATCAAAAATTCTTCTTGCAGCATGGATAGAGTCTGTAATAACAATGATTTTTGAAATACCAGATATAGTGGTGACTTGGTTGATATCATATCTAATGGCAAATAATTCAGCTTCTGTGGATGTAACATTCACTGTATGATGGATAGTTTTGATGATAGGTTTGTCATGTATGTGGATATGTGCAATAGATGTCACTATGTTATTCTTGATACTAGCATCAGATTACAACAAGAGCATAAGAGGGGTCTAAAGAAAAATTGATTGCAATATTGTTGAGGTGATGAATATGTGATTTGATGCTTTCATCACTTTGTTTGTTTGAAGAATGGAAAGAAAAATGACTATGAAAAGTGTCAATAAGATGAGAACCCAGAGCAAATTCCTTGTTAAATGGGTCAAAAGAAGGAAATATTTTGTTAAATCTATTGTCCATGTTAATAATTGGTCTCTTGATTATTAACCGTTGATACAGAATGAGTGCTTCCAATGATAATCAATGAGGAGTGTTATTGACCAATGGTTTTGATTCAAGTAGTGATCTTAAGATATGATTGTGAGAAAGAAAAAGAGCTCTAAGTTGCAATCTGCCACTGAGCTTTCAGAGATGTAAGTGAATTGGGATTAGACCTACAATAGCTTCAATGCTAAAAGAAGGCAACATTTGAAAAGCACCTAGAATTCAGATGGTGGTGTTATGACTTAAGCTATGTGTTAAGCAAAAGACACACTCTTGTATTAAGTAACACAAGAGAACTTGATAGAATTTCTAAGTACAAGACATCTACCTTATATACAAACTACTGATGGTCTGCGCTACACTCCTTTAGCCCTACCCTAATGACTATATATTTATCTTAAGGTCGACATGTGTTAACCATACTATATGACATCATCATTTTTAGAACCTTCTACATTGTTTCATTGCATCATATGAGCATGTGACTTATGTGACCATGACATGTGACATCACATTTTGTCTTCTTTGCCTATATCTAAATAAAGAAAGAGAAACTCAAAATAAAATAAAGAAACATAAATAAAGGAAAATAAAATAAGACCAAGTCCATCATTCACAACTCTGACAGATGGCTCTTCTTTGCATTTTATTCAGCTCCTTGAGTGGGTAAGATAACAGTGCTTTGTTGTAGAACTATAGTTGAAACTCATAAAGAGTGATAAGAAGAATACAACTTCTGTATAAAAGTCACTTCTGTTGGAGTTTAAGATCCCAAACAGAATTTCTAAGAATCTTCATATACTTGACTGTAGAGATGGCTTTTTTCACATAGAAGTCGATATGTTGCTAGAAGGATAACTTCCTATCAAAAATGAAACCCAAGTATTTCCATGTACTTTTGGGATGAAGAATTGGACCTCCTAATGCAGAGAGGTTAAGCAGAGAAGGGTCAAAAGCTCCATGCAATCTATAAAAATAGAAAACCTCTGTTTTCCTGTATTCTATTATTAGATCAAATCTTTCTAAGATAGAAGAGGTGATGTTGTAACTACAGAAAAGAAGAGAGTTTAAAATTGTTAGTGATTTGCTTTAGATCACAAGAAGACCATCATCAACAAAAGAAAGAATAGAAACAGGAATTTTAAGGATTTTTAGATGTTTTTCAAGAATATGAAGAACAAAAGTAATATATAAGGCAGATAGAATGGGAGAGAGGGCTGAACCTTGACCCACTCCAACATTAACATTGAAAAAAGAAGAGAAAAAGTTATTCCAAAAATATTGAGTTTTTTTCCCTATAAGATAATTGGAAAAGAAACAAGAAACTTTAGGGTCAAATCCAGCTTTTCTAATTGTAAGAGGAAGAAGTTGATGATTCAAGAATGGGAAAAATTGGGTGATATTGAATACCAAAGTACTCATCATGTTGTTTCTGACCCAACTAGTATGAATGAAATGCATAAGGGCAATACTAGCATTAGAAGTTGACTATTGTTTTAGACTACCCAGTTAGCTCAGATAAATAAAATTGTTTGAGATCAATTGGAATTATAGTCTTTCACTGATAACTTTTTCAATAAGTTTTCCTATAGTGTTGAGAAGAACAATAGATCTAAAGGCTTTAGGAGAATTGTATAACTTCTTGTTGGGTTTGGAAATGATGATAGGTGTAAAGAATTTGAAATATGAAGGCTAGTGACCTAATTCAAAGCATGCATCAGCAATATTAACAATTTTCTTCAAACATATGTTGTCTTTGATAATATATTTGAAGTGTCTCTATGTTAATTTGTCAGGATCTGAAGACAATGAATTGTTACACTTGATAATAAAACTAGTGAATTCTGCTTTGGAAAATGAAACCCAACTTGTTGGGAATTTGTCAGAAATCTTGTCCAATATGCTAATGTTGATTTGATGATTTTAAGCTATGTTGAAAGACAAATGGAGAGCTTGCTAAAAATCTTCAATTTTGAAATAGGGACAGCTATTATGTTTAATCACTTCAACAGCAGGTATCTTTCATTTGTTGACTCAATTCATGAGTTCCCATGGGCAATGTCTCTTGTTGGTGATTTCTTAGATCTTTTGGTTAAAAAACAGATGCTTAGTACTTTTGACTATCTTCTTGAATTGCTTCCAATCCTCAATTCACTTAGACAACTTGTACTTTTCAAGGTCTTTGTTACAATTTGCATTCCACCAACTCTTGGAATGTTTGGTGATGTTAACAATCTTTGAGTTCTTGGCCTATATTCTTTCCATAGTATAAGCAAGAGATTAAATAATGTTTTAAAGGAAATCTACATCTGAGATATCATTAGTGTCAATATCTCTGATAGCCTTGATTAATTCAGTGACAAAGTTTTTCTCTTTCTTGCTATCTTTGACAATCTTATGCTTTTTGGTTTGAATATATTCTTCGAAGATTAGGATAGTAACTGTTAGTGAAGTATAATCTGAAATGAGGTGCTACTTGGAATGGATGAAATGACTGTCAAGTTCTTCTGACCCTAATCTAAGAAATGTTAGGTCAAGGACCAAATTTAAGTCTTGATTGTTGTCAGAGTATCTAATAGGAATGTGGTTAGTGGGTTTAGAGAGACCTAAATATAATGAATCTACAATGTTAAAAAGTAAATTCTTATGAATAGAATAATGTAGGTTATTAGAATCCTACAAATTTCTTAATGTTGAAGTCACTAGTTATAATTAGAACATTGTTGATATTAGCTTCAATATCCTTGAGATACTTTAAAGCTAATTGAGATGAGTCAGAATAAACATTTAATAGGGAGAAAATTAAATTATTGTTGAAAAAGAAATATATGTAATGACTCTTGGAGAGTTATTTGCTTTAGAGGGATTCCTAAAAAAGGTTATCCAATTAGGGTGATTCAGGACTTCTACCAATTCTTCTCCATCTTTACTTCTTGAACTTGGTATCAATCAAATTGTTGTCCATAATAGTTTTTATATAAAGATGACATCAAAATAAAACTGAGTTTCTAAGATTGTGTTGACAACTGAATTGTTTTTTCACATGTTTTGTGAAAAAATCTTAATCTCTTTGATAATCATGAAAGGTTACCATTCACAACTGAATAAATTGATTGTCTTCTACTCTTATAAAGCTTTTGATATTCTCATTCTCTATTAAAGCAATGCTTCCAGAATAGACATAAGTTCAAATTGGTCTGATGATCTCCTTTGCAATCTGAGCACTTGAATGAGTGAGGGCATAGTTCATTCTGCTTGGTTTCTAACCATTAGTCTTAGAGTTAGCCTTACAATACCATGCAAATTGATGGTGATGTTCAGATATGTGAGGACCATTATACTTAATACGTTTGGATTCTTGGATCCTATATGTAAATGTAGCATGCTCCTATTTCCAACAATTCTTGTATTGTAGAATATCTAAGTTTATATTTGCCTCCTGAACTATGGCAATAAAGCTTCCAACATTGAAGCACCTGTTGATTAGTCCCTTTACTTTACTCTCACTTTGCATATCCCACCAGATGATGGCTATGTCTGACTTTGGCAATATCTTGATTACTTTTGGTTTAGAGGCAATTGATATGTTATTGAAGATATGATTGTTTTGCAAGATTTTCTTAACCACATCCAATGTTAAAGGAGTATTTGTGTTTTCAATGAGGTAAGGTAAGCCAATAATCTTGAGATATGACTTTGACTGAGGTAATCAGGAGGTTTCAACATTCTCTGAATTAATTTGGTTTGAATTCTTAATATATTTTTCTATAGTTTGAAGATCCAAAGAAGAAGCTACTTTGTCAGTTACAATGACAATACTAGATGTCTCTGAATGAATGTAATCCACTTTGATTTCCAATTCGATATTCTTAAGCACTCTATCAATGTTAGTAATATGATCACTTGATTTCAACATAAATTTGACTATATTGTCATTGTTCATTGGAACAATGACTTGCTTTCTTAATAGTTCTTTAGTAGTCATGTTAAGTCTTGGTTTTAGTTTACTATTTCTATTGATAATTTTCTGAATATTTTCAATTTTTTTAGCTTGTAGATTAGGGAATATCTTCTTGATCTTTAAGACTTCTCTAGTATTATTATCTGATGATGACACTTAAGCATAAAATTTCTTTTGTTTTTTCATCTTTCTTGAAAAATTTTGCTGGAATAAAAGGAGGCAATCTGTTGATAGTAGTTGGTTTGTCATTACTCTTGCTATTACTGTTTTTGGGTATATTGTTGTTATCAGCACTAAGTACATCCTAACCTGATTTGTAAATGACTGAGATGAAGTCCCAAGCCACATTACTAATACCTTTGAAGTTGTCAAAATCATTAACTTTACCTCTCTCAACGGATTTGTTGAGAATATATTTTGTCAATTGGTAAAGAGATATCTTGATATTCTTGATATCTGATAGTAAGTGTTCTATTAGTTCATGAAGTGAAATGGGGCAGAAATTGTTATCCCAGGAATCTTGATCTGTAGTCTGATTTATGTCATATGGTAATTGAATATTAAGAGTTGACTGCTGACTGCTATTTGTGTCAAGAATGAAAGAAGTAGACTTAATATTTTCTTATTTTTCTCTCTCACTTTTATTTTATTTTCAATTTATTTTCCTTTATTCTATTTTTAGAACTAGGGTTAGGATTAGAGTGACAAGATCACGCTGTCACACAGCAGGTCACATCACATGACACATAAAAGGATATAGAAGGTTCTAGAAGGATGATGTCATACAATGTGTGATACATATGTTGACCTTAAGGCATATACATGGTTGTTTAGGGTAGGCT
>Ga0157368_1000220_pt1 | contig 27881 bp, 31 predicted proteins | sample AttbisABBM3_FD_113146 | JGI IMG/M metagenome (GOLD analysis project Ga0157368, IMG submission 113146) | Fungus gardens microbial communities from leaf cutter ant in Botucatu, State of São Paulo, Brazil - Atta bisphaerica ABBM3 | ecosystem: Host-associated > Fungi > Mycelium > Unclassified ... | reverse complement strand
ATAGTCTACCTTATATACTTGTACAGATGGTCTGTGCTAGCTACTGTGCACCCTACCCTAAATGACCATGTGTAAAGCATGAGGCCAATATGTGGTGTCCATATTATATAACATCACTTTGTTTCAAAACTTTCTACTCCCTTCCCTTAAGTTCCATGATCACTGTTGTGACCACACCATCAGATGTGACTGGTGTGACAGTGTGACAGATCACTTCTAACCCTAACCCCAGAGTTCTAAAAATAGAAACATGTAAAATAATTAAATGAAAATGAAAAAATAAAATAAAATAAAATGAAGTTTATTGTTTTGTACTCTTACAAGAATAGTTCAGCCTTAATTGAAGTAATGTTTACCACATAATACAGAGTTTTGATGATAGGTTTGTTGCAGATGTGAGTATGAACAATAGAGGTTGCCACATTGTTTTGATACTGGTATCAGTAACAACAAGAGTGTACAAATTATCTAATGAAAATACGATAACTAGATTATCAAGTTGGCATATGCAAGATTTGAGGTTAACATTGCTATGCTTGTTGTAAGGATGAAAAGAAAAGTGATTAGGAAAAATATCAATAATGTAGGAACTAGGAGAGAATTCCTTATTAAGAGGATTGAATGAGAGAAAGACTTTGTTGAATCTGTTGTCTATGTTAATAATAGAGCCTTTAATAATTTTCCTTTGATGGCAAGATAGCAAATCCAGGGATAGGCAATGAGAGTTATAACAGTTGGATGGTCTTAATTCTAATAATGAGTACAAGATATGGTTGTGAGAAAGTGAGTAGCTCTCAGTTGAGCTCTACCACTAAGCTTGCAAAGATGTAAGTAGATGGGGATAAGACCTACAATTGCTTCAACACCAAAGGAAGGCAAAGTGTAGAAGGCACCTAGAATCCAGATGGCCACTCTTCTTTGTATTTTGTTAAATTTCTTGAGAAGATATGAAAGTGGTGCTTTATTATAGAACCATAACTGGAAACTATAGAGAGTAATAGAAAGGACACAACTTCTATATAGAAGTCACTTCTGATAAGAGATAAGACTGTGGGTGGAATTTCTGAGGATTTTCATGCATTTGACAGTTGAGATAGCTTTGTTTGTATAGAAGTTGATATGCTGATAGAACAATAGTTTCCTGTCAAAGATAAAACCTAGGTATCTCTAAGTATCCCTGGGTCTTAAAAAAGAACTTCCAAGTGCAGAGAGATCAAGCAGAGAAGGGTTGAAGGCTTCATGAGATCTAGAAAAGTGAAAAATCTCTATTTTTCCATATTCTAGAATGAGACCAAATTTCTCCAGAAGAGAAGAGACAATATTATAACTACAAAAGAGAATGGAGTTCAAAATTATCAGAGATTTACTCTAGGCAATAAGGAGATTATTGTCAACAAAAGATAAAATAGAAACCAGAATTTTTAAGTTTGTTAAGCAATTTTCAAGAATATAAAAGACAAAAGTAATATATAAAGTGGATAAGATAGGAGAGGGCCAAACTTTGCTCTACTTCAACATTAATATTAAAAAGGGGAGAAGAAATATTGTTCCAACAATACTAAATTTTCCTACCTACTAGATAGTTTGAAAAGGAATGATTGACTTTTGAGTCACATCTAGCTTTCTTAACAATAATCAGAAGGAGATAATGGTTTAGCAAAGGGAAAAACTAGGTGATATCAAATACTAGGATACTCATCATGTTATTTTTGATCCAGTCTAAATGAATGAAATAAGTAAGGATGACACCAGCATCAGATGTTAACCTTTGCTTGAGGCCTTCTAGTTGGCAAGGGTGAATGAAGTTATTCAAAATCAGATGAAACTGAAGACATTTGCCAATGACTTTTTCAATAAGCTTTCCCAAGGTATTGAGGAGAATAATAGGTCTGAAAGACTTGGGGAAGTCATAAGACTCTTTGTTGAGCTTGGGAATAACAATCATTGAGGAATTTTTAAAATGAATAGCCAAAATCCTAACTCAATACAAGTATTAGCAATACCAATAGATCTTTTCAAATATAACTTGTCTTCAATAATAATCTTGAGATGCTGCCATAACAATTTGTTAGGACCTGGAGTAGACAAATTGTTGCATTTAGTAATAGACCTAATAAATTCTTCTTCTGAAAAAGAAGGCCAGCTTGTAGAGCTTTTACTTGGAATTTTATCTCAGATGTCAGCATCAAATTGTTGGTTTTGAGCTATATTGAAAGTTGAGTGAAGAGTATGCTACAGATTGTCAATTTCTAAACACAGATGGTTGTTGTATTTGATGGCTTTAACAGCTGGAAGCTTGTATTTTTTGACCCAGTTTATAAGTTCCTATAGACCTTCTTTTTTGTTTGAAATTTCTTGAATCTTTTGGTCAAAGAATGATTGTTTTGTACTTTTAACCATATTCTTGAATTATTTCCAATTCTCTAATCTCCTAGATGACCTATACTTCTTGAGGTCTCTACTGCAGTTCACATCCCATCAACTCTTTGAATGTTTGGTAATTTTAATAATTTTGGCATTCTTTTCCCATGTTCTTTCAATGGCATTGGTAAAAAAGTTGATAACATTTTTAAGCAATTTAATATCAGATAAGTTGTTCATATTGATAGATTTGAAAGCTTTGATTAAATCACTGATGAAAGATTTCTCTTCTTTACTATCTTTGATGATCAACTGTTTTTTAGTTTGAATATATTCCTCAACAATTGGTATAGTAATGGTGAGTGGAGCATAGTTCAAAGTCAGATGCCATTCAGGATGGATGGAGTGGTCATCAAGTTCTTCTGATTTGTATCTTAAGAATATAAAGTTGAGAACTAAATTTAAATCTTAATTATTATTCAGATACCTAGTAGGGATGCAGTTAGTAGAAGATGATAGGCCCAGAAATAAAGAGTCTGTAATGTCTATGAGTAAATCACTATGGATAGAATGGTGTGGGTAGTAAGGATTTCACAAGTTATCTCTGATGTTAAAGTTACCCATCATAATGTGAATATTGTGAATATTGACTTCAGTATTCTTGAGATATTTTAAAGCTGATTGAGATGAATTCAAATAAATATTAATCAAAAAGAAAATGAGAGAAATATCTCTGTAGTTATAGATATCTTTATAAAGGGAGAATCAAAACGATAAGAGTCTGATGTTGACATATGTGATAATTCTTAGATAGTCATTAGTATTTGATATGTAACTTGCAAAAGTTAGCCAGTTGGAATGATTTGGTACACCAACTAAAGCTTCACTTTTTCTGCTTTTCAAGCTTTGAATAGAACAGATAGTAGTCCAAGACAGTTCTTGAATAAAGATGATATCAAAAGAAAAATGATTTTTCAAGATTGTGTTAACAATTGAATTGTTTTTCCATATATTTTACAAAAATATTTTAATATTCTTGATAATCATAAGTTATTACTGCTCACAGCTAAATGAATTGACTGATTCCTGGAATCCTAGAATTCTTAATATTTCTTAGAATGCCACTCTTTGTTGAAGTAGTAGTACAGAACAGACAAACATTGAAGTCAGCTTGATGATCGCTCTTACAGTTGATACATTTGAAAGTATGAGGGCATAGTTCACCTTGATTGGTTTTGAGTCAAAGAGGGTTGATTTTGAAGTTCAGCTTACAACACCAAGTGAAACGGCAATGGTATTTAACCTTATATGGACCATTGTACTTGATGCATTAAGATTCTTGGAAATAGCATATAAATGTTGTATGACTCCATTTCCAGTAATTCTTGCATTGGGGAATGCCTGGGTTCATGTTGGCTTCTTGTACAGTAGCAATGAAAATTTCCTACATTAAAGCTATAATTAATAATCTTCTTAGCTAATGTTTCACTATGGGAGTCTCAAATGTCAATCTATATAATGGCCATATCAGATTTGGGTGATACTTTGACCACATGGGATTTGAATGCAATTTTTATGTTGTTAAAGATGTGAGTAGCTTTGATGATACTTTTGATAATACTAGAGTCGATAGGAATGTTGGTGCCTTTAAGAAGGTAAGGGATGTCTAGGATTTTAAGATATGATTTAGACTGGGGAAAACAAGCTTCTTGAATATTGTTGGGGTCCATATTGTTGGCATTCTTGATATAATTGCTGATAACACATATGTCAGATGGGGAGGCAACTTTGTTAGAGACTATTATGAGTTCTTTATAATCTGTTCAAAGAAAATCAATTATAACATTTGATTTGAGAGTGCAGTTTAAATTGATGACATATTTACTAGATAATACCACAAATTTCTTGATGTTATTGTTGTCCATGGGGATAATAATTTGCTTGTACAATGGGCCTTTGGTCATTATGATTATACATAGTTTGGGATTGCCCAAATTATTCATGGTCTTGTAGATGTCTTTGATTTTCTTGTCAGAAAGATTAGAGAAATTTTCTTTTAGCTTGAGGATGTCTTGAACATTCACAGAGGAGGCTTGGGCATAAGTACAAGTGGGTTTGTTAGTAGGCTTATCACTGCTTTTCTTATCATGGAATTTTGATTTTGCCATATCTTCCTTGGAAGATCTGAGAAAAACTTGAGGTAGAGGAATGTTAGTGAATTCAATAGATTTAGAGAGAGAGAATCTGTCTGATTTTTTCCCCAAAGGTTTAGTAGGAACTTTAGTGGTGAATTCCTCTTTGATCATGTCATGGAAAGATTTGTTGCTGCTACCAGCTTTTAATACATTCCAATCTCCTTTGAAAATAGAGGTAATGAATTCAAAGGCAACCTGCCTGAATCCTTTTAAACATAGAATATTACCTTTCCTGTTATTTTTGATATGACAATTGGCAATAAAATATGACATTCTTGACAAGAATATTTTGATATTATCAATATCAATGTCTTGAGTACCGTGTTTTCCAAAGATGGAGATTAGCTGAGTATGACCTTCCTATAAGTTAAGGTTATCTGGCTGAATTTTTTCATAAGGCAAGGATGATATATTAAAACTACTTTGAGTCAAATTGGGGAATATAATGTTAGCATAGTCTATGTATGTGGTAGAACCATAGGAATTGTTGTCTGCTGGCATTTGAATGCTGCTTTTCCCTCTCTTGGGAATAGCATATGATAGGTAAAAATTCTCTGCCTTGGTCTGATTAGCCTAGTTGGGATCATCATTTTGAACCTCCATGCAATCATGATATTCCATAGAAGATACTTTGGACAGCACAGACAAGTCTCTTGAAGAATTTGTGCTTGCTATGGTAGTTCTGTCTCTAAGGGCATCCATGTTAATGTCCTCTGATACACCATTGATATCACAGAGGTTAGACATAGCTGAAGTGGGAGCAAAAAGATTTGTATTCACAATTTCTCTGTTAGACACTACCATACAAGATGGTGGTATGAAAGAGAGAAGTAATAGTCCATTATACTGTTAACTAGCTGTAATTGAATGGATCTATTTTATAAATATTAGAAATAGAAAATAAGAATAGAAATTCTATTCATTATACATCTGCTAACATTCTTAATCCTTATCTCACTTTGGAAACTGCAAATTGTCAGAAGTTAATTTGATACTAAGGCCTATCACCCAACAAGCAAATATTTGCATAGTGAATAGAGAGAAGAAAAAGTATTATAAGTGATGTTATTACCAAGACTGCATCTTGATATCTATCATGTATTCCTTATGGTTGATAGGTATCTTTTGCCTCGGTTGCAAACTAAGCTGAGCTCATGAATATAACAGAGACAGCTAAGAAAATACTATAGGGGCTAACTCTCAGTGATATGACAACAGAGTCCAGGAAACAAGTCACCAGACAGTGAAGCATGGATCTGTGTGATCTATAGTAGAAGAGCATGCAGATGTGGAATAGCATCTAGAATTTTATGTTATAAAACCCCAAAGTCTAGTGTTTGTAACAATTAAGTTTATTGACCAGAATAAGAGTACTACTACAGTACAAGTTTGTTACAGTGTGAGTCATAGGTGCTGCAACAACTCCAGATAGAAATCTTCAAGACCAATTAAGGAAAACAGGGTGTTATAACAATTATAAGCTATGTGTGCTCCAGTATGAAGAAAGGTTCCATGGATTGTATATTTCAGTACATAACCCCAGTGTTTACCCTTTGAAACTCTCTTCCCTATTTCATAAATCACTGATAAAAAAACTCCCAGTCCCAGTCAATGGACTAGCTATGGAATACACGTGATGTCTGATAATAGTAGCACCTATACTGGTTCTTTCTCTAACCTTTCCTAATAATGATTATTCCTCCGTATCATTGGACTTATCAGGATAAACATTAATTCCAACATCACTTCGATACAGTTCATGTCATATGAATCCTCGTTCGCGCACAATCTCTCGTCCAAGTCCCCCAGTTACTGGAATTCCAACGACGTCACCTGGCTCACGTCTTGTTATTCCTCCGCTGAAGCCATCGCCCTCACTGTCGAACTTGCACATTCACAGTCACAATACTGTAGCCCCACAAGACGAACCTGACTATTCTACTCTGCTGCCCTTGCTGCGCGAGGGTGCACTAGGGAGCTCAGCTTCATCCATCATCAACGTGGATTTGAACGAGGGCATATTGACCCAGGACACAGATACAGACACGGATATCGCTGAGGAAGACTCTGCAGAGGCATTCCAACCTGTAACGACCACTAGCGATGAGTCGAAAAGATTCCTGCGGGAACAGCTGAGGAAAACTCTTTCAGGCAGACAGGTACAGAAAGGTTAGGTTTCTCGCTTCAGTTTATAGTTCCCTCAAATGGCTGAACAGCTGGAAAGAAAGTGAGAGTTCAACATCTAGATACAAACAACACGAAGTCAATCTACAAGAGCTTCCCTTCATATCTGGTTCGTAACCCGGCTATGTTATTGCAACGCTCTTTTTGAGTTGCATCTCAGAAACTAGATTTTTGCCTCGGGAATATTTCGTATTGACTGACGCAGGAAAGCCCGTGTTTGTCAGGTATTTGCTAACAACAATCATGAGAATGTCTTGAAGATCAATTCCCTTAGTCGACCAGGAAACCCTGATCCTGGTAACATGGCATCGACGATCGGAATCATGCAGGCATTGATATCTGTTTTCATCGATGACGCTGATAAAATACGCTGTATTAATGCTGGACAGTCGAGGATAACGTTTCTGCTTCGCCCTCCCCTTTATTATGTTTGCATCTCATCCTGGGGCGAACCAGAGTCCGTTGTAAGTTTTTCTGAAAAAGGTTAGAACACGAGAATTGATCTTTCTTTCAGTCGAGAGCGCACTTGGAATATCTTCACCTGCAGATTATAAGCATAGTCACCGCTTCTCAGCTCAGGCGCATATTTGAACGGCGGACAAATTTTGATCTTCGACGGTTACTTGGTGGTACGTTTGGCTTCATTGTTAGGTTGATGTTTGTCTGATACCCCTTTCTAGGAGCCGAATCTTTCCTGACCTCTCTGATTGACGTGCTTGAACTTGATATCGCGATCAGCAGTTCATCCTTGAATTGCCTGAAGTTGGATCCCAGTCTCAGGAAGAAGATAGCTGAAGCTTTGGTACCAAAGGTTCCGTCTGGAAAAACCAAAGTTCGTCCGTTTCCAGTGGAGCTATTCAATATAGTGAAATCGGTCTTAGGAATTGCTATACATCATTCTTGTTGTTGGGGACAGAGTTGTTACTCTTATCCGTCCGAGAAAGCATTCGATTCACCCTGCAGGCATGTCAAATTAGGCTTTTTTGCGCCAGGGTGATAATCGTCTCTCAGATATTCACATACTTCTCAACACCATCAAGTCACCCTCTATAATGAATTCACAAGCCTCCGCTTCCTGGATACCTGTTTGCCTTCCCAAGTTCTATCCTTCTGGATTCGTTAATGCCTATATCTCATTTCTTCCCCGAGACACTTCACAGGGGAATTCAAGTCCCCCGTCTCCTTCTACAACCTCCACACCATCAGGAGAGAATGGAATGGACGAAGTGCAGGAATCAAACATCAGTCTGATTTGTGTCAGCAGTACTGGAGATTTCGAGCACGTCAAGAATTGGTGTGAAACAGCGACGAAAGTAGAGCTATCCTCAACTCAACTGTCGATCTTCTGACATGAAAATAGAAACTTTCTGTTGATGGTTTGCTGCGAGCGCTAACAAAAGCTGTTCTATCGCGGCAATGTGTTTATACTGTTGCGGAGGTCGGTGTTCCTGGACTTCGGCATTTCGTATACAAGTCTCGGTCTCAAGTCCAAATCACACTTCCTACTTTCGAAGATCCTTATAACGGGATGAACGAAAAGCGCAGGTGAGCACTTTGAGGCGAGGCATTCTATTCGATGCGATCCCATCTTTTAGACTAATCACTCTGTATCAAACACTGCATGATTCAATTCATGCCAAATCTGGTCAGTCCCAATTATTGAAGCTCCAATATATTCGCACAGATACAGAAAGTGTAATGGGTTGGGTACGTGATCTCCGATTGCACTTCACTCCCACCAACCTTCAGCCAGATAACTCAGCCCTTCGAGTTATACATTGCTGTTTCCTCCCGTTTGCCCAAGAGTGCTGTGATTGGAGCTGCAAACGCAGTTGTCCGTTGGGTGAAGAAAGAAGAAGTAAGATTGTTCCTACGTGATGCACCTATCTTCTAGTGTTGGAGAAAAAGGGATGGAATGCAACGATAGGGTGCAGTTATCATTATTCACTTTGACTAGTTGGAAGTCACCCTAGAAATAACATGCTCTAGCCCTGCAGATGGGAATTCCCAGCACATCAGATCATCTTATTAATAAATTAGCTTGAAAATCGGAAAAAGTAACCACGTGACTGCTAAATCTCTTCACTTATTTCGCAAAGCATCACAATACACCATGCCACTGGGCTTCGGTCCCTGTCTAGGCGCAATGGCGCCTAGGCTCACACGCACTCTTGTCAACAGGGCTGCTCTTCGTGAGGTACCAAAACCTCGTGTTTTCCCTCCTGTTGCCACAAACCCAGCTTGGCAAATCAGCACACCCCGCGAATTCCTGACTGTTATTGGTCGCTCATGCCAGGAGAAGATAGAGCCCGAGTCCTGGGATGCTTTCTGGCGAACTACCCGACACGATATGAAAAAAGCTGGCTTAGGGGCTAAAGAAAGGAGGTACTGCTCGCATCTCACCAGTTTAGCCATTTCGGGTGCTCTGACATCTGGATAACAACAGGTATATCCTGTGGTGTATGGAGAAATATCGTTCAGGGGACGATCCGCGGGAGTTTGCCCACGAACGGAAGCCTGCAAAAGTTATTCGAGGGTACGATATTTTCTACTCTAGTCGATTCTTTTCGGTATGAACGGGGCCTTTTGTTTATAGCTGGGGTCCTGCAGTTCAGGGCGGCAAACGGATACGTTCAAGGCGTTAATCCTACAATTACATTTATTATACAAGCGTTATTGATCTCTTACTTTAAAGATACACCAGTGCTACTGGGCGTGCATGGTCATGAAATAAGTGGAAGTAACGGGCTGATATTAGAGGGCGAAGCATAATCAATCCAATGTCGCCTTGTATGACCAACCAACACATAGCACATTGACATTGTCCAGATGTCTTTTCAGCGCATCCTGACGACTGAAACTTTGCTGACAACCACCTATGCGCTCTTGTCCCAAGAATATGAAGGACTCAGCACCTTTCGGAATGTCGAATCTATGAGCATCCTCGAGAGGTACGCCTTTACACCACCAACCCTTGGATTGGTCGCCTTCGTCTGGTCGAGTATGGGTGCGGAGATGACGTTTAAAATCAGGAAGTCGTTTATTCACCTGTTTCCACCCGCATTCGGGACAGACAAAGTTGAGATCGATGCTGTTGCAAGTTTCAATTTCTATGATAGAAGTTGCCTGTTTATTACGGGGAGGAAAGGAACCAGATGGGCGTTTCTTGGAGTTCGATAAGGAAGATTTAATCAGATTTGGAGGGGAGGATCGACGAGCGGGGGGACGAGATGATATACGCCGGCGTTTTGGACCAGAAGAACGAGGGGTTGGAACGTAATCATCGTCGGTATCTTTATCAATTTCATCACCTGCATCCTCGTCACAGGAGTCCTCTCGGGGAGCTCTATATTTCCGTGTCCTCTTTCGGCTAGTAGGTAACTCCGGTTCCAAGGCTTTAGAACCTGAAGTTGAGGGAGAGCTTAAGGAAATCGCTAATTGACGGGTGGTTGAACGAGTGGAGGACATGGGATGGCAAACTTTACATGATTGATCAAAGGATCTACAAGGATATCAGAATTGAATCTTGAAAAACATGTTAACTTATACCTGATCCTTTCAAGGTCTTTCGAAGGTGGGTGCTGTGGGGACGATGTTTCAGCGTCTGATAATTCTGCCTTAACATTGTCTTGAGCAATCGAAGGACTCCTACTAGAGTCCGAACTGTCAGAGGACCCAAAGCCATCGGATGCCGGAGGAATCATTTGAATAGGGTGGTAATCATCTTTAAGTCCTTTCTCGTCGAGCCCAAAGATATCGGCGTATCGCGCTACGTGGGTATCGAAATCGTAGTCCAATGAGTTGTCAGAGCAGAATTCAAGCTGGAAAAAGTCGAGATACTCGTAGGAAAACATAGTGATGGAAGGACCAGGTTGAAGAGGGTAGTTTTCTTTCAATATCATTTTCTGGTTTTATATATAGTAAGTTAAGTCCAATGACAGAAGGCTCGGTGATGGTCCAAAGAGCGTATAGCCCCAGAACCTATAACTCCGCAAAGGTGCTACATACCCTTGTCTATTGTTGCCTCGTTGCCAACCGAATCCGGTAGGTAGTTGCTTCAAAAACGGCATTTGCGTGTTTACGCCCCGGCTCGGCAAGAAAAAAACGTTGTTATGGTGCTTGTTCTGTAGTCCATTTGTTAGATAAGTTGATTGACGAGACCCTTCATTGTCCTTAAAATCGTGATCAGAACCAAAACCTGCAAATTATCAATTGTCCTTGAGGGGTTTTGTTTGTGGAAAAATTATCACAGCAATAAGCAACGGTGCTTTGTTTGGCTGATTGAGAACAATCAACTCAGTCTCTGTAATGGAATGAGAAGCGATGACACACTGTAGTGGTGTTTGGCAGGCGCCCTAGGCCCTGTGACGGCGCGAGGTGGCAACATTTGATATCACCGTGACATACATGCCTTTGTGGAACAAAGCTGGCTCCAGTGCATTTTAGAGACATGCGACACAAGATCGGTCAATTAGTGAGACGTATCGCAACAATCGTGCAAACGAGTTCATGGGTGATGCTTTTTCTAAAGGCACAGCAAAGATGTAAGTATTAAGAAGTAGCTTCCTCATTCAATAAAACATATTCCCGGTTCGAGAGACCGAACTTAATCACTGAGAGAGGAAGGATCAGTCTTATCGCGTGATTGAAATGCCGGAAACAGCAAACCATCTCCAGCCACGAGCTCATAGAAGCGAGCTGCCGGTACCTTCTCACCATTAACCAGGGTGCCGTTGGTTGACTCCAAATCTATGATAAATGGCCTAGAACAGCATGATGGGAGATAAGGCATGACTTCACATCAAGATAGCTGTGATATTCACTTTACAACACCTTTCGATCCACCTTTCTCTTGGATGTATCGATCTAGAAAGGCCTTGAGATAGGTAACTCAGGACTGACAATCGAAGCCTACACTGTATAGCTGCATGTTGTTTCGAGCAGGAGGGATGGTCCACAGCAATGTCAGAGACAAGCCGGTCACGTCCAATCAGATATGCACTCTGCCGTTGGATATGAAGAAGTTCTAATAAAGGATGAGATTTGATCAGCGATTAAGTTTGGGGCTTACCCATTTGCTCACTGCCCTTGAAAACATAAAGCCTCCAGCTCAAGGTTGGCTTTCGTGCTTCTGGAGGTTCGTTATATTTCAAAACAGTACTCGTCCCATCTGCTGCCTTCACAGTATTGGTTTCTGCAGCGAGTAGTCCCGACTGAGAAAAGTTAGGCTTGCCCTTGTCGGGTTTGGGAGAACGGGACTCAGAAGAAGACCGGGGCCTCAAGGAACGCGACCTTGGTGAAGCTGACCGGTGATGATTTCGTGATGATTGATCTGCATATCTTCCTCCTCGTTCTCTGTCGTACCGTTCCCTATCTCTCTGCCGTTCCTTTTCTCTGTCACGCTCTTGATACTCACGACGCTCACGATTGGACTCCTGGTATCTCCGTCTGTCCCTTGTATGCCTATCGTCTGTTTCTTCATAGTATCTCCCTCTATTGTTCGACTCGTCACGCCCAGGGTACTTATCCGCTCGAGCTGTGCCTGAACTTTTTCTTGGAGTTCTCTGGTGGGACATCTGACTCCTATAAGCGTCCTAACAAGGGTTGGTATAGCAAGTAGTTACCACGAATTACTGACAGGTAGGATGTTGGCACGTGATATCTATGAGATAGCTAGAGATAGCTATATATAACAAGAGCAACTAGCCATGCCCAGGTTACTGCAATGGGCTTGTTGAAAGGCTTTGAATCAGATGTGAACATAGTGGGTGGACTAGACAAGTGCTCTGTGCTCAAGTATGCACCGAGAACACATCACCAGGTGTAGACGTACCTCAGCCACTTGTGTACTAGTCACCATCAAGATCAAGGTAGTCTATCGTAGTTGAAAATCTCCTTTCTATTCTTATTCCTGTATCGTTCTTCTAGCGGTATATATATGTGGCCCTCTGTAGACGATCATTTTGGTTCTTGTCTTTATTGTGAGTGACTGAATCTCTGTTTCATTATTTTGTGTTTCATATTTACTGTATCTTGTGTAAAATCTTTCTTGGAATTTTACTGGTTGAATGAATGTGAATGAGGTGTGTGTCAGGGCCTAGGTCTCAAAACTAGGATTCTGAGTACCAGCAGTAGGTTTACTGGCTACTCAACTCACCCCTGGACCAACATATGATCTCACTAATGAGTGATAGATATAGATGCATGTGAAAGATTTGTAATCTGAAGTTCACGATAGGAAAGGAGTGAATTCCAATAGACTAACTCGATATGATGACTCAACGGTATTTACTACTACGTACTACAATGGTGATCATCACCTATACATATAAGGTTGAATGTCATGCTCTCGATTAAGTTGCACTGTGAAATTAGACCATATTCAGTCAACATTTCACAAGAACATAAGCCAGTGGTATATCTGCGGAATGGGAGCAATCTCAAGCAAAATGGTGAAGAATTCATATTTTCTCGATACTTTCAATTGTGATTTGTGGCAATTGTATAGAAGTTGTAAGATATTTACATATTTACATATTTGAGTGGGTGTCAAGTGACTGATAATATAATGTGACCGCTTGTGTTGTCGCCAGAGTCTTCATGCTTTCATTATTTCGCTCTCTATTACTGCTGGTGTATTGAGATCCGGTTCTCGCTCATGTCCACTGGCATCACATCGAGGATCTGCCCTCACTCTCAGTCAAATTCCTCTCAAAAACCTGCGGACCGCGTTTTGCCCATGCAGAATGCTCTTACTTCCCCTCGGAATTGTCCTTTGGTCTCTGGAAAGGACTTAGCACGTTCTACAATCCATCTTCTCCCTCGTTCAAATCATCAGCCTTCCAAAGACAATGTCGACCGCACATCTGAGAATAATACGCGGAACATGCCAGGGCCCGAATCATCTCCTCCGTCGAGCATATTTCGTAAACAAAGCTTTGGGGACATTACGTACCCTGTGCTCTCTCTTGGGGCAGGTATTTTGGCGAGTGAGGGTCGATCTGCACTGTCACCCGGAGAATCTACCTCTACAATCTCCAGCTTCTCAAGTACTTCAACTGAGTCTGGAAGCAGCACAAATACAGCTATCCCTCCTAAAGTATCCACTTCAAAACCCAAAAAAAGCAGAGAAAAATCTCGTATCGAGCTTGCTCCCGATCAGCCTCCAACTACTCAGGGGAGGCCAAGGGCCAGGGTCTACGTAGCTTGCCTGCAATGGTGAGTGATCTGCCCTCTTCCGATGAAATTGACGCTGACACCAACTTACTGCCAAGTCGAATTAGAAAGATTCGTTGCGATGGTGCCAAACCCGTCTGTCACAGTTGCAGCCATCGGACTACTGATAGGAACGAATGCAATTATGATCCGGCGCCCAAGCGGCGTGGACCAGATAAAATGCCTGGTGCCCGTCAACGAATGGCTCGAGAAGTAAGAGATCAGTTGAACAATTCGTTTCTCGAAAGTAGACGTAGGTGTCGGGCCCAAGATGCTCCTCCAGACAATCCAAGCACCGCTGGCTATCACCATGGTCCGCTTCCAATACCTGTTTCTTTGTCATCAGATGAAACCGCAATCGATTTAACATCTATGCTCATGATCCCACCTGCGGTTATATCTGACGTCAGTTTCTTGGATGATGCTTCTCCAACAAGTCAGCCCCAATCCAATATTGTTTGTGCTTGTCATGGAAGGCCGTCCTGTCTTGGCCCGGTGAGTACGTCAAACCTGTTCGATTCTCCGAAGGCGAGTAGCTTAGCCACACTGTGATGTACGAATTATTAACCGACTGTTCCAGTTTCCTCCACATAGCTGCGATTCATCAAACATTGACACTGCTTCATTTGGATACTTGCAGACAGCAGACTACGACTATATCAGCGAGCTGGGTGACGACGGAAATGAGAGAACGGAAGGCTTCCCAGAAATGGTCCGTCAACCATCCATCTCATTTGCCCGAGATATGTGGTGGGAGTCCCTGCTCCTCCTTTATATGTCACCCATTTCGATGGGGGTTCGGTCTTTGTCGCCAGGTCAAAGAGAAGTAGCCGCACAAGCTATTACGTCGGACCTTCGCTTTGTTTTTAAGGCTTCAAATTATTGGTTCTCATTCTTTCACATCCCGACATTTTTTGGAAATTTCTTTGAGCCCACACGGAGGAAGGACATGCAGCCTTCTCTGGTCCTTGCTCTCCTTGCAATGTCCACTTTTTGGCAGAGCTCCGAGGTAGGTATTGGACATACGGGAAGGGAGCGGGCACTGCGCTTCAGAGACGAGGCACAGGGTGCCCTAGAGGCCAGTGTCAACGCAGGATGGCTGGATGAAACACTTGCACAAGCGGCCTGGGTGAGTCAAGTTTTCTACAATAGCTCTGGAAAGCTTACCAGTTGAATCATCTAGTTACTTGCCCTTTTTGAAGTTTGTGCTCACCCCTGGCATTCCTCCGAACGTTGTGTCTCAGCTCTAGTCATGCTTGATTCTATTATTCGCACTCTATCACTGACGCTTGTAGACGCTGATGACCCCAATGCAACAATGTTTCCTCCGGGTGCTGTTCCAGTTGTTCCCCGAAATCAAGAGATATCTTGGTTCGGTTATCAGCCACTTTATCAATCTCAATCAATTCCGCAACAGATAAATTCTTTTCAGACCTACTTCCCTTCTAACCAGCATCTTATCACCGAGGTGGGTTGCTCATGCAGAGGGCTCACGCTCGGGAAATACTGGCCTTCCACAAGTGAATATGCACCGATGTGGGCGCTAACGCCTGCTTGGAACAATGCATGGTCCGAGTGCGACATTCGCAAGGAGAGCATTCGTCGTCTATGTTGGAGTGCCATGGTTACCGCCGCCGGCCATATATCGTATACTACAGCCCATCGAATTCATGCTCCGAATTTGTTTATTGCCGATCCTGCCAACGTGAGTAGTCGCTCTATCCCCTTGAATTTGACACTCACAAGAAGCACAGTATGCTCTACTGTTTTCTGGTGAGTCAATCGCAAACTCACCTTCTTTGTCAACTTCGTCCAAGGATACTGTATGGGCGTTGCAAGACCGGTGTTTCCTGTTATGGCATGCCTGTATACGTATGAGAACAGACCCCACTGCCGGCGTTGCGATCAAGGCACAATTCGCCACCAAGGCTTGGCTTGAAGCAGATGCGCTTGAAGCAGCACTAAGCAAACACACCTGCTCAATCGAACGTGCTTTTATCTACCAGGCACGGGAGTACATCTTCAAGTAAGTGTGGTATTGTTCATGACTATGGACGTGAACTAACACAACTGCAGCACCCGTATGAGTATATCGTATGAGTTTCAGAGGTACATCCCTCTCGTCACCGCGTAAGAGCGATATGGAACTTTGAATCGAGTCCCTTCTGACGACCTTTCCATAGAGACATCAATGGTTTGTTCCATCGGCGCAAGGCTGAAGAATGGCGTAAGTCTTGTCTGTGCAGAGGCTCTCATGATTGTAGTTGTTCATGCAATCTCAGTTCGACATCAAGCCACAGTGGCGGAGCGTTTTATGCAAGGCCTGCACTTAATCACCGGAAATGTCAACAATATTCTTGCAAGACGTCCGTTCTTCGTGTTTTGGCTCATGGGTCAAATATCGAGATCTCTCACGTTATGGGAATGCGACAATTCACTACTAATCGCACTTGATGTCTGCAAAGCACTTCTGCCTGCGATCGACTAGTGAGTATCCGATTGCTTCTTCTCTGTCTTCGGGAACGGCTCACATTGAAATGATGAAATCTAGTCTCTCAGCACTTTGGCCTTGTCTAGGTAATTTGGTAATGTCTCCTTATTTGCGGCTAATGGATCTCATGTAATAGAGCAACGTCACCGATACAATGTACTCCGTAAACGACTCAACAACGCCTGTTGTGTTGCAGGTGTTGGCCTACCTCCTCCCCCTAACTTCTCTCTTCCTGCTCAGCCATCTCATGAAAGTTTGGTATGATTGACCTTTGACCCCGAAAGTGTTGAGTAATTTCACAGTATTTAACTTGCGCGACTCCAACTCTGTACTTGTGTTGTATACTATTCTTATCGGATTTTTGTATGATTTGTGTTGTTCGCTCCTTCGTGCGGACCAGGTATTGCCAAAAGAGGAAGCGTGAGTCCACCCCGAGGTCTGCTTATAATATATTAACATTAACTTGGCCTCCGAAACCTATCTGTTACAACTGCTTTCCCTTATCTGTTGCTCATACGTTCCCTCGATGGATACGGGGGAGCTGCCATATGCTGCTGCACAAACTCTATATCACGCATCACCATCACCAATGTCTATCTCCCATTCTTCCAGCATGAACCTGAAGCGAAGGGCACAGTCGCCATTAGAAGAACCTTCGGACGAAGGGAGTCGAAAGAGGCACAAGGAAGATATCAGGGACCAGCAGTGCAAGCAAGGTCTTCCGCAGGCTTCTTGGTTCATGGAGGCAATCGAAGAGGAACTTCAGTGCGGTTGTTGTTCTGCGCTCGTCTACAAACCTGTCCTTGTGATGCCATGTCAGCATTTCTTTTGTGGAAGGTGTGTCCCCTCCTTTCATGACAAGATATAATATATATGTAATTCTTTTCAGCTGCTGCGTCCTTTGGATCCGTGTGAGTATTGTTCACTCTGCATGATCAGACTATTTCCCGGCCCTCGCCAACTGAATGAGTCACATAATGGTTGACTCGATAGGAAGGATGTTGACTCAGTCCACTACAGAACAATGGAACAAATTGTCCTTCGTGTCGGAGTGTATCAACGATCGTGACCCCCTTTCGTGCACTACAGGGGACGATCGACGCTTTCCTACGTGCTGCGCCACACAAGGCTCGAACTGAACGGGAATGCCAGCAAGCTGATGAGATATACTCAGGCAGCAATTTGCGCGTTAGTTATCCCAAATTTTGAAATATATATATATCGCTCATGTTCATTGTATCCCTAGCTACCAGCTCCCCGAGAGCCATCACCAGAGTCTAATATCCTCCCGGAGACAGACTTTTTCCAGCCATGTCCACACTGCTTACGGGGAAATCCCTACGGTTGGGTTTGCCCGCAACCCATTCCTGATCCTAATCTCGACCCTGATCATGCCTGGCCTCTTGACGATGGATTACCACCTGGCCACGGACATTGTGGAAATTGGTAAGAGCAGCTGGATTTCTGTAATCTTATTTGGCTCATGAAGAATCTAGCGAAATTATGCTAGCCCTTCAAGCACCCTCAACGACGAAGTGTGATATATGTTTAGTGCCCTTCTGTGGTATTAATGTTCAGGGGCGTTGTATTGCTACACCACTTGTTGACCAACAGCCGCATGATCTGGGAAAGCTGGATGATCTCATTGAAAGCCCTCGCTTCTTTGAATGCTTCGATGAAAATACTGTCGAGGTCAATTATCTGATTGATTACATGACTGCGCAAAGCTTGACACCAAGGCATATCTATCACGAGGTATGTATGTATCCTTGTCAATTGGGAGTCATCGGTTTATCGTGGTTTGTAGGTTATTACACATCTCCAGTCTCAGCCCACGGGGTTTCGGCAGCTTTCCGACGCCTTTAGCCATCTTCACAGAATGACGGAGTCACCAGAGTCAAATCCAGTTTCTCGCGCTCGTATCTGTCGTTTGTGTGCTGCAGAAGTGTTTTTTTGGGGTCTTAAGGACTGGTGGATTCGAGAACGACAGAAAGGGTTCCTAGAGCCTGATATTACCAGCCGTCCGGACTGTCCGAGGGGCGATGCGTGTGTTCATCAGAAAGACCCTGGTAAGATACCCACAGATATTGGGAGACTACATCACTGACACCTGGCTGTTTTTGTCAGGTCATGCCCGTGAATGTGAGTTTGATGAATGATGCACCTACGGTCGATACTGATACCTTTCTCCCAACCAGACAACCACATCATTGCCCCGTCACCTTCGGATTCAGCGATGAATAGTCTTCCACAACCACCAAGTGCTTCTTCGACATCTTCAATACCTGTTATTCCTGTAACAGCAAATCTTCCTTTTATCGTGGATGTACGTGACGATCCTCGCACGTCATCCCCTACCACAGATGGTTTCTTGTGATCAGTTGATTCCGGTTTTTGATAATATGCAGAGCATATATAATCCAATAACAAAACGACTGATATGACACGCAAGTACAAATGCCAAAAAAACAACAAAAAAACAACAAAAAAACAAAAAAACAAAAAAACAAAAAAACAAAAAAACAAAAAAACAAAAAAACAAAAAAGTCCGAGTGTTACTCTGCTCGCTCTCTAAAATCAAAATACTGTCACATTCCCCTCCTGCTGTGGTTGAGCGTGACTGAATCTGAAGGTCTGGCCTCGGCAATACTTGAACTGAAGCCAAAGCGACCTCTAGTCCTCTGATCCAACTTTGACTGCTGACCATCTGACTTGGTAGGGCTCGCCGGCGACCGGTTTCTAGGTTGAGACGGTGAAGATACGAGCTCGCTCGTTAATAAGGGTAGCCTAGACCGAGACGTAGGCGAAGAGGGAGAATGAGAATGAGAATAAGATGGATTTTCCTGTTCTGAAGACCTGGAGTATTTGGGACTGATTTCGTGCAAATCCGATGTTGGTTTTGTCCAATGAACCATCTCTTCTTTGTTCGACGCCAGAAGAGTGAGCCCATCATCAGTGTCACTCGCATCGTCCTTATGTAAAGGTCCAGTGATCTGTGGCGCCGTCTTCAAGCCGCTGTATGGAGGACTAATAGGCGTCTTGACATCATTGCTCGAAGAACTAGAGGAACTCAGGTTCGGAGTGTGACGTAATTGTTTTACAACTGTCCTGCCAGTATCTGCAGTGAGAGCACCCATATGCGAAGGACGTTGGTGAACAGAAGTAGTGACCGGCTCAGAACGATCCGATATCTTGGAGTTCTTCAGAGTACTACCACCACCGTGCACGCCATGGGGGACCGACCACTTTTTGGAAGGTGTTGTTGGTGTTGATCGGATCGTGGGATTGATTCTCGTTCCAGGAACAGCTGGGAAAGAAGAGAGAAAGTCCCACTCGTCCGAACCTCCAGACGAATCGTTTCGATGATGTGCTCTTCTCACATTCTCAGCCATATGCTTCGGTCCGTTTGATGTCACCGGCACGAACATTGACCGAGGTTGAGCTCGGGAAAATGTGGATCCAGAGGAACGTTGTGCTGCTAAAGACTCGGAAAAACTTGTACGGCTTCTATAGGCCTGAGAATGTTCCCCCGCAGGTAGGGTGTTACCATTTTGAGAGGCTAAAGTTTTCAACTCAGACAATGTGTGATAATCACGTACCATACTCACCAGATACCATGCCACTGGTTAGACCACCGACTGTTTTCCAACGTGTGTCTGACGTTCCTCGAGGTCGTGACGAACGCCCACTGTCGTCGTGAAAATCATCATTCTTGCCGTTTGTTCCAGTACCTGGTCCTCCAGAATGTCGATCATGTCCGTTTTCCCTGTCGTGCCGCGAAGACTTTGAAGGCTTTTTTTGAGTGTACGACTGCAGCCAAAACAGTCAGAAAAAATAAAGTAAAAATAATAATTGACATGCCATAACGGTCTTGAGAGCCCTATAACATGACTCAATCTCGAGTTGGGGGATATCAAAAACAGAGAACTAACCTAATCTGCAAACCCCGACAACCACATAGAGTCGCTACCTCATACACGCCAACAGATGTCGAGTTCGATAAAACACGGTGCATCGCGTGTGTTACAAGTGAGACGAGATGATTTAATTGATAAGTTGCGCCAAGTATGAGCAATTGACTAAGCACAGCAGGGGCGTGCTGAAGCGGGGTTATCAATGCCGTGGTATAGAAATATTGTAGCAGGGCCATCGTGATTGGCCAAGGCTCTGATAAGAACAAGGCACGAGGAGTCAAGCGGGGATCAAGTTGATTTTCCTCCACACTTGCGGTGCCTGGAAGGACTGGAAGATCAACATGCATATCAGAGACGGGTAAACGCTCTGATGCTATTTGCGCTCTGTGCAACAATCGCATTCGTTGGAGTTTGAACCAAGGCCAACGATCTTCCAAGATTTTACGTGAACACGGAATCCTTCGTCTGTCATCACAAACGATCTCAAAGTCTGCCAACGCTTTCTCCTCCAGAACTGCAAGTCCAAATTCCTGCATGTGAATATCAATCCTGAGCGGGGGCGGTTGATAGATGCCAAATGCTTCAAGGTCAATAACCGCAACATGATCCCAGCTCAGTAATCGGCGATTGTAATCATCGACTAGATTTCCTTTGCGGTTGCCAAAAATGAAAAATTTGTTGCCTTCTGCCCATAAGCAGCCCCTAAACCAGGAACCGGATTCAATTGCCTTTCCTGGATCGATGCGAGACCAAGCCATTGAAACGAGATCCAGCACCCAGATAGAGAACGACTGGTAGCTGTGGGCTAGGTATGTCCCTGCAATAATCAAGTGTGTACCGAGAACGGCGCCCGTGGGAAAGCGAAGACCTGGTGGAAGTGTTGAGCCCGTCATCTTCTCCGAACGATCGTCGACGGTGAAGTTGGTGTCCGGTAGGGGTGAGAAAATCTCTAGTTCTCGCTTCACGTCAGTAAACTGCGTATGTGTCCCCCGATGAGCGACGGAACGTAGAAATTCGGTGCAATAATAATAACTTACATTATAGTTGCTATAGAGGAATATGTCACTTGGGTGTTCATCAGTCGGTTGGGCGGTGTAGGGTAGATGCGTGAGAGTGTTGGATGGCGTAACCTCTGTCAATGGTCGTGACTTGTCCATCTGTAACCGGGTGCCCAAGGGACCCAAGGGATCGGATGACCTGATTTCGTCTTGAGGAATGCGAACTGTGTAAGGTGAGGAGACGGCCACGCTACGATATGTACCGCAGTGACGTGGATAGTCTCGTTTCTGCACCCAGGCTCCGCGCACAAGGTCGTATACACAAACATCATCAAACCATGTATTGAAGAAATCCTGACCCCCAATGACAAAGAGACGGCTGGCGGTGATGGATGACAGGTGTGCATAGCGAGCACCAGGTACATTGGGATCATCAGGTGAGAGTTTGGAAGGTTCTTCAGGCAGCCAATGCCGGGATTCGAGATTGAATAAACGGACATCGTTTAGGACGCAAAGGTCGTCGGGGTTTAGGGAGTCGGGTCGATTGCTCATGCCGCCAAAGAGGACGAGATGGTTATTCCCTATGACGGAAGTTAATAGCTAATTTTGGCTCTCATCCGACAACGCTTACAACTGTCTGTGCTATGAAAGTAGCGAGGCCGAGGGATGTCATCTTGTGTGGAAGTTGGAATATACTCCCATTCGAATGTCTCCAAGTCGAACATATACAAGTCGGACGTCATTCTGCGTTCTGTGACGAGCCGTCCTCCCTGGAAATGGAATAAGACAGGAGCTGCCGCAAGACAAGGAGCTGCCTACGAAGAGATACATCTTGGAGCCTACGACGGTCGTAGAGGCACCCTGTAGTAGTAGAGGAGAGAGGAGTCAGTAATGTGTGCCATACACGAAGTAAGAGACATACGACAAGCTTTGGGGGAACATCACCAAGGGTCCTACGACAGAGGGTTGTCAGGTCGTAGATGGAGTGAAGCATTGCGGGAGCCAAGTTGGAAGGGAGCCACTAGTGACCCAAACGAATGACAATTTTGATCCGGAGAATACTACTCCGGAGCTCCGGCCGACCGTAGAGGCCCAGGAACGGGTTATGATTGCAAGAGATCATGGACGCCGTCATCTCATCGACTCTGAACAAGATCAGAGTCCTTGCTCACCGTCAGTACCATTCCACAGACATCCTTTCTCCCTCAACTGTCCTTCCATCCCCCATCGATCAGTTCCGCACATGGTTCAATGACGCTGTGGATCACGGTGTCCAGGAACCAGAGGCCATGTCCCTGTCCACCGCTACCCCGAACGGAATCCCATCTGCACGCATCGTCCTGCTCAAACAGGTTGACGCACTTGGCTTCGTCTTCTATACCAACTACACCTCTCGGAAATCCAGCGAGCTCTTGGCCAATCCCCATGCTGCACTCGTCTTCTATTGGCGAGAGATCCACAGATCCGTTCGCATAGTGGGCTCGGTCGAGAAGCTCTCACCACAAGAGGGAAACGAATACTTCCAGAGCCGTCCTCTGGGAAGTAAGCTGGGTGCATGGGCGAGCAAGCAGAGCACCGTCATTGACGAACATGCGCTTCAGCATCGGTTGGAAAAGGTACACAACAAGTTTGGAATCACAGAGGGCGACAAGCATAGCAACGTGCCAACACCTGACTTTTGGGGAGGGTGGAGAGTGATCCCAGAGTGAGTCATTTGCGACCTTCCAATTGTCCTTTTTTTTCAAACACTTGTTCACAGCGAAGTTGAGTTCTGGTCGGGAAAGCCTTCGCGTTTGCATGATCGCGTACGATACCTTCGAGTCCAAGGTTCTTCACATTGGAAGATTGACAGGCTATCACCATGACATCGTCAATCAATCAGTGACTGAATATACTACAGATCTATTCTTCAGCTTGCTTGACAATAACAATGCTGTTATGTTTAGTTCAGCATCAGTCCTGGCCTTGAGCTGACAGCCAGCAAACTTTCGACCATATCTGCAGCAAATCCTGAGCCTCTTCCTCATTGCCTTTGACCCACTCTTGCAGAGCCTCTCCCTGCAATGCCCGACCAAACGAGAAGGTCAAAGAAGGCAGTCGTGCAAAAGGCGAGGGAGCTTGAGAACAGTTTACAAGAGCATTAACTTTCATGAGGTAGCCTGTCGCGAGGACAGGAGCTAGTCCACCTAGACACCATGAGATGAGCTAAACACGGACATATTATGATTTTTTTTCAAGCCCACCAGAGAGGAATGCAACCCCAGGGACTGATGTCGGGATGGCGCGAGCAACGACAGTGGCAGTAGCGAAAGCAATATCTTCAGGCTTGTATTTGTCTCTATCAACACATTTCAGACCAGGTAAAGGGAACGAAGGTTTGATGATAGATCCTGTCAAAGACAAGTCAAGATACTTCCTGGCCTTGATAACGGTGCTAACCTTCCAAGAGCACATTGTACGCCTTTAAACGACCATAGATCAATTGAATTGCCTGCTCGTGAACCTCAACGCTTCTCGCTAAATCCGCATCTTCGGAAAACTCAACGTCAGGTTCTACGATTGGAACCAATCCCGCTTCTTGGCTGATCGCCGCATATTGACCTAGGGTGTCAGCGAGCAGCTCGAGAGAAGTCTGGGTAGGTAGCCCTCGTTCCTTAGATGTACAAGCAATGGAGACACGCCACTTGGAAAATCGAGCACCAGCCGCACGGGCAACTTGGAGACGACCCAGCAAACCATCCAAACCTTCGACAATAAATTCTGAAGGTGAATTAGGGATTGGTTTAAGTTCGCCGTTGGCTCGGACGCCGGGAATGATGCCCTTGGCTACGAGAATAGGGGCGAGTCCGAAGTCGATCAAGGTCTCTGGGTGAAGAATGACACCGGAAATAAAGTCTTAGGCATATCATGAATTAATATGAGGGTATTGGCATGTTATCGGGCACTTACCGCTAGAAATAGCGTTATATGCACATTTTCTCCAATTCTTCCTTCTTTCCTTATTCTCAGCTTCAGTCCACACTCTCTTGTCCACTTTAACACCATCAAAAGCTGCCTGGATAACGTCAGGCGACTCATCCGTGGCATAGATACCCTTCCCACGATGATTGACAAGAGCTTGAGCCGTCATAATCAGTTCACGGGCAATATGGGGAGACCAGTAAGGCTGTAAGAAGACATTCGAAGGAGGTAGGTGAGAGATTTGCTCGGAAGTCAAGTCCGGTACTGCGAATAAGTTAGGTGGAATGGTTTCAGCGCTGAATTCTGGCATATTTCTTTCTTGTCTGTGGTAGTGAGAAAAGAGATTATTCGCTGGGAAGATCTCACTTTTTCAGGACTGCCCATGGAGAATATTGGTCATCCGACAATCAAAGTCGCTCTGGTCGACCCCTTTGCCCAAGGAAAAAACTGAAGCAGAGCAGCTTTCATTTTTGAAAACAGATTGGTACGAGTCCGAGGCACACGTTGGTAAGCAAGTCTGGCCTCCTAGGGACAATTTTCGACCACAGAATCTGTTTGTCTATGTTTTGTGTGTTTCCTACCTACCCTATGCTTTCACGGAATACTTGGAGGCTCTTGCAACAACAAAGTGGGCGGAGAACAAGCACCAGTACGCGCTTCAAAAACACGAGTACCAAACAAGAATATCAGGATCAAGATGAGGCAATTGATTTCCGGCCTCCTTGGGTGTATGTCGGCTCTCGTTTAATGACGTTCGTCATGATACCTGGTGCGTCGTCTTTCCTTCCACGATGTGACTAAGTCTGTATATAGATTCTATGTCTAGGTATTTTATTTTATTCCATATTTTTCTATGACTTCGGAGACAGAGATCATGTGTTTCAGCCTGTGCGTATCTCGAATCACAAATTTTTCTGTCTTCCTTTTTCAAAAATATTGGCCACCAATTGGATAGGCAAGGAGATGGGCATTGAAACAAAAGGCCACGTTTCTGACACTCTCACCTGATGAGGAACACATCCTGAATGGTAACAAGCCCAAGCCGGAAACATCGTGACAACAGATCTTATATCATGCTCAACGCGAGCTGTGGTTTAGTCCGTGATAGCTTCAACTCCCGGGCATTCATATCCAATGTCGTTTCGGCAATAGCGACACAAGTGGGATGAGCTCATTTTTTTGGGACTGGAGAGAGAGGATTTGTTGGTGGTGCAAAGTTGTATATGGGGCATTCGATTGCATATTCTTAGGACTAGGAAGCTCTTGTCATATAACCTGCTCAAGTCATAACATCCCAACCACTGATCATCAAGTCAACACTGTCAGTGGAATTGAAGGTTTAGATGTCAAAATGTATCAAATAAACCTCCATCACGCCGTAGGACGAGTCGGCCTACACTACCATCAAGACCAGCCAGACTCTCGAAATCAATCCTGCTGCAACCGATATTGAGTATATTGAGGTACAGATGGGCAAACAGAGGGATGCGACCACACATTATGAACCTAAAATGTATCGTCTTAGGTCACCAACCGATTTCTTTGATCAAGACACCGAACAAAGGGTTTCCCAGAAATACCGGTCACTTGTCATGTTCATGAAGTCTTCTGCATGTCTTTTTCAGGCCGCTAGCTTTTACTTGGGTGGTTGACAAGCGGTCCGCTTCCTCGATAGTTAAAGCCATATCGAACAAAATTTCAGAAGCATTGGAGTCAGTCAGTTCAAGACAAGAGGCGAATCTCGCAAAAAAAAATTCCATAGCATCGGGAAGGATACGCGACCTTCGCCATCGCATACAAACCCACCCACCACGGGGCGTACATCTAAACTGCGGACGCTCGCGATGACATAACCCCCCTCTTTGTCATGAGTCATAGTATTTGGCGATGCTTACCGAGGTCGACCACAGTCTGTCTGTCAGCTCCATCCTGATGCCATATGATGACTGACCGACCATTACAGATTAGATGATTTTTTCTGACGACATTTCCGCTTGCAGGACAAAATCCATATAGACCATTCTGGGATGACGTTATAAGTTCTGTGTATGAAGTCGGAATCATAATTGTCTCTCTCCTCTATCTATTGTGTGTGTGTTGACGATGACGAACTAGAAAGGTCTCGTGGGCTAGCATGACAATTTGGGACTCACGGATCTTAATGACGCCTGGCCCATCTCGCCAAAAGTCTTTTGTTTGAATATCGGCTTTGTCTTGCCGTGCCGTATGCCCTGTCGCCAAATGTGTTCTGAAACTCAAAATTCTGTGGATTCTGACAGCACTGACAATAAGCAAGCCTTACACGACTCACTCGGTTTTTATTTGGACAGGAATACCTGACAACCTATAAAGGTTTGCTCATTCTGGCCTACCATCCCAAGATCTTTCCTCCTCTTCCTCCTCTGAACACATGGATATGAATTACTACCCTATTATATTCGGAGACATCTGGGACAGAGGCACTAATCTCATACCTGAGGTTGCCTTGATGGAAAATTATGAACATTTCTCTCCTACCAGTGAACTCTGTCAAGGCTTTGAGTTGTGCTATAGAAGCATCGAACCCGAGAGGACTCCATGCCGAGAGGACTCCATGACGAGCCCTTGATGTGTCGGACACTCAGGGACATCAGGTGAATATTTAAATACATTTTCTTTCTCCTTTGGTTTCTCAATATAACTTAGATCTGCTGCAACCCGGCTCTCCTGTCGGAAGTGCCTATGTAGGGTTCTGCAGCAGGAATCAAAATTTATGTATGAAAATAATATCATCTTTTGAAGCTCACCAATGTGGAGATGTGTATGTGGGGTAAAGGCAAAGATTAGGTAGAAACTTCGCTATTGTACTTTTAGTAGATCAAACTCTTGCCTTCCGAGCCATGTTGAGCTCATTGATAGTCTCAACACATTTGTAGAAGTGATACTGTGGATTAGCTAATAGAAATAATAGCTACAAGTATATTAGAGTCAACTTCATTGCTCAATGTAATCTTATATTGAAATTGATATGTTTTTGGGATTGTTACTCGCTAAGTTTGTGATCAAGCTTTGGCAAAATCATTCGCATATAGGACTAGATCTGGTCATAGTCACCGGATTCAGTATAGCTATATGTATATGTATAATATAGGCGCCCGTTACATCTGAAAGATGGAGTCAACGAACTTGGAGAGCTCAGTTACCGACCGAATTTTTTTTAACAAGTCTCCGTTTTCATGTCAAGCTGGCATGTCATGAATTGATTCCCAAACACAATGGAACTGACAATCTCATCGAAAATCTCAAATGAATGAATGTTAGCAGAGGATTACCGGTGATGTCTTCAGGAGAGCAGAAAAGGACATTAAATTCGATAGAAAAACACAAGATACTCTGGGAGCTTTGAAAGTAGCACAAACCGAGGGCAAATCCGATGAAACAGTGTCTTGTGCCTGCATCTGGTGCACTCTTGCGACACAAGCCAATGACATCTCAGAGGAGGACACTGTAGGGCGACCCAACCACTGAAACACACGCTTATTCTCGATAGAACACCTTTCCTTTCGTTCATTTCCCGTCCTCT
>Ga0157368_1000219_pt1 | contig 27964 bp, 25 predicted proteins | sample AttbisABBM3_FD_113146 | JGI IMG/M metagenome (GOLD analysis project Ga0157368, IMG submission 113146) | Fungus gardens microbial communities from leaf cutter ant in Botucatu, State of São Paulo, Brazil - Atta bisphaerica ABBM3 | ecosystem: Host-associated > Fungi > Mycelium > Unclassified ... | reverse complement strand
TTACTAGTAGAAAGACTAGAAGATATAGACTTTCTAGCCTAATTTGACATATGAGATAAATAAACCAGATCCAACAAGCTAACAAAGCTTTCCAGTCTACCTAGTATAACATGCTAGTATCTATCTTTAATCTCTGAGCACTATAAGACTCTTTAACTATTCCTATTCTTAGATAATAGCTATCTATTACATTATCTTCTTTGTGACAGTCTTTACTAATACTCTCTACAAGTGTTCTCATAGACATAGATATTATCCAGAAATCCTATTCCACTCCCATTTAATAATGTTATTACTGTGTAGATCTGAACTACATGATTCATGAGTATCTAGTAAGATTAGATGCTTAGCAGCTAACTGTTAAGCAATGAGATGAATTAATAGAAGACTTGAATACATTAAAGGATATTGAAGTGATACAGTGTTAGAATAACTGAACAAAGTCCACAGTGTTCCAGCAGAGTTTATACCTCCAGAGATATTATCCAATAGTACTATATATATGACTCATTCCTAGAGATAATAGCTACTCTACTCTAAGTACTCAGAAATCTATTCTAATCAAGTGGAATATCAGATAGAACATTTGATAACCTAACTACAGAATAATGAAGCTATATAGTTAAAAACCTTAGTGGAACATTGCTAAACAGTGAGGGCTCATTAGTTAGTAGCTGAAGAAGATAAGTTAATCGCCATGAGAAAGTAAATAGGCATTCACAGTAGTACTATGGAGGTCAAGAGGGTCTGATAGTGTTGCAGCAGAGTATTGGTACAAGATTTGAAATACAAGAGATCTATAGGATTAACTTAGACTTTGGTAGATGTTATAGACTTGAATTTAGGCAAAGTAGAGAGTTTTCTTACAAATATCAAGTAACAATCTAAAGAACAGATATTGATGTAATAGGAAGACAGAAGTAGGATATTATCTTGAGTATGCTATAACTAGTCTACTACAACCCAGAAATCAATTTAAGTTGGCAATGTGTAAGCATAGAATTCAGAGTTGATGGTAACTAAGTTTACCGGCCCTATGGTAGAGTTCAATAGTACTGAGGCCAAAAAAGTCCATAATGAAGTCTACAAAGTTTAGGATTAAGAGACCTTACTTGATTAAATGCAGTGAAAATGTTAGATGTGGTTTACATCTCATTATCTGAGAATGTGGAAAACAGGTTAGAACAACCTTTGGCTTCAGCTTGTGTGCTACATCTCTACTAGCTATACTAATCACATATTTTGTAAGTAAACTTGGGAGGACTTAGTACATGAAAACTACTAGAAAGTAGCAAGATGTATTGTCACTAACATCAGAAATGAATGTTAGTTTGAGTTGATTTTCAGGATAACTAATACAGTGTAAACTACTGGATTATATACTAGGCATGCTACCTAGAGTAGTTATCTGAAATAGAGGCTATTAAGTGAGTTACTGATTTCTAGTGATTCTTGGATATTAGGAAATAGAGGTCCATGGAGTTAGCAAGGGTCCAGTAAGAACATCTGAAATGGAATGAAGATATGTGATCTGCACCAGAAGAGGTTGGGAAGTGTGGATAAGAGAGATGTGGTTAGAATGGGATGTGACAGAAAAGTTTCCCCTTACAAGCATTATACTTAATCCACATTTTGAATAACTATTCTCAGACAGGTTTTATACTTGATCTGCTCTTTTGTGTGACTAATTGCTGACTTTCACTCAAAGTAAGAAAATGTCCTTTTCATCTGCTATACCAGATCTTTGGTACTCAACAACAACATCTTGTCTCCTATCTTGTACTCTACTGACATCTTCCATACTTCTGCCCACTCATCCTAATATCTTTTATATGATATCTATAGACTTTTGCTTAGAGTGAGAACCATGCTTAACAATCTACTGGCCTGAAATACTGGATATTGATATTTAGAACAATGGTAGAAAAGAGGATAACTACAAGATGTCCACAGAAGCAGAAAAATACCTAGGATTGATATGAGTGTCTTTTACAATCAGTCTATGACAATCTATACTAGTTGTAGTATATAAAAGCAGACTAGTTGTAGTTAATAGTGGGAGCCCCAGAGTGATGCCCAATTAGATAAGCCACCAGTTGTCCACTGCTATCCAGGGCTTTCTTCCATCATTATCCCATCAAGATAATAGTCCATAGAAATATCTTTGTATCTTTTTGAAAAGAATATTTATCGCGGGATATTCCGCCCGAGACTGATGTCTTTTTGGCACATCAGTAGACACCCACATTAGTAGACACTTTGGTACCGTGAGATGTCTTCTTCTGAAGGCTTGTACAGATTTGCTACATGTCTCAAGCGGTGCGTCGCAAAATCTTTGGTAGTGCATAGTGCAAGTTTTGGTCTAAAGGGACTGTAGATTGGAGGCTGTTGCGTCACGCCTCGAAGATGTTGCAGCCGCTCAGTACACTTCTGAGTCCGCATCCTCAAATGTTGCTGCTGGCTCTCCTACTCTGCCACCACCACCTCCGCCACCACCACCACCACCACTTCCTTCTGCATCCGTAAATGCCACGTCTACTCTCTCCCCAATTCCAACAAGTGTCGTTGTGTTTGAGGAGAGTGTCGTAGCGGCTAAGATAACACCATGGGTCGAGCTCTCGAAAAGCCTAGATGTTCCTCTGATCACAGAGATCGTAAGTGTTGGTTGTATCTGAGGAACTTCATCTAATGATCTTTTTGTTGCTCAGGCGACTCTAATTTCAAAAGAGTACGAGGAACTGCGCAACTTTTTGGTGGTTGTTGGATCGTGCCAGGAACCCAGTCAACAAGAATTACAAGATTTACTTTTGCCTTTACAGAAGGCAATTGAAGCATTCAGCAAGGCCAAGGATTCCAATAGGCGTGACCGAGCATCATTTGGACATCTGCAATTCGCTTCTGAGGTAGCCGTTGCTGTTGGCTGGGTGGTAAATGCATGTATCTGAGTTTTAAATCTTTCGAGATCCGGGTGGCTCACAGATGACATCTAGAATAATCCCTCCCAGTTCATCAAGGATGTCAAAGAATCCTCGGAATATTATGGTAACAGGGTCTTGAAGGACTACAAGGAAAAGTAAGTGGTGTTGAGACTCAACTCCATCGGTGTCTAATACATTTCTAGGGATCCTCGACATGTTGAGTGGTGTCGTGGTTTGAACGGTATTCTTGACTCTGTTCGTGATTATTCAACTGGACATCCCCTCAAATGGAATGCATCGGTACAATATCATCTATGTCATCCCCCCTTAAAACTAATTGACTTATCAGGGTCCCACCGTTCAGGAATTCAGGGCTGCTGCCGCCTCATCAGCGACACCTCCAACTGATGGAGTTGCAGCTGTATTCGCTGAGCTCAACCGTGGTGAAGAAGTCACCAAAGGTTTGAGGAAGGTTGATAAGAGCGAGATGACACATAGGAACCCTTCTCTGAGAGCAGGTAATACCGTTCCTGCGGGACTCTCTAGTGCGTCAAGCCGATCTCCAACCTCAGCCTTGGCTGACCAATTGTCCTAGCTGGCAAGAAGCCTATCCGTCCAACAAAACCTGCTGCTCTAGCAGGAAAGAAACCTCCCAAATTTGCCTTGGAGGGCAATAAATGGATGATTGTACGTTGATCAGTGTACCCTCCCTACCTTCTCGAGATAACACGACGGGTACAGGAAAATCAGGAGAACGCAAATCCCATCAAGGTTGAACAGACATCGTTGAACCAATCCGTCAATCTCTACAACTGCAGTAATACTACCGTCGTCATTGAGGGCAAAATCAATGCCTTGAATTTAAGTATGCTCTTCTCCGTTATATGCAGAGCAGATGACAAATTTTGCCCTAGTCCGATGCACGAAGACAGCTGTGCTTATCAACTCTGTGGTAGCTTCAGTTTCGATCACTGCTTCCCCGTCCTTCACTATACAGGTCACTGGTACGGTTCCCATGATCCAGGTGGATACTACGGATTCTGGTCAAATTTATCTCTCGAAGGAAAGTTCGACTGCGGAGATTACGACTGCAAAATGCAGCGCGATTAACGTGAGTTTGCCGGTTGAAGGAGAGGAAGAAGGTGTCTTTGATGAACACCCTGTCCCTGAGATGTTGAAGACTGTCGTGAAGGATGGCAAACTTGTTACGACTGTTGTGGAACACATTGGATGACTGTTGTCTCACGTTCCGATTCACCCAAGTACCGCTGTCGACAGCGGCACTGGTATTTTTTCGATTGCAATGCAAAATATCCTTATCTGCTGTTCATGAAGTACGTCACCGCTGCAATAGATGCGTTGCTCTATCCGATGCTCTCTCGATGAATACTGCAGTTTAACCCACAACATTCGTCATTGTTATTAATGGAACTTCTATATAAAGTATCTTCTTGAAATGCCTAATGTACCTCGTAATAGCAGGATGTAAATTGCTCTCGAACAGGGCCATTAAGAACTTTCCCACCAGCCAGATACTGGGAACAATTCCTGATCGTTTAGTTGGTAGGGATTGCTTCGTATAATATTTCGAAAGGCAGCCGAGAGGCCAGATTGAAAGCCCTCTATGTGATCTTCCATCTAGGATGGAAGGCCTTGCCAAAGGTGACTGGGATAATGGTCTATAATGGTCCATTTCCTTTTGATAAAAGTGATGTTGATCATGACAGAAAATATCCATGAGGATTTGTATTGATACTCATGAGGATTTCCATTATTGGTGAGCTGTAATGGATACCAATAATCTGACTCTAAACCGTTGGTCCAACAATCCACGCTCAGTCAGCGGTGCTCACCTCTGTTGATGCCTCGCACCTTCTTCATGTCAATCTGACTCCAGGCGGAAACGAATTGCCGGGTCCGAATTATAAGTGTAGCTAAACATCTAAAGCATGCTAGTCGGCAAAGTTGCACACCCACAAGGCATACTTCCGACGTCAACTGTCGAAGGAAACTACAGTTCAGCTAATCAATGATACCTAACATGCCATTCAGAACAAGTCTCGTCAAGGATAAGAGCGGTATAGCATTTGCCGATGGCATACTCTATGCTTTCTGCGGGAGTTGTGTTAAATGCCAAAAGTTACAAATCTACCAGGACCCGATCAATCAATTCGGCCATGTCTCGAATATGACGCTATGCTTGAAACGTCTAACAAACCTTTACAGGGAACCGAGAGATGTACGATTGCCGACAATGTTAGCCGAACTGATAAGGTACCTACTAAGTTTGTCAGTAGCGATTGATACTGATGTGGATCCTGACTATCTCTCTCACCAACAAAGTAATATTTGATTCAACTTTGACCTCCGGACACTTCGTTGGCATGTTGATTTCTAATAATTTTAATTCATTTCTGTCTGGAGACAGTTGAGTATGGTGGGCAAGAAGGACACTGGTCAACTTGAAATTTTTCATTGTCAAAGAGACCATGATTGACAAGGTGGCACCGCATTACTCATTCAATGTGACAACAATGTGACAACAATGTCATGCTTTTGATACCCAGTTGATGTCTACATCACACTTGGAAGTTCAGTTTGAGTGCTGTAATTAATTCAAGAATTGACAGTGCTGAAAAGAGCAAAGCAAGCATGTACAGTGTGGACAACTGGTGGCTACTTACCAAATGTATTGGTTTGATCTTCTAGCTGCAGTGGAGCTTTACCGTACGTGATGGTGATAGTAAGAGAGTAATTAGTCTCATTCAACGCAGGCCAGGAGAGCTCTTCTCTAACGTTTGTTATCAATGAAATTTGTTATTGGTCTTCGACTACCTTCACTACTCGATGTTCGGACCTGAAACTCCTGGATTGAGTAAACTAAAATTCGAAGGTCCCTGTTCAAACACAACACTTTGAGCCTATAGGAGCTAGTACTCACATTATTTTCATGCACCCCATCTCACCAGTATCAACTTGTATAGTCAATATAATCAACTCTCCAGCCTCATTACCATGTTATCACCCACAAGTTGAGCCCAAAGAAGCACGCCTTGAACAACAGAAGACAAGTGCACCCTGGCGTAACTGTAGTCGAATCAACGTCAAAAAAAGCACTTGCGTGCGAAGCATCAACAGACGAGATTAGCAACATCACCGAGCAATCAGTGAATCTTGTTGTTCAAGAAGTCCAATGTCATATCCGTTGCCAATCGAGATCAGGATCAACCGTGGGCTCATCGGTAGTGATAGTGTTTCTGTATGCTACCAACTCAATGAATACAGATCCTAGGAATCCATGAATATTTTTGTGCCAAAAAATAAGTTCCCGTCAACAGGAAATACATTGCCCTAGTCGGCACCGCACCGAGTAACATTGACAGATCGACGTGAACATAGAAGCATAAGTGAACAAGATTATAATGGGAAGAGGACTAAGGATAAATATAAATATTACATATTGCGACTGAAATAAGATATCAGTATGGTGTGAGAAATAATGACAACAGAATAAGGCGAATAAACGGCCCCGGTCAACAGTTAACCGATACTGGATCTCCTCTTGCGTAATATCTTTCCGAAGACAGGGCTAGTTTGAGTGCTTCTGAACTCGGCCGATTTTCCGCTGTTTTTACCGAAATTGGGTAATATACGTTGCAAGAGGGGTTTCTTCTTCGGTAAATAGTACTCGGGAGGCACTTGGAATAGTTCGGGATACTAACCAGAAAAGGCCACCATTAACCAAAGGGTAGTGTTGATAGGAAGGAAATATACCTGTAGAATTCGCGACTTGTCTGTATTTGGAGGGTTCATGTAAAGTATCTTGCCGTTAGGGAAAGTGACTCGGATGGAACCTGGTTGTGGCTCCGTGCTGAAACCCGGTGAAGGTGGTCGAGAGAGTGACCGAGAACGCGACTGGGAGTGCCAACTCCGTTGGTGTGAGTGACTTGGAGCGTTGCAAAAGTACGGAGCACTATCGACGGGCTGGTGCATTATGCGAACAGTGTGCGATCGAGACATCTCAAAGTCTGGGCACTGTCGGTAGGCTACCGGCAGGGGATAGCCGAGACTGTTTGATGAAGCATGTGGCCCAGATACAGGTAGAGGTATGAGAGCTGCCGAGGTAGACGGGTAGTGAGGGGACGAATTGCGAGCAGAGTGATTATGAGGGGACGAGTAATTGGAGTGGTAGTGAGCCACCGGTGATGAATTATTAAGCGGTCGATTAACAGCCGCGGAGAACGACGTGGAACGCATCCTAACCACTCGCTCTTTGGCATAAGTATTATCTGAGTCATATCCAGGAATATAGCTAGGACGGACAGGCTCTGAAAGCTCCCTAGAAATTATATTATAAGAGGGACGACTAGTAGAATCTCGACGCTCATGAGGTCCTGGAGGAGCGGTTTCGGGACGAGGTGCAGATGCTTTTGCAGACCTAGGAGACCATGCATAACGATACGTTGGACAACTGGGTAAAGCGATATTCGTTGAATTATCGAGTGCTGCAGGGAATTCTTTTTCGAATGGTGTCGGTGGTCGGGGGGGTATAAACTTGGAACGTTTTTTGACGGAGGACTTTTCAGAATTCTCGAGGGGCGGAGAGGAAGGGTGAGAGCGAAACTTGCATTCCTTGTTACGAGGTAGCGTTGTGTTTTCGTTGGGACCAAGCGGTGTTGGGGGTACATCTGGTCCTACAAGTGCTGTCTGGTGGGTGGCATTTACCCAACGGGCTATCCGGGCTTGTGTAGCGAGGTATTTCTCGTAGGCTTCTGGGGAATAGTCGTACTCTGTCATGATAGGATAGAATAAATAAAAAAGAATCTAGGGCATTCACGGCGATGAAGGAACATGTGCGGATTCCCCGTGGGAAGGATGTGCACTGCCGCTTTGCACTGCCATTGATCAGGATCTAGGGATCTCGTGCCAGAGCTAAAACTAGGACGGCTGGATCGCGTGTCTTTCAGACAGATCCTCCATGGACAACGCTGGCTGGCATGCTCGAAGGCGTGCTGCAAAGGTTTGTTTCTAAGCTCATAGCTAGTGCTGCTACTTAGCTGGAGCTCAGGGAACTGAATATTATGGCCCAACCGAACAAGTGGGACCAATGGAACCTTTCATTGGCGGTTTCTTCACTCCCCGGCCCTCCCCCTCTCCCTCTCCTATCCCGCCGCCAATACCACCAAAAGATGGTTTTCTCTACCCTATGTATACACCTTCAGACACACAATCCTCTGACGGGTTGCTCAACGTAGGACTTCCCTGTCCTCACGTTCCTTCCCAGCATCCGATGCATCACCTTACATCTCCACCTCGAGCCCAGCTTACAGTTGCGACTGAGCAGCTCACACATTATACCGCTGTTGAGCGGTCTCAGATGTTCCGAGCTGCCCGAATGGAACCTCACCTACAGGCACGTAATATGTCTTATGGTAGCCACAGTTGCTGATTCGACGCACAGTTCATGTGTGGACCGTTACTTAAGTCAGTTTCTCTTGTGAAAGCAAAAATGGCATTTCTTGACGTTGTTCTGTAGATTTGATACAATAGACTCCCAACAAACTTGGCTTGGCGCGGCACTCATTGTCACTGCAGATTCTGGATCCATCTACCAGCCTCTTCCCATGCTTTCATACCAATGGGACCCTGACAGAATGTCACCCTCGACTGTATCTGTTGGGGACAGGGTATATCCCGCCTCAGATCAATCATCTACCTCCAATTCTCGAAATGGAAACGGACACTTTTCGTTCGATTTGGGACCTCACCCCGCAGATCCCCATTTTACTGGATTCCCTGGATCGCCCATAAATATATCTACCTCCACCAGTACGATGGCTGCTATCCCAGGACCCAATTTCAGGAAGGAAGACGCATATGGTCAGGATATTTGGGTTTATATTGGTTCTGGAGGGCATGTCACCCTTGTATCAGTTTTTGCACCTTTCAATTGACGTGAGCTCTGGTTTTACCTAGCACCTATACTTTTTGGCGGTTTATGATCCGGATTCCGTTGAGCGATCACGAAATGGAAATCACATACTGGATCAATAACGGACAAACGATGAACTTCTATGTACCCGGTCGACAACAGAACATGAGATGGGCTGCTCACTCGGTGTGTACACTGTCCATTCCCATTCCCATGGCTTACTTGGCTTAGTGTAATGGTTTCTCTGCCGGTGTCAACCCTGACGATTTCAGGGGACCGGGATTTCAAACAGGTTACGATCCGCTATGGGTCGATCTCCTGAACCATCATGCACGATCGCCATTCCATGCTCTTGTTGGGGGTGGTGATCAGCTATATTGTGATCGATTAACTCGTGAACCGGAAATGCAGGATTGGATGTCGAAAATGAGACCTGAAGAAAGGAAACAGTGTCCACTGTCAGAGGAGATCAGGACTTGTATCGATAGGTTCCTGTTCAACCATTATTGTCAGTCCTTCAGGCGAGGTGCTTTTGCCCGAGCCAACAGCTCTATGTATGTCCTTCGATTCCTTTAGGTCAATGCTCATTCGTGCTGTTAGCCCAATGGTGAATATGCTCGGTACGTGCCTCGACATACTGGGTCTTCTCATGAATGACATTCTAGTTTATCACTCTATTCAGATGATCACGGTGTGTTGTCATGATACCTTCTCTTCAACCTTCGGGATAACTGATTCAGAATCATATATTTCCCCTCTAGATCTTGTATGTTTATAGCTATCGTTCGATGCTATATCTGATTCATCGGTTGCTCGTAGATTGATGGTTTTGGCAGCTGTGAGATAAATCATTATTTTCGACTCTTTGATTCCACTCAATTTCACTATAGATCCGGATGATATGCAACAAGCACCGGTATTTCGACAGTAGGTGTTTGTCTTCACAAGAGATAATATTCTAAAAAATATTTATAGCATAGGCGTGCGTGGTTATTTCTTTTTCCTGCTGTTCCAGTGTTTCTTAAATCGTGAGTACGATTCATTTATCTTCAACTCTTCACTCAGGATCTGCAGCTGATATCGATGGATTTAATGATGCACCTGGAAAGCATATTTATCAGTCTCTCGTACTCGGCGAAGTCGGTCCATATATCCGAGTACCTTCACACTCTTTTTTGGTCAATATGGGACCACAAACAGCGTTGCTGATGCTGGATTGCAGGCGAGTATGTTCCCAGCAATAGGTACTGCCATTCATGACTTCCTCAGGGCCGAACGGCGCAAAGATCAAGTATGTAGCTCGTTCGAATATGAGAAAGTGTTTCAGCGAATAGGTACATTATCACCGACTGTGGAGCATCTTATCGTTTTGCTTGGCATTCCTATTGCCTATCCCCGCATGGTTTTCCTGGAGTCCGCCCTCGAATCCAAGTATAATCCACTGGTTGCTCTCGGTCGGAATGGAAACTTTGGTCTATCTGGATTTGTGAACAAATTTAACGCCGATGCTGAATTATTAGATGATTTGAATGATCATTGGACAGCTCGGGCACACAAGGTATTTTGACCCATCAACTGTGTTCGTTTGCGTTGCTGACACTTGGCGATCTATCAGCGAGAGCGTAATTGGCTTATTCAGCAAATGCAGAGGCTAGCCTTGACTCAGCGACTGAGAATATCATTCTTGTCTGGAGATGTTCATTGTGCTGCTGTTGGCGTGTTGAAGACATATAGAGCTAATAAGAAGGAGGCTGATGTTCCTATTGGCCTCGACCACAGGTACATGCTCAATATTGTGACAAGTATGTGCTCATCTGTTCGATGTTCACGTCCCTGTTGATGTCCTTTACCTTCGCTCCAGGTGCCATTGTCAACACGCCTCCGTAAGCTCGGCCATTCACTCGATTTAATCATGCTGAGCAATAAAAAAATGCTAGGCCCAGTGGTGTTTTAACCATGGTCAATTCACTTGCCACTAAAACACACAAGACTCTTCACCACGCAGGAACTGGCGAATCCATGGTGCGCGCTACCCTCAGAAACAGATACATTCAATCTGGTGATACTCTCATAGATGCCGCTTTTTGGGTCAGATACGGATGGTTCCCCACGCAAGCAAAAATATGTCATGGGAAAAAGGAATTGGTGTGCCGTTGACTGGGATTGCAACAACCACGAATTGCGTTTCACGCTGCAAATTGAGAGAGAGAAGGGCAATGGAGTGACCTTGGCGTGAGCTTTCTTTCCCAAAGATCTATGTCATTACTTACTCATTGACCAGTTATTCCACATCTACGCCGCCCCCAGGCTGGCCTCGTGGACCTCCTCGACAAACCTTTGGAAAACCTGAATGAGGCACCCTATCCCCAAAAGGTTTCCTCTAGGAATGCCTTTGGCAGAGTATCTAATATTTAATCTATTTGAGTTTCACAAGGTTCGATTGTATTATTAGTGTATCTGCATTTTGAGTCATTTTTTATTTGATCGTGTTTTTAGGAATTATTTGCGTCTTGCACAATGAGAAGAAATTCCTATATTTTGGTGCTTGACACCCTCAAGGGTATCTGTTACTGCATTTATGTTCCCACCACCATGCGCTTCAACTAAGTGAAATACTCAGGTGCTGTTCTCTATTCTTTGTCCAAGTTCTTTTTCCGTTTCAGACCTGGGCCTCGTGGGTAGGGTGGGATGAGCACAGAATTCCTACCGCCCTCTTCAACCAGTTTTCATTAAAAATGTGCCTACTTCTGGTCGGGACAAACACTATGTACTGAGTTAAGACATTCCATGTTGAATGTGGATGAAGCCTATGTTTTAGCATTATGGTGCCCGGAACAGAATCTGCCTTGTCTGATTCCCATGTCATCTCTTCCAATCTACACATCTGGGATTCAAATGCATGTTCGGTGAGGATCGTCTCTTCCAGTCCATACTTCTAGCATCTAAATATATGTCAGGCGGGAATAGGGAAGCACCAAACATGGCGCTGCAAGACACGGCCGCAAGATTGATAGAGTATTTAGGCACTTTTGGGAGAACATTTCCGACCAATCTTTTGAACCTAGCTTCTTGGACTGATCGAAACCGACAACCAACAACTCTGGTACTTTTCTGTCGTTGAAAGAATTTTAAAGTGCAAGACATGGCAGGATTTATTGAGAGATTTGCGAAGTTATCGGGGGTTCTTGCTGTCGTGGGCGCGACCGTGAATGGGTCGGTTCTGCCTCGAGCTAGCGATCCCTGTGCGGCTATAAGTGGACAGAAGTGGGTTGCCCCCAGAGCAGTCAGAGATTGTTACAGTACGGTCAAGGTCAACGAGACTCTGAAAAATAATGTCGGTCATTTTCATCTGTTTCCCTCGTTTTTGAGCGACGCTTTGGCCTGGCAGATTCTCGATGTTGTCGGCAGAACGCTGAATTTCCATACTTCCGTGAATTATCAAATTCAAGCACCTCCACCATTCAACGAAGACGTCCACGAAGACCTTTTTAAGGATTTGGATAGGATTAGGGCGACAAATTATGCTAGTGATTATGACATGCACGTTGATCTTTCCCGAACTCTCAAGAGGCTCAACGATGGACACTGCGTTTGGATCAACGGCTGCTATGTGAGTACCAGTTTAATCATTCTTCAGAAGTTGCTCATTCTACATCTAGGACAGTGTGTCTTTCTATCGTATCTGATATAATGTTCTTCCGAGATTGACACTGAAATAAACCAGGTTTTTTCATTAATTATCTTCCTACGCCCTTGGTTCTGTTGTCTGACTCTTCTGGGAACCAAGCAGTTCACATTGCACCTGAAGCATTCACAGTTGCCTCGGCTGAGTTCCCTGATCAGGTTGATTTCTGGCAAAATGCTCTACCAGGACACTTGAAAGGCCAACTTGAATCTGTGCGTCATCTTTTTTGTTTGTCCTAGATCCGGTTGACCTTGTCACAAGCTCTCCGGTGCTCAAGTCCTTACTATCGATGGACGGGATCCCAACGTTGCGATTGATGCCAATGCTCTCATTACTGGCAGCTTCCAGGGAGTTGGGACCCGCCAAAATTCGTGCGTTATGCAACGGATGATTGATTTAGTGAATTGAAGGACAGTCTAGGTTTTTCGCCAGCTACCAGGCCTCGGGATCTACGTGGACTTACCTCTTGGGGAACTTCGCTCAGCAGTCACTACCACTCAGTGATCAGGTTATCCTCGAGATCCAACGGATCGGAAGCTCTCGCACGGATACAATCACCGTAAGGTCCAATCTGATAGTAGCAACAATAGCACTTAGCTCATGACATGGAAAGCTGCCATACAGGTCTCGAATATCTGGGCCAGGGAACTTCACCGATGTTGCGACATTCTTTGATAATCACTGCTTCGCTCAGCCAGGTACAAATGGAATTGATCTCAATGCTCCGAATTCCCAAAGAGTCTCACCTCAAGAAAAGCCAATAGCTCGATTCCAACAGATACCGGCCTTCTCTGTCCCAGATGTGCCCAAGGAACGAATCAATGTCATGCTCGATACTACACCTTTAAGTGATGTCGTCCTTCCTTCACACTTAACGCCTACGTCTCCGATCAATGGCAGTAGAAATGCTGCACAGTTTTTCTTCTTAGATGACAATAAGACAGGGGTTTTGGCATTGGGCAGTTTCTCAGATTCAGATTTTGACTCGTTCCTGGACAGCATGCTAGTTGGCTTGATTAATCTGAAGTCTTTGGGTGCAAGTCAGCTTGTGGTGGATGTAGTATGTTTTCCCCCATGCCTTGGACGTTAAAATATTGAATTACGGGTCGCTCCAGTCGAACAACGGAGGTGGTTTCGTCTGTGCCGCCCATGTGAGTATCTTTTCCTCCTTGAGCCCTTTGCAAGATTAACGGAAACATAACAGTATTTACACCGTATCGTGCGCTTTTTTATCATATATCCAGCCATCGAGCTGTTCACAGCCAAGCTAGATTGTAGGGCCAAAGTCCACCTCTGTCCCTCAGGCTGGTTTAAATACCACAGCTCGTGATGGAATCCTCGCTCAAAGGATCGTGCAACAGCTCGTCGATGACCCAGACCTCGATTCCAACCTGCTTTTACTCTACAACCCCCGACAATGGAGAGATGAGAATGACACATTCTTCCCTGCAAATGATAACTGGTTGCTTCCGCCAGTTCGAAAGAGCATCAATGGTCATCAAGATGCTTTCAGTCAGCAGTGAGTCTCCTCTTTTACGTTTGGGCTAACCTGAGTGTTCAATATCCTTGCAGATTAGGCGAGGAATGTCAACCTGAAAGCTTCACCTCACCTACCCCAAACGAGGCATTGTTTGACCCCGAGAAGGTTGTCATCGTTACCAACGGCAGGTGTGCGAGCTCGTGTTCATTATTTAGTGTGCGTGTCATCAGATTTCCTGCCCGCATGATTTTCTGGATGTGCATTTTCAGGTAACGATGGCAAAGGAGGAAGGTGTCAAGACAGTTGTACTCGGTGGTAGGAAAGGTGTACAGCAACAGTACTGCGGTACAGTCGGTGGCCAATCCACGGACTTTTCAACCATCGACACAGAGATCAAGGTAAACCAACTCCATTAGCTCGAGCCGTAAGTCTGAAATTTGTTTACTCCCATCTTATTTAGACGACACAGCTCAAGCATGATCCCCTCGCACCGCCTGACCTGTGAGTATTTTTTGATCTTCTGTGTTCCCTTTCTTTAGCTGACTGACGGGCAGTCTTGTCAATGGTGTACAAGGAATTGCATGGAGACTTGGGTTTGGCATCGATGATCCCACCCAGCCTGAAGGTGAGCTGCTTCCGGGATACGATTTGAGGTTGTTACTGACAGTTTCTCTAGAGTGGCAAAATCGCCCAGCCAACGTCAATTTCCCACTAACCACAGAAATGTGAATTGATCATTTCTTTGAGATGTAATCGACATTGATTTTCTGTACAGTGTTAATAACCCAGTCGCAATCTGGAAGGCAGTCGCTGAGAGAGTATTTTGAAAGTATAGATATGATCATGTATGGTACCGCGAAAATGTTATAAAATACAAGCTATATCAGAATCATGGCGTCCAACTGCATTTGTGGCATCCTCTGTAGTGCCTGGTGCGGCCGAGACGGTTGGAGTATCACACTATCACCAAGATCGCATTTGGATGCCGGAACCCAATAAATCAGCCCGTAGAGAGATCTCGGTCCTTTTTCCGGGAACAGTTACCACGCAACATTTTATCTCAAATGTTGAAGCACCTCTCACCGTCTTTCCACCTACTTGACACAAGATTACAATCATGGGATATACACTCTGTGTTCTTGGTGTGCTCTAGGCTCCCCGAAACTCATCAATGCATAATCTAAACACCGTATATTATATAGGATGTGGCACCATGGGCATCGCCATCGCCTCTGGCATAATCGAGTCCCTTGATGCTACCAAACGGTCTATCTCCAACGGTTTTCCTAAGTGGGAGGTACATACACCAGGAACTCTTACGCCTTCAGGCACACCAGATCCTTCAACGCCCTCTCGCTTCTTTGCTTGTGTGAAACGTGAGTCAACGGCACAAAGGCTCGTCAAAGTCTTCGCGAGTAGTGGTGGCCCAGAGACCAAAGTTGTGGTTTATGCCTCGAAAAACGTCCAGGCTGTCAGTCAATCTGATGTTGTACTTCTCTGGTACGTGTTCGATGGGTGTTGAAGTATCAGATACTTACAGCCATTCAATCAAAAAATTTTTAGTTGCAAACCTCAACTAGCGCAAAGTATCTTAAGCGAGGAGGGAATGGTTGAAGCACTCGAGGGAAAGCTTCTTATCAGCATCCTCGCTGGTGTCACCATCCGTCAACTCACAGGCTGGGTTTTGCCTTCGACTAGAGTCGTTCGTGCCATGCCTAATACCCCATGTAAGGTATGTACATACCCCCTTCAATTCCAACACCATCTGTCAATGATCATCAGATTCGTGAGGGCATGACAGTTGTATCAACTCTCCCACCATCTCCACACGAAGAGACTGATAACGCCATAATCCTGAAGATATTTTCTTCCATCGGCCGATGTCGTTTCCTTGATGAGAAGCACTTCGACGCATGCACAGCCCTTGCAGGTTCTGGCCCTGCATTTGCATGCATCTTCCTAGAAGCTATGGCTGATGGTGGTGTGATGATGGGATTACCCAGAACCGAGGCTTTGGAACTTGCTGCTCAAAGTGAGTGTAATGCCCTAAAATACAGATGGATATGCTTGAGTTCGGTTACTGAGATCGGTGACGCACGTAGCATTCCAGGGTGCAGCCCGAATGGTATTGCAGGGGAACGTTCACCCGGCGCAGATCAAAGATGCAGTCAGCAGTACGTTCTTTCCTAACTCCTTCCTACTATGACATTGTATCTAAATTTCGAATACATCTCATATAGCCCCAGGAGGGTGTACCATTGCTGGACTTCTGGCCCTAGAAGACGGTCGTGTTCGATCAACAATTGCTCGCAGCATTCAAATTGCCACGGAACGCGCCAGTGAGCTAGGCCAACCCCCCAGAAAATGAACTGGCCATTCCAGTTGGCTTCATATGTATTCATCTATTATATGACTATCTGCCAGACTATAAATTTTGTTACCCTTAGACCGCTATCCCCTTCCTTGCTGATTGAAGGAGACAAACCGAATGCGGGGACTGAAAGTCAATAATTGTTCTAGCTCTTATAAAATGAGAACGTCCGTATATGGATATGAACGTCGTTCAGAGTGTTGAAGAGCATAGATGATGCCGGATTGGACGCAAATGAGAATAGATGGAAAGCATCAATCTTCTACAAATATGAGTATGGTCAATGTGTAAGACAAACGCGTGGTTATTAACGATACCGAATCGAGATCCTCAACTTGTCGCTCAGCGTATCTTCATCAGGCTGTAGGACCAAAGAGGGATGAACAACGGCGCGAGAGGGTCCTCATGCCAGTCAAAGAACCCAGAAATGTTCTGGCTCCCGGAGATCACAGACAAGCGGATACAATAAATACCGCTCCGAGTGTTGGAGAGCATCAAAGACATCTGCAAGGGACCATGAGCATACAAGTGTGGCAAAATCAGAATGCACTCACACACACAATTTCTACAATAACACTCGAAGAAAAGCGGGATGTATCCAACCCTTAAGGCCAATCTCTTCACACTTGTACAGTGCTACCGAAGTAGCGCAGCACTAGTCACCAGAAATAAAGGTCGAAGAAGAAAGAAACAGGGAAGAATCAAGAGAATTTTTCTTGCTCGTAAGAAATGGGCATCAATCCGTGGAAAGAGCAGATAGATGCCAAAGTGAAAAGAGCGATGTGGAGGGTCACGCAAGGAGCAGCGGGTGCAAAGAGACAGTGATTGCAAATATAGAATACAAGTGAAAAGGCGCTACCATTAACATTAGCCGGGTACATGAGAAGCGGAGAGAAAGGGAAGACACACCAGTAGAAGATAAATCACCGATCTGGAATGGAGTTGCACATTAGACGTCATAAATGGGTGGAGACGTCATAATAGGACTTACAAAATTCGTGTGTCTCGTCCGTCCTCTTGACCGTTTGCTGTATTTGGGGGAAGGGAACAAAACGTTTCGTTAGCCTGAATTTTTCGTGGTATGATGGGAAGCTGGTGCCAATTACAACCAAACACAACACACCTTCCAAGCTTCCTCGAAGTCAACCGGAAGAATAACATATCTATTTTTTCGGACAGCTATAGATCATGTCAATTTGGAGTCTGCAAGATTAGGAGGGATCCACCTACCTTGAAGGCCAGCAGCTTGAGCTATTGATGCAATTTCTGCCGACGAGAGTCGATCCGGCCGGGAGACATCTAAAAGAACCTGTCAAACAAGGTCTCTCAAGGAAGAAACCGGGAGGGTGAACACACAATCTTCAAGGTCAACATCAGGGCCGAGGTTCATCTTGCTTGTAACAGTTTGGAAAATCAGACGTTTCTCTCGTCTGGCCGGCAACGGGAATTCGATCTTTCGATCAAGGCGACCAGGTCGGAGAAGGGCAGGATCAAGCGTATCTGCACGATTAGTGGCCATGATAACCTGTGATGACCAAATTGAATGAAGATGAAACAGGAAAAACGCAGAGGAGCCAACCTTAACATTGCTACCCTGATCAAAACCGTCCATCTGGTTAAGCAGCTCAAGGAGGATACGCTGGACTTCACGATCAGCACCAGTCTGTGCATCGAAACGCTTTGTCGCAATAGCGTCAATTTCATCAATGAAAATAATAGCAGGGGCGTTTTCTCGTGCCAATCGGAAAACGTCTCGAACCATACGAGGGCCTTCACCTAAATATTTCTGGACGAATTCACTGCCAACTACCCGAATGAAAGAAGCGGTGGTATGGTGTGCAACAGCTTTTACGAGCATAGTCTTTCCGGTACCTTGCAAAACAACTAAGTAAATTGCAAGAATCAATTTAAGATGTTAGCATGGACATACCGGGAGGACCGTAAAGCAAAACACCTCTTGGTGGGTCGATACCGATTTTCTTGTACAAATCAAAGTGAGTCAAAGGCAACTCGACTGCCTCTCTTATCTCCTGTTTCTGGGAGTCCATACCACCAACATCCGAATACGATACATCGGGTTTCTCTTCCTGTCCAAGCATAGAAATCGATGAATCCGCCTCTGGTGGCAAGATATCTACAAGTGCGTTTGAATGTCGGTGTAAAGCCACCGAAGACGAAGGTTTCAAAAGTTCTCGGTCCAATGTTGATAGAATTCTAACGACGTAATTGGATCCCGTGGTAGAACCAACGATACCGGTATGTTGGTCGATAGGCTCAAGGAACTGACCGATAACGAGAGGAACAGATTGAATACGCTTGACTTCTTCTTGTGCACGGATGAGTTCACGCTTTAAATTGGCTTGTTCATCTTTAATATATGACTCTTGAATGTCAAGCATTTCGAGATGACGTGCAAGTTTTTTATATTTGATGTACAAGTCCTCTTCTTGGAGTTCCTGGTAGAGAGCGGTTTTCTCGCTCACGACCGATTCGAATGTCGGCTCCTGTACATGTTATCAATAAGAAAGATATCGCATGACAATGAATCATGGACTTGCATTCCGCTGTATTTCAATGCCAATCTCATCCATGGTGGGGGTTGAGGACAAGAGCAATTATTATTGTTGGGACCAAACGTAGTGACGCGTCCGATATTCCAGATCAGGCAGTTGCGTGGGAAAGGTATAATTTGATGAATTTCCAGCGTAGTAGCCATCTTTGTAAACTATGGCACATGCAGTTGCCTCTCTTGACCAGCCCTCAAACTATAAGGACTCTCAAGCACGCCTTGACCGAGGAAGACAGGCCGAGCTGTTGTCAAAGTCAACGACTCTCTATGTATGCTGACCGCCCTTAGTCTTCACCGAGGACTGGAACTAAAAGTGTTCAATGTGGGGACAGATTGGTAATTTGAGTTTCTATACTACAGAAGAGCAGATCTATGAATTGTTCTCGAAATGTGCTAACTCAGAGGATGGAGGAGGTATCAAACGAGTTATCATGGGCCTAGATAGGAACACTCGGTGCGTCAAGCTTTTCGCCAGCCTGAACTTGATGAAGTTATTTCTCGAACAGGACGCCATGTGGATTTTGCTTTGTGGAGTACTATACCCATGCCGAAGCACTGGCATGCATGAGATTTGTTAGTGGAACGAAACTCGATGAACGTATCATCCGCTGCGACTTGGACTTAGGCTACAAAGAAGGCCGACAATTCGGTCGTGGAAAAAGTGGAGGTCAAGTTCGTGACGAACATAGACAAGATTATGATCCTGGTCGTGGCGGTTGGGGTGCTCAGGCTCAACGACTGGAAATTGAAAGACGGAGAGAAGTCGAAGAGCGGTATGCTGATGTTCAGGATGGGCCTGGAGCTGTCGCTGGTGGCGGTGATGACTGGAAAGACCAGGGCGGTTCTCAACATGAGAATACACTGAAACGTGGTCGTTCACCTGACGACGAAGAAGAGAGTACGAGACTGGTGAGTATATTCTCACAATACATGTTCGTTGGTTAACATACGCCACAGATACAGCGGGCACGGCTGGAAGATGAGATAGACAACGACCGTATGTAGTTTTATTGTTCCTGGGTGTCTTCTTGTTGTATACATATATCATTCATTACTAGTCTGGACAGCGTGACGAAAGACATTAAACGATGATTTTGGCTGTAATTGGGATGTCTTCTCCGTACAATGGAAGGTATGATGCATGCAATTTCCTGACGAAACGGTGTGCCTCCGTAACTGAAGTTAGAGTAACCAGGAATTTAGCCGTTAAAGAAAATGTATTGAGAGGTCTGGTCAAGTCAATCACTGAGGAATTCTTGAATCGGAGAACTCACAAAGGTAGTTTCTCAATTTGTGGGATCCCTTTCTCTGAGTGTGCAATCTTGAAATTTCTGAACATCTCTGTCAAGCGTTCTTCACTTGTCCGCGCAGGCAGTCCTCCTAGAACCACGGTCTTTTCATTGTTCGTGATCCCAGCGCGAGGCCCATATCCGCTCAATGTACCCCTGTCGGCGGCTCCAGATCGCCCACGTTGACCTCTCATTCTTGACTGTTGATAGAACGGTGTCTTGGAGTCATATGGACTTGCATGTACTGAGATAGCAGAGATAGTCAAATTCTGAAATGCCTTGAGGTTGTCTCGTAGGTAGTCGGGAGAGCTGAGGGTCAGGATAGCGCGCTCTGCGGGTTTGAAGTATTCATAGTCTATGGCAACTGGAAGAGAAGATGAGACGAGAGGATAAATATATTAACAATGAAAGTGGACATACCGTTAACGACGCCTTTCGCACCAGCCTTGTTAATCTCTCTCAGAATATCCCTAGGAGTAGCTGTTCGAGGGACGTTCGTCAGCAGTATTGAACCAGCTTTCTTCAGCACATCTGCATCCAGTCAGTTTCAAAAGAATGTAGAAGAAAAGCACAAAACATGCTTTTGTTTGCTATAGAACGAAAAGTATTCCGCTCCAGAGTTGGCAGCATGAGTAGCGCTACAAATTGTCACACATCGTCATTGTCACATATTCCGCCACCTCCTTTGGTTACTTTAACATGTCTTCTCGCGGAGACTATCGAAGAGACGAAAGGGAGCGGGGGCGAGGTGACCGAAGCAGGGATCGTTATTCTCGCAGTGGAGGATATAGGGACGAACCAAGAAGAAGGACAAGTCGGTCGCGTAGTCCACGCCATGGGGGAGACAGAGACAGAGATCGCCGAGGAGGTACGTTTGCTTTTTCTTGCTTCAAATTTTATTGGACTACTGCTCGTTCTATAGACAGACGAGACTACCGGAGAGACGATGACCGGCATCGTGAAAGAGACAGGGACAGGGAAAGGGAAAGGGAAAGGGCAAAGAAAGACGGAGGACGGAAAAGAGATGAGCGTGAGTATCCTCGTGGAGAAAGAAAAGTCCAAGGTCCAAGGACTTCCGATCATCCTTCTGAACCAAAGGACCACAGTGCCCCGGCCACCTCACAACTCCCACCGCGTATGTCGGCTCAGCATCTCAGTCTTTTCTTTCTCAGTCGTCTCGTAGAAATTGGGAGATCACAATCAGGTGGCAGCAAGCTGGAACACAAGAAGCCCCTTGACGATGAGCAAGAAGAGGGAGAAGAAATGGATGTTATCAACGAGGACGAAGATGCTATGATGGCTATGATGGGGATGTCGGGCTTTGGATCGACCAAGGTGGGTAGTAGAGCGACATCATGGCTTGATTGCCTACTCGTAGTGCTACAAGGGCCAGCATGTCACTGGAAATCAAGAGGGGGGCGTGAATGTCAAGAAAACACGAACCTGGCGTCAGTATATGAACAGGTCAGTCACTCAATCATTCTCTCTCACCCAAGTTTGCCGATACACCTGTCCGGAATAGACGTGGTGGATTCAACAGACCACTTGACAAGATCAAATAGGTTGCAGTTAAGTGTGATTTGCTTGTAGATATGTTTTCCTACTCCACAAACCTCAGCAGTCTCAGAAAGCGAGCGTACTCTCGCCAAACCATTCATACACAACATGAAATTAAGACAATAGTACGATGTGCGGTAGACACATGAGAAAGACTGAAAGTATAGACAGGAGGTTTCCGTAAACTACAGATGTGGACAATTATAAAACGGAGGAATCATAAATAATTCCTCAACGACTGGGGTGTTATACGGTCTCCTGTATTGGCAAGTATCTAGGCCTCAGAAACCGTGAATCTTGATTGATGATCTCTCTATTCCGTGGTCAACCAGGAAATTGGACACATTAGTACGTTGATCTCCCTGAAGTTGTATAACCGTGCCCATCGTTTCGTCGTTTATGATAGTCCCATTGCATGCAAAATCCTGAGATGCAAATCAGAGCTTATCGCAAGAGAGGTCAAAAAATCTACCTTCTTGAATGCCTGAAGTAACTTCTTGTGATTGTATTCTAGCACCACGCTGCATCAGCATGGAGATCAAAGCACCAAACAAAACCACGCACCTTTCTGCAAGCCTTGTAAAGTGGTCAGAGTCTTCCTACCATTTCGCTGTTGGATACGGATATGGAGGTGATGAGACTGCGATCCGACGTCCTGACTACTGGCAAGAGGATCACCCTCGTTTGCGAAAGGATCTGCACAATCCAGACAAAAGTCAGGTTGAATAATACATATTGACTGGGGGAAGTAAAAGGCACCTGTGGATGCAAAGCTCATGCGAAGAAGAGACAAGGAACTTGAAGGTAGGAGAGAGAGTGGAGAGCAGTTAAGACGGACCTGCTGCTGTCACCATTACGTAAGTGCACAGCTTGTCTCCTCGGCTTCCGCTCTTTTTGCTGCCGATCTTCAATGCCTATTGCTGGCCAAAAGCGCAAAGGACCACCTACCTTCCGGTATTTTCCACCCAATAGAGGTGCATACCACATTTTCTTGGTTGCTTTGAATGCTTACTCTTTTCAGCGAAAAAGTTGAAGAAGGCATGGGTCGAGACAGCCAAGATCAAAAGCAAATGGAAAGCACAGAAGCGGAGAGAGGGTATTCTATCATCGCATTCTGAACTTGAATCGCATGAGGATGGCGCGGATATCATCGATGAAAATGACAAAAGCGACTCTGTAACCGGTGCAATGGACCTCGAGGCTGAGGACACTGCCACCGCTTATTCATCGTCTCCCGATGTCAAGAAACATGGAAACAAAATCCGCCCCTCACCTTATGACAAAAGTAATAATGCCGAGGACAGTGCTAACGCGAACAAGGAACAAGATAAACAGTCCCTGCGTGACCTTTTCCGAAAAGCTTATTCGAAGGAATCACTGCATACGTACAAGTCAGGGAGACAACAAGGGCGAGGGCGAGGGCGAGGGCAAGGCGGCGGTACGGAAGGCAAAGCCGCTTCGATGAGGGGACAGCCTAATATGAAACTTAGGATGAATGCAATGCTGGAGAAAATAAAACAAGATTATTCTTGATATTTTCTGTGCTTGTTTCTCGCTTGATCAGACCTGAGGTACCCCAGAAAACGCTTCATTCTGTTGTAGACAATATTTCTTGGCCTCAAATTCCGTGTATCGCATTCTTGAATTGGATATCATTCAACTCGGATTTAATACCTAGGTCTAATAGTAACTCCTCAACAAACCACTCATAAATTCTAAGAGAAAACAGCGACGGACTTACAATTATTTCGATCGATCATTCTCCTTATTTTCATCCACTATTGTTGTATCCGATGCTGGGCCCATCAATCCAGATCTAACGAACCTCTGCTCTAAACTGCCACCAAACAGCGGACGAGCTGTGCCAGGCCCAGTCGTTGAAGTGGAGGCAGGAGAAGTTGTACCGACAGCTTGCTGCGAAGGCGATGAAAGGGCAGAACTAGATACAGAGGTGCCAGCACCAGGATTAGCTTCAGATGCAGCAGGAGCACTTTTATGATATCCTCTACTAAATCCAGTGACTGTGCTGATCGCCTGAGGGCGATCACTTAGATGTCCAGGCCTAGGGTCGTCCATTTCATCGACCAAACCAAGAGCTCTGGTTTCTAAAGGTTGTACATGGACATCACTGATAGATCCCACAGCCGCCAAGGCTAACGGCGAGGGTGGGGGGCTGGCTGATTGCGATCGTCGAGCGTCTTGATGTAGGAAAGGTATAGGTGAGAATAGAGGCGTCGCAGGAGCTGATTGACGTGCCGGACCGAGTAGAGTCGCGCCTCGCCCGAAAGAGTCTTTTTCTTGTTCTGTGAGTGGAGGGAACGCGTCATGGGTAGATGTTACAAGGATAGATCTTTCAACGGCACGCAGGTATTTTCCGACACAGTTGTAATGAGTCTTGGGGCTGACACAGAGTTCGCAGAGGCGTTGGACAGAGAAAGGAACGCTGAGGTGGGATTTCAGTATGGAGTGTGACCCCGAAAGAAATAACATACGAATCAAAACTGTCCAGCTGTTCAAAGATGTACTTCCTGGCCTCCTGTGCTTCCTCGGGTTGCATGAAGCTGGGAAGTTTTTCATTTAGATGAACACGAAGTGTCTTGTGTGGCGAGAAAGGTGCAAACTTGAGGCCTCCATTTGGTGTTGTAACTGGATTGAAATAAGGAGGCCGATGAGTCGGTTTCGTTGTCGTTAAGAAAAGCTTGATGTTCTAGGGAAAGAACATTCAGTGGCGGCGGCGGCGGCTTCCTGAGTGTGAATTGGAATGACCTCATTAATCTTATGTTTCACGGCATCGCGTATGAGAGACCATTCATCCCTATACACATAAATGTGAGTGATTGAGGAAACTGTTGCCAGGAAGAGTGAAAGCAAACTCTACTGTGTCACTTGAGGCTATCTTCTCGAGTAGAATGTGATGTTCTGCTGAGATTCAGTCGACTGCTGTGGATGCGGACGAGCATTTTACCTGGCTTCCATTTGAATGTGTTTGAAGTCATGAGGACTAGCGCCTGGGAATGTCCTTGGCTCAGCTATCGTTGTTGGACGCCAACTCATGTCTGGATACATACAACTTGACAATAACACCCTCCAGCCTCATTGCAAGCATCTTCCTTCCTCATCTTCGTCCTCACGAATGCGCTTCTTCCTCAGGCCTACGGACTCACAAAAGAAACCACCTATCTCCTCGGCTAGGCGGAGGCAGCTCATATTCTCTTATGCCCCCGACTGGTGGGTCCTCCCATGTATCAGGAGGGTGTCAAAACATACTCATCACCTTGCACTCGAAGGATCATAACCATTCTCCTGGCGTAAGTGTTTCTGTCGATCTCACGAGATGACTGTTGGGAACCACTTTTTGCTTTGACCCAGCGCCATTTTCTTTTCGCTAGACCAGGTTGAAGGTTACCGGAGAGTCTTTTCTTTAGAGGATACATCGTACGTTCCCTCCGGCTTCGGTGTTTGCGAGCTGTAATTCACTACGCATCTTTCCGTAGTATACGCCATCCGTATGTGTCATTGTCCCCCTTTCGTTGTTCTCCTTGGCATTCACCTCAGATCCAATGTAGATATGCAGAGCACGAACGCATTCCGGTATTGTCCTCACTTCAGTCGCTATACCTCTACTTATCGTATTCAGAGTGTCGCATTATATTTCATCTGCTTTGTCGCTCCGGTCCTCCTCCAACCCATAGTCAATATCATCACAGTTCGTTCGTGGTGGGACCTTCATAATTGTGTGTGATTCCTGATGCTCTGTGGCACAAGCTCATGTTCGGACCTCGGGTAAATTACAGCAACATTGGGCTGTACGTTTTTGACATCAATCGCCGTTGCGTTGGCTGATCTTTTACCCAAGTGATCTTTGCATTATCACTTACTGGCACAGTGACGCAATTTGTGAAGATCACTGTGGGACGACCTCGTCCTGGTGAGTATACCTGGCCATTAACGCTGAATTGCTGAAATCTGTATTTGTCTAGATTTTCTTGATCGTTGCGGACCTCCCGCTGGTACTGCTGACCCCGAGTTCGGCGCTACTAACTGGACAGTATGTACCCAGGCAGATAATCTTATCATGAGAGATGGCTTCCGTAGCTTTTTCTCGGGACATTCTAGCCGTGGGTAGATTTTTTTAGAAAAAATTGTCATGACTCAAAACTGGCAGTGTCGTTTGCTGGACTCGGCTTCTTCTCCTTCTATCTTGCTGGAAAGATGCATTTGTTCGATAAACGTGGACGGACGGTTCGTTTATTTCAGACTTCTAGATAAGCATTTCCTACGACGACCTTGAATAGGGCAAGGGATGGCTAGCTCTTGGCCCCTTCGCAGCTGCTTCTTTGGTGGCTATTTCCCGGACCATGGACTATCGCCGTAAGTCGAATTGTGTCACTTGCACCTCCCAGGTCATTGACACGGAGAAATAGACCACTGGCAAGACGTACTCGTTGGCTCAATTGTTGGCACCATCTTTGCGTTTTTCTCTTATCGACAGTACTATCCAGCTCTCGAGTCTGAGTATTGTCATCGCCCGTACTCACCTCGCATTTGGAGGGAAGATGCGGAAAAGCTTCCGACTCATGGCTATACAAATAACGTTAGTAATGATCCTTTTATCGGTGGTTCAAACTCGGGTGGTCCGGCTGAGTATCACAATGCTGTCGGTGAGGAATATGAATTAGAAGGAACTGTACTCCGTCCTCATCCTCCCGAATCGCTCGAGGAAATGTGGGAAAATGATGAGCATGCTCCCCCTGTCCAAGAGCGTTCAGAGTGTAAGGACGATGGGTCATTTTTGAAGACTTCGGATGATACGCCCGTGGTACGAATCATAAGGTCGGATTCGCCGCAAATTCGCCCTCCAGACCATGCATATCATGGGGTAGAAGACCTTCGCTGATGATTCTTTGCGGACTGACGGACAAGATTGTAGAAGAAAAACTGTGGCTGTACTTGTACCCTATCTCATTCTCATTCTCAGCTTCATATGTGGGCGTCGGGAAAATCTAGGATCCAGGAATTAATAGTTCTTGCCTTGTTTTCTTTTCCTTGTAAAAGTCTATCGGTGGAGTTTGCACCCTTACATAGACATTGATCAACATGGTCTTTCCACGTCTCTTTGGGCATAAATGAAGATTCTTTGGGCCTTGACTCGAGTGCAAGAGACCTGCAGCAAAACATTCATTGGTATGTGCAATGGCTAGGCTAAAAAATGGATAGAAGAGAAATCAGGACGATTGCTGCTTGTTCACTCAGCTTGACTCTCTGACATAGTTTTCTCCTGGATCACAAAAGCGAGATGTGATGTTAGGCAATGACGCACATATATTTGGACAGGAAATTCCTGTAATGCGGCATTGTGGCGTCAATGATAAGCATGTACGTGAATGTATACAAGCAAGTACCATACATACAGAAGGATCTAATCGACTACTTGTTGAGTGTCAGGTGGTTGAGATTTGTTACAAAACCTTGGAACAATAGGGTGTATAAGTGACCAGACTGAGACTAAAGACATAATGAACTAATCTACCTGATGTACTAAAGACTCGTGGTTCATGCTCATGCGTACTGGTTACAGAATTGAGTCAAAGTGGTGGAATATCAACCAAGATACAAAGATTGTAATAACCCCTCTCCTAAGGTTGCACCCTCACAACTCTGATTGTGGGGCTTCTTGGAGCCTCAGGACGAGACCTATGGGAGTTGTAACATGCTTTTGGTGCTCCATTGATGACTTCTTGTCAATCTTCCCAAGTGGATTCTTTGAATGATTAGCCCTGCCATTTTATGAGGTATTGTAATTTGTCTCCTCACCACCTAGAGTTTAGGTTCAACTTTCTGTATCATTTTAGTTTTGACTCGTTAATAAACAGATATAAGTTTTTCTACATTAAACAAAGTTTCTTTGTGGGTTAGCCATTCTTGATGTTTGAACTATCAATCCATATTAATTCACTACACTTTGTTTATCATTCACCTTTTTATCACTTCATTTGTTGAATAAACATTCTACTTTCATACTCATGACTGTAATCAGCATAGCATGACTAAGTGATGATATACAATACTTGCAATGAGTTGCTCAAGTGTTATCTATTTATATATCCTGTAGAATATATAAAAATAACCCTCAGTTACTTAAAGTAGTACAAGAATTAATACA
>Ga0157368_1000217_pt1 | contig 28063 bp, 33 predicted proteins | sample AttbisABBM3_FD_113146 | JGI IMG/M metagenome (GOLD analysis project Ga0157368, IMG submission 113146) | Fungus gardens microbial communities from leaf cutter ant in Botucatu, State of São Paulo, Brazil - Atta bisphaerica ABBM3 | ecosystem: Host-associated > Fungi > Mycelium > Unclassified ... | reverse complement strand
TATAAATCTCATTTTACAAACACTGGACTGCGAGGTTTCGTAACAAGGTGTTCTTGAGCAACTGAGCATCACCTTACTGTGCTCGCTCACTTCTTCATTTCCACCTCGTCATCACTCCTTATTTATTCTTCATTTCATATTTTGTCATTCCACACCTCCGTTATTTTTATAGTCTCTATAGTTACATCCGACTTATCATGTAAATAGGTACATACTCAAAACAGTCAGTATTTATTTCGTAGCTAGACTGTACTAGGGCCTTTTCCCCTGGTCCTAGTGACTCTCAAATACATTTGTTTATTCATCTCGAATCACTGCGTTTCCATCTCATCAAGGTGGAGAAAAGAACAAAAAGTTGGGAGTCTATCAAAGGGTCTTTGAACTCGAGTTATCTGAGCATTGATTTTGGTTACCTAGTAGGCAATGTGTTTAGATGAGAATCCTTTGTCTGATGAATTCTTGACGAGCTAGCTTTTTGCCAATCAAGTGCTCGGTCTATACCGTGACAGAGTCCAAACCCATCGGGATAAGTGGGCCGAACACCGGCATTGAAGAACATTCACCAGACGCAGTATACTTTACCACCCACCTTTGATTGTGCACGATCTAGTGGGTGGCGAATAAGTGTAACACAAGGTTTGATTAAGGTTTGATTATTAGCAGAGCCCCTCCCTCCCGCACTTTCAGGGCCTTTATTCTGGTGAATTACGAATCGGCTGGATTATCGACGAGGGCTATGAGATCTTTTTTTGGGATAACGTGGCATTTATCAGGACCGAAGTGGAGCAGTGGAAAGAATTTGTTCAGAATTTAACAGAGCCGAATTATCAATTCTTTTCTTGACAAATGTATTGCCGAGAAGTATCACTTGAGGTACGCTAGAAGAATACTCAAAGAAGCACTGTAACAACACCTACTAACAAGGAACCATGATGTGTACAAGTTACATTGAATTTTTGAAACCAGAACACAAATACTGGTTCGTTCAACGAACCCCATACTTAATGTTCATTACACGCTATCTATCCTTTCGACTACCCACCCGTAATAACACCAAGTCTTGAACCCACCGAATTCAGACCGAACAAAAGCACTGAAGCATGTAGTAGAGCCGAAAGAGGCATTCATCTCCGTTGCAGTTCAAATCATCATCAACTCCCTTCTGATCGCATGGCCAACGACCCTTCACAACGTGTACTCTTTAAGTATTGATGGTGCATAAGTCATCACTTCTAAAACCATTCGACCCTTCAGCTCCACATGCACAACATACACACAAGAAGGCCGCCGGGTCCCAAATGTGTACGTCATGAGGTTCAAAGCATCAACTTGATGAATATTTAAAGCCGTTTTGATCGAGGTGAGAGCCGGACCAAAGGGCAGAAGCAGCGAGTGTCAAGAGTCAACAGGCCAAATTTTTGAAACAAGAATGGTATCCAAGAAGCTGCTAGGGACAATTGTGAAATGTGTCATGCCGCATCAAAGATCATGCAAGAAGCTGAGAACTCAGCATGTCAGGGTGCTGCATCGGTTGAGGAGCGTGTAAAACGCGCGGTGTAATTTGCTTCGTATGCGGATGGGAGCGAGATGAATTTGAGTTTATGCTTGATTCTTGATCATCTTGCGGAAATCGAGGGGACATGGATATAGATATTACACCATTGTTGGGAGTGACAGCGGAAGTTCTGGATTTATGGTTGTCATACAAGGACTCATTGTGACCAGTGTATGGCTGTGTGCGAAGAGAAGGACGTGGCCAGAAATGATAATCAAGGCGCTGGGAACTATGAGACGATTGTTCTTGTAGATTACGGTTGATGAATGGAGAGTCGAGACAAGGAAAAGTGGTTGTACTCGTATTTCTATGGCGTTCTTGATATCGGCCGTGCTTTTGGTTCGGATCCTCCATCCACGGTATGGAAAAAGCATGGAAGCGAGATCCGCCGAGCCCGGAATTCAAAAGTTCCAAAGCTGGAGCCGGAGAAGGCGGAAACGGTGCCGAAGATGGCGAATTCGGAGAAGAAGTCTGACAGGTCGATGTGGGGGTGCCATCGGTCGACAAGGGGGAAGCATTTAGAGGAGTGGTCGGAGGTGTTTGAGGTCGAGCTTTCCGAAATGACGAGGGCTTGCGGTAGATCTCGCGCAGGGACTGGATACGTGAAAGGCATTTAGACATACTGCAGATGGAGCAATAGAAAGAAGACAAAAGAGTATCATGAACCAAATGAAGGGAGAGTATCAAATCGATAAAAGACTTACATTTACAGGCCTTGCCACAGTCGAGGAAGGGTGCCCTTGTGAAGACATGGCTATGACATGGGGAGGAGGAATGAACAGCGAAGTTGCAGGGGAAGTCATCACAGGAGGGGGATGGTAAGGATGAGAGTGAGTCGCGACCCGAAGATGGTGGTGCCTAGAAGAGCTTGACGAAAGACGACTGTCCTTCACTCTGACTACTGCAGGAGAAGCATGTACTGGGAAAGCTGTGTGTGACGGCATTGGAGGGATATATTTTGGTGGAGGAGGGCGCAAACGACGCATTTGTGGCGGTGGTACATGAACATAAGAATAAGAGTCTTCGGAGGGCAAAGGAGGTATACGATGGTATATCGGGACCATTGAATGGGGCAGTGGTGGCTTATGCATGCAAGGTTCTTGGACTGGAGATGATTGGCGCAGGACTGGAGGTACACCTGGTGCACCTGGGGCGGCGGACTCAAATCCTTGCCTGTGCCGTTCGGTATGGTGAACCCAATTCACGACACGGCTCTGTGTCTGGATAAAGCGCTCGTAGGCCTCTGGAGAGTAGTCGTATTCTGTCATTGTGGTCCAAAGGAGAAGAAAGATCGTCCGAAGAACGGATGCACTTGGGATATATAAGGGATCAAGGAAGGTCGGACCCCGGAGGTAAGTAATAACAGGTAACGCGGGAGCCTTGCCGGTTATCCGTACTTAGAACCCTCCATTTTCCATGGTACCAAGGCAGCTGATAGAGCCTTGTGGGTCCTCTAGCGCTCCCTTGCGTTTGTGAAATAACTAGGCAGGAAATGAGAGGTGCATACCCGTGCAGAATACAACAGTAGGCTGCTTTCATTTGTCTTCGTGGATATCGTTTGGCCGACTTCTCTTGACGGCCCTATATTGTCGTACGTCTTCCCACAGGATGTTCCTCGGTGACTTGCAGAAAGCCCCCGACTCCGGCATCTCACCTCATTTTCACCCGAGATCATGTCCCAGGCTAAACGTATTACACATTCTAGGCACAATGATCAGCCCAAGTCGAGCTGAGGATTCCGTTTCCATGTGCTCACCCCCGTTACTACAGAGAGAAACATACAGCAAGTGAGCTGAATGCAAGTGCAAGTCAGTCGCAAAAAAAGTGCGTCTATTTTGGGAATGGATAGTGACGGTGTTACTATTCGCAACGGAAAGTTCTCACCATTCTTGACCTCTGTCTCTTTCTCCTTCCCTAGTCCGTGCTTTTTGGCAAACTCCAAACGTCTCTCCTTTATCTACCGCTGTCTTCTCAGTCTCCTATTTACTTGCCAAAATGGCGAGTTACGGCGCCTTGAATCCGAGCCAGCAAGGCTTGAACGCTAACCACCCTTATGCTGCAGGAGATCCTTATTATGCAGAATCTACTGGCTTCATCACGCCGCAACAGGTCACCAAAAAGCATGGCATGAGCAACTGGATAAAAATTGGTGTCCCTGTCCTTATCGTTGTTGTTCTTGCGGCAGTATTGGGCGGTGTCCTTGGCAGCAGAAAATCCAACAATGACGTTGCAACCTCCAATGGTAGCAGCAGCAGCGGTAGTAGTGTAGCCCACGGGTCAGGTGCTGCACTCAACCTTGCAGACTCACGATTTGCCACCGCAACGAATAGCAAATATCTTGAACCTCTTTATCCATCAACCGTATGTATATATCTTCTCCAATTGATGTATTGTCCCAGCTCAATTCTATTTCGCCAAGACTGCTGCAGCTTTTTCTACCCCTACCTTCCGTCCAGCTGGTAATGATGTCCCATCCTGGCCTCAGGAAACCTTTCAGCCTGCCAACCCATCCCCTACGAATGTTCGTCCAGACCGACCTAGGCTCATCGCCCCCGCCTATAAATGGGCTGCCCTCCCCAGCCTCATCTCTCAGGACCCATACCTCAAAGGATGGAACGACACCATCTTCGGCAATGCCACCGATTATTTCAATTCTCCACCTGTTCCTTACTTCATGGATGGCGACAGTGGTATTCTCGATGTTGCCCGCGAAATAAAACAGAGAGTTAAGGCATTCGCTTATGTGTACCGCCTTACCAACGACACCAAGTGGGTTGACCGCGCATGGAGCGAAGTCCAGGTTTGTTGGATTCTAGTTTGTTTGTTCGGATTGTGTCCTGATGCTGCTCTTCGAATAGAACGCGGCTGGGAATGGTACCAATCAGTTCGGCCCGTCTAGTGATAGATGGAACTCGAACCATTTCTTAGATACTGCTGAACTATCTGCCGCGTTCGGTATTGCCTATGATTGGCTCTATGATATGTGGTCGGATGATCAGAAGAGTATGATGAGGACGACCATGATTCAGTACGGCTTAGGCCCCGGCCTGACCGTTTTCACTGACAATGCCTTCTTCGGCTGGTGGAGTAACAACATCACTGGCAACTGGAACTGCGTTTGCAACGGTGGCCTTACACTTGGCGCCCTCGCTATCCTTGGTGATGATACTACTGGAACTGCCAGTCAGCTACTTGGGTATACCATTGATAATGCGAAAGCAAACTGCGCTCATGGCGTTACTGACGATGGAACATGGACCGAGACAGCTAACTACTGGTACTTTGGCACAACAGGCCATGCCGAGATGTCCTCCGCCTTGCTTACCGCGACTGGCTCCCATTACGGCCTTATCGATGTAAATCCCAATTTTTCCAAGACCGGTGATTTCCATATGTACGTCAATGGGCCTGGCTCCCTTTTCGACTATGGTGACCACGGTCCAAACAAATATTCCTCCACTGCCAATTGCATGTTCCTGTATGCCTCACAATATCAAAAACCCCAATATGCCTTGTTCCAGCGCGACCAACATGATGCGGCCGAGCCCTGGAGTATGTTTTGGTATGATCCGAGCGTTGCCGGTGCCTTCTGGAATGGTGCTCCCCTAGATCATTTCTTTGACAATGCTCTTGATCAATGGGGGTCCATGCGCAGTAGTTGGACAGATAGCCATGCGTCGTTTGTCGCCATCAAGGCGGGTGCGAATCAAGGTCGTCAGACGCACAACGACCTTGATGTGGGTGACTTTGTGCTTGATGCCCTGGGCACTCGTTGGGTCGGTGAATTTGGTTCTGCCAACTATCTCTCTCCAGAGTACTTCAGCAATGATACTCAGGGTTCAGAGAGATGGATGTACTACAGGAAGATGACTGAGGGTCAGAATACCATTCTCATTGATCGTTCCAACCAACTGGTTACTGCTGCACCTACCGTCAAACATGATACCTCTGGGACCACCCAGGACTCGAGCACGATATTCGACGTTCCCGCCGACTCGACCGCCTACTGGATCGCTGACATGACGACTGCCTATGCCAAAGCGTGAGTACTCTTGGAGAAGTTGGACAAATTGATTCTGACCTCTGTTTTTTGAAACTAGGTCATCGGTGAAGCGGGGCGTCCGATTTTTGAACCAACGTCGTCAGGTTCTTTTGCAGGACGAGATTGACTCTCAAGGCACTGTTGATTGGAACATACACACCAACGCTACCGTGACGACCAACGGCGCCTCTGCAACCTTGAAGCTTGATGGACAAACACTCATACTTACACTACTGAACCCGCCTATCGACGCAACATTCACCACCAGTACACCGTCAGCACGATATCCGACGGATCCCCAGCCCCCTGAAGCAGATCAGCCGAATCCCGGCGTGACAACTGTCACTGTGAGCCTACCTGCTGGGCAGTATACACTAGCCTTCCTGTTCAATCCGCAGTGGCCGGGGATGCAAACTGGCGACTATGTAACGCCCCCTGCTGTCTCTTTGGACAGCTGGAACCTAAAGAGCCATGATTAAATGGACTTTTAGCTCACAGTATAACTAGAGACGATTTAAATAATTTTTGATTTATCCTGGACATTGTACAACGATTTGACCATGAGACTCGGAATAATAGATGGATGGAGCCCCGTGAGAGAGATGGCTGAGTTGTTTGGATCACTTTGTATTTCGCCTGCTTCACTACTCGAGAGATTGTGAGTGTTTCGCAGGAGATGTTGCCTGGGATACAGTTGATGAGTATTCTAGCTCGACACTAACACTCTTTCATCGTCCAACTCGCAGTCTACTTTACATGCTCCTGTCAGCTCGCGATACCCTCGTCGCTTGTCTTGCTCTTGCCTTGGCTGTCGAGGCCGGCGGCGAGTTTCGACTTCGTCGTGTGCACAGGGACCACAGAATTATTCAAAGGTCTCCTCAGACGAACACTGCAGCTGATTCCTTTTCCGTGACTAGTGCTGGCAGCGATCCCTCGGAAAGCCCATCGTTTTCGCTCCTTCCCGTTCCCTCTTCTGTTCTTCCCTCTTCCTCTATTCCAGCAGCCTCCCAAGTTCAGACTCCAGCACCAGCAGCCTCTGATTTGGCCCTCGCTTCTGGCTCTACCAGTGCTTCCAGTACCTCAACTGATGGCGGCCTCGTCAGTGTGAGTGAATTTTTGATTGAGTTCCCCGAAGCCTCGATGCTCATGCGAAATCTTCTGCACGCAGGTGCTCAATGGTATTCTAGGCGATACTTCTAGCTCCTTCAGCAGCAGCCCTTCTAGTTCTTCTGCTGCGTCTTCCACCTCTTCCACTTCTTCCACTTCTTCCACCTCTTCCCCATCATCCTCATTGAGTTCCTCGCCGACCACTGTCCCTGAAACCCCCACAGTTCATGCTACTGACAATGCTCCCCTGGCTTCCTCGACTCACAAACCTATTGTGACTGTTGTGGCCACTGGAAACCCAGAGGAAGCAACTTCAGTACCCAAACCTACCGGTGCTGCCCAGGTTAAGAGTACAACATTGATGATTCTCATCATCATTGCTTCCTCACTTGGTGGAATCGCTATTCTCTGGACTATCTTCAGGAAATGGAAGCTCGGCCGTTCATCCAAGTTCGATGAGCGCTTGCAACCGATTGATTGGCAACCAACAGAAGCTGATCGGGATGCAGCACCCATATCCACACCCAGGAGGGCGCTATCGAATGCATCCTCATTCCATTCCTCTTCTGCCCATGCCAACGGTGGAGTTCAGGGTCGCACCTCCCCCTTGCAACCTATTCCCGACCACGATTTTACTGCTGGTGCAGTGCCTGTCGGTGGATATGCAGATTTAGCCAGGGGTCCAAGTCCCCCCATGGGTGAGGTAAATAGGGGGCATTTGCCGATGACAGGAGGATATGAGTATGATAGTGCTGCCATGCTCCATTACCGGGCTGGTCCAGGAGCATATGGCGCCTATGACCATAATCAAGGTGTCAGATATTAAATCTTAGCAGGATTAAAGATCATTTCATCATATGATACTACATACTACATGTCTCCATTTGATAACTCTCGTACGGCTCAGCGATTTTATCTCGTTTCCTTTCTCTTCCTGTGATAATCTGAATTTGAAAATGTCTTTCAATTTTCTCTAATCTCTCCTAGATACATTGTCTCAAGTAGAGACATGAATCATCATCTTGATTGTGCCGACGATGAGGTAGTTGGTGACTACGGCCGATTTGACTTGAGACATTTGATCAGTCCAGTACATTGAACTCCTAAAGTCTATTGAGACATGCGTTAGAGTGGACAATCCAATGTCATCTCTTAATACTTAATACCAACACCAGCGAACGGCTAAGCACATCAGCCAAGGCACGAAGGAAAAAAAATTCAAAAATCATATATCTATATCTTAGATTTCAAACAAGAACAAGAACACCCAATTCCTAAATCCTGTCATGGATCTACTGTCATGGATCTACCTTCCGAGTTAATCCTTGAAATAGCCAAAAATAGCTATCGATAGCGAAATTCAACCACCCTGATGTGGTGAATGGGAATGGGAGTGGGAGCGTTCGTAAGGATGTAGATGTAACTTCACCCCCTTTACCTCTCGTCTTATCTCAAGTCTGTCACCGTTGGAGGGTGGTGATGTGTGGTGATTTATCTCTCTGGACAAACCTTGCTCTGGGACCCAAGAGCTCCAATACCTTTAATGTCCAGCAGTACTTGGACAAGTCCCGAATGCTTTCTATCAAATTGGACATCATTTTACCGGACAATGTACCTTGCGAAGCGTTTATGCAAGACATGGCGAACATTATCTTTCCACATTATTTCAATAGATTCAGAGAGGTATCCGTGTATTGCGAGTCTGGGAGTATGCACTAGCAGTCTTCGATTGACGCGGTTGACTCCATCGTTCACAGGATAGATATGCTCGCAGTTCGAAAAATTTTGGGATACAAAAAAGTATGCAGTATACAGAATTAATTAGAGAATGCAATGACAACAGATAGTGGGACCGATGACCATATACAGGCTGGCAAAAACGTGATAGGAACAGCTCTGCTAGATGATTGCATCCGTGAGTTTGGTCCACATCGGTGATATCATTGTTGACACAGGAATAGGAACCATTGATATTGAGAATGTTCTCCTCTCTTGATTGGAAGTAATCGCAACCTTGACACGCCAAACTCTTCGAACGAGAGCGCTGACTACCACCAAACCGATTACTCTCGCATATACCCGCCACCATTTTTTGAAATGGCTCACCAGCGCCACGCGTATGAGGTTACCGAGCGCCATGGGTATGGAGAGTATGGAACGTATCAAGTTACCAAGCGCAACCAGTATGAGGAGTATAATGCTACCAAGCCCCACTGGTACGAAGCTACCAAGCACAGCCAGTAAAGAATTACCAGCCACTACCTCTTTCTCGGGTTCATCTACCGCCATAGCTTCAGCCTCCGCCGTAACGTCATCCTCTAGCGTCGTTTTAGCGAGCAAACTCTCCAACCCGGTTGGCTTTTCAGGCCCAAAGAATGTCGCTGGCCGAAACTGGAGAACTTCGGGCTCTTTGGGGGCGACTGGACCCGTGGGCGTCCAATCCATCGCATACTCATCATCGTCGATGAACTGGCTGTCACCTTTCAGCGAAGGGTCGGAGAGGAGGGAAGACAGGCTAATTGGGGACATGACTGGTTCGGATGACAGTGACAAGGAGGGAAGGGGGTCGTGTCCCGAAGCTGATACGGGGGCTTCGTGGAGTTGCGTGGCAGGTGGCGTCGAACTACGACTTCGAGAACAAGAGGGTATGTTTGAGCGGGCCCCGACGCGTTTTCCTTCTACGACACGGAGAATAAGGGGTTGCTCGCATCTGAGGTAATAAAATGAGAGGGCCTGGGCCTGGGATAATGTTAGCGGAAAGAGAGCGATGGATATCACATCACTAGACTCACCACAACTTCAATTACTGTTACAGTACAGAAATAAATGGGTCTTAATTGTGAATGGGAATTTAAATACTCGAAGTAGCCACTCATATGGCCACTCCACTGCAGCCAATATAATATGCTAGTCAAAAGTCTCACGCCCCAGATGGTCATCTGAAAAATCTGAAGATACAGATGAGTAAGATGATCAAAAAGTCAAATGGACACACACGACTCACGATATATTCCTTTTTCCCAGTGAGACGAGTTTCACGTTCATGGAATTCAGCCCAGCAGCGGACATAGTATGTTGGATCCCAAACCGTCCATATAAGAGATAGGAAAACAAGTAGGGGTAAAACGGGTTGCACACGATTGAGGAAAACGAATGGCTTATAACCAAGAATGGCTACATGGTGGTGAGCATAGGATGCATCAGAGACAGTGCGGTACATACCAGAGATATAAGTACAAAGAGATAATAAACCTGACATCGCCCAAAGAGCTCCGCGCAGGCACCACCAGCGCAATATTGAGATTACCCTGTTCTGACGCTTTATAAAAATGGTGGGATCAGGTTTTGGAAAGGCCCCAGCTTTCCCTCGCCTCAAGGCATCGGCGAACGCTGCAGGCCGAATCGTCCGGTCCTGCTCACGAATGACGCCCTCGACAGCAGGCGTGCAATTTTCACATACAGGAGGGTAGCGGGCATGCAGGGATTTGCGATATTGTGAGAGCATTGTGAGACGCTCGTCGTAACTCGAGTCCTAAAAAAGTTGATTTCACGAGAAAAGAAGTGTAAGGATGGAACGCACTTCATGTGGAGGAAGATACTCGGACAGCAACTCCATAACGATTCTCTGGTTGCTTTGGCAGCTGCGGCAAAAAAGGTTCGGTTTTTGGGATGCTAGCGGTTGATTTTCTCGCAGAAAGGCTGGAGAAAAGTCAGTTACTTGCCCAAGTTCATCAGGTTACAACCTGCCTTGGTTTGGGAGCGGCGACCTGTTGAGTGACTCGTTATGTGTTGCCGACATATTTGAGACGATTTGACCATTGATATTGTATCTATTCTTGGCGCCACATGCCAAACATACGAAGTTGCTGGGGTTCTTGAGAAACGGACTAGCGGGCACCTGACAGAAAAAGCAGACGATGTTTGACTGTGGAAAAGCTCGCGACATGGCTTTAGAATTCTACAGTCCGCGCGTTCAGAGATAGCCCTACTACAGAGATGGACGGTTTAAATTACCTTGAACACGTTCAGAGCGTGTTGGTTGAGTAAAATGCTCTTTGGTCGAGCTAGGGTCAAAAGTGCCTGGTTGTAACGACTTAAATACTCTCAGTGTCACGTGATTTGAGATGGCCGCATGTTGTTTCCCTGCAGCACGTGATGTTTTGTTCTTGTATGCCAACTGTGTAACACACACCTTTCAATGTCTTTGTCTTCTATTATGGACATGATGTTCTCAATCTACGATAGGACCCCGGATAACCCGTGAGGCTGGCCTGGACTTTAGACAAGTTATGCGCTGAAGGCGGTGTAAGTGTCACTTGTTCGGGACACATTTTGAAAGCCTATCACGTCGCTTATCACGTCATTGGATAGCTTATATATATGTTTCAGCTTAGCAATCGAGTCTATTGTTTACGAATTAGCCTGCATTCCTTGTACCTCGCTCGTTTGGAATATGGAGCTTGACACACATGATATTGTGTTCCTCCCGGAAGAGTAGATAGGCAAGGAGAGTCGACAATCAAGTTCTGACGGCTGGATGTGTGTCCATTATTCATGGTAATGTCGAAGCGGCTGCAGTTGCATGAAGGTACAAGAATGTATTTCTCAAGCAATGGTCTAACAAGGGCATCAGATGTTACCATAGGGTAATGTACCCTCGTGGAACCGAGTACGGGACCAAAGGGCCCTTTGGGTTTGTTTGCTTAGAAAATGGCATCACGTTGGCAAAAAGCGAGTTATAGATTATGTTCTAGGTGGTTATCCATTCTGATATATTCCCCACTTATGAGGCAGCAAACGCGAGGCATCTCGAATAAGTGTGTTGAGAGGGATCACCGATTCCCCTGATAGTAACAGCCCTCTTGTCTTGTCAAGTTGCCTTAACTTCTCACCGTCTCCTCCTCTTGTCATTTAAACGATCGTATTGTACCATCTCACATCTTGTCGTACGAGTTCTAATGCTATTAAAGCGGTTGTACATGTGAACATTTCTCGTATCATATGTTCAGGAAAGGGGCGAAAGTCAATCAGTATAGACATTAGTTGGGTCAGTACGCAGGCAAGTGCAGTCACGTGATTGAAACGCGACCGCGTTAAGTATCTTCTCTGACTCGTCAACAGGACAGTCCTTCAAACGATTCGTATTTCTTGTATATACCAATAATACCCTCATCGTATAAACCATGTCTCAGCCGCAACAAGCATCACAAGCTCTACAAGAGGATGAATATCAGATGACCGGACCCCTCCTCGTGTCGAAACTCCAAGAAGCAGGAATTCATCCGAATGACATCAAGAAACTCACTAGCGCTGGACTACACACTGTAGAAGCCGTTGCATTCACACCTAAGAAACACCTCGTCACAATCAAGGGTATCTCAGATCAGAAGGCGGATAAGATTTTGGAAGAGGGTGAGTGAATGAATGATCATCCAGCTGTGGTTGACCAAGTCTTTGCAATGTTATAGCCCAAAAAATTGTGCCTTTGGGCTTTCAGAGTGCTACAGAAGTACATGCTCGACGGTCAGAATTGGTGCATATAACGACCGGATCGAAACAACTCGACGCTCTTCTCTGTGGTTCGTTCTAGTTTCCTTTATTTAATCCGAGACTTACCTTTGTAATCGCATATTTCTGTAGGTGGTATTGAGACTGGTGCAATTACAGAACTTTTTGGCGAGTTTAGGACAGGGAAATCGCAACTGTGTCATACCCTTGCCGTGACATGCCAACTTCCTGTGAGCATGGGTGGCGGAGAAGGCAAATGTTTGTATATAGATACTGAGGGAACTTTCCGTCCCATCCGTCTACTTGCCGTAGCGGAACGATATGGCTTAAACGGGGAAGAAGTTCTTGATAATGTTGCCTATGCAAGGGCCTACAACGCCGACCATCAACTCCAGCTCCTAGCAATGGCGAGTGCTCTCATGTCTGAGTCTAGGTGCGCATACACTTGGTTTTTTGGAATTCTTTCACGACTCAAATTGCCGTAGATTTTGTTTATTAATTGTTGATTCATGTACGGCTCTATATCGTACTGATTTCAGCGGTCGTGGAGAACTTTCAACTCGCCAAAATCATCTGGGTAAGTTCCTCAGGACACTCCAGCGTTTAGCTGATGAGGTATGTCTGGTCAAGTCCTCCTGGGTTCCGATCATTCACAGTATGCCCTTAGTTCGGTATTGCTGTCGTCGTAACGAATCAAGTCATGTCAAATCCAGACGCTGCAGCAGGCCCGTATGCCGGTAATGAGAAGAAACCTATCGGTGGCAATATCATGGCACATGCTTCGACAACAAGGTAAAGCCCTTCTTTCACCCTACCATCTCCGCTCGCATGAACTTGGTTATTAGACTGCAACTTAAAAAAGCCCGTGGTAATACGCGTTCTTGTAAAATCTACGATTCTCCATGCCTGCCAGAGACGGAGACACATTTTGCTATCCTTGAAGGAGGCATAGGCGACCCAGAAGAAGAGTCTTGATTAACTATACTCGTGTACAACTCGGATTAAACTATACCTTCGCCAACGAGCAACTGGTTTCTGCTGTAGAATACAATCGCTGATTTATCGGTGGTGTTCGTGAGCGTCGAATTAAAGAAATGGCCAGCTAACAGGTGGTAGACTACCGATAAGATCTATCAAGTACCATACCGTTAACGAATGGAAAGACGGTCCATGTCATCCGATAGGCATTTCAAGCCAGGAAACGCGTGATGATGTTGGCATCAGTGCCACTAATTCTGTCCCTCAGACTTCTGAAATCGGCTGGGCTAACGTCTGCAATGTCGGCCATAAGGTATGCAACATCACCCTTCGAATCCGAGTATTGCTTCACGACGTTATACGGCGACAAAGCGTCGTTAACCTGTCTGAGCACACCAGGCTGGTTCTTGTGCACATGGCAAATACGAACTTGACTATCCTCGGCATTGGTGATAGCACGCAAATCGACTTCTGGAAAGTTGACTGCAGAAATGGTTGAACCGTATGTGAGATAACGATTAAGTGATTGGGAGACTTCTTCGCCGATCATTCGTTGGGCTTCTTCAGTAGACCCACCGATATGAGGTGTGAGGATGACGTTTGGGATAGAGCGAAGTTGACTTGACCAAGAATTGAGTTGATCATCGAAAGGATCACCGTTGGAAGTAGGTTCAGAAGGATAAACGTCGATCGCTGCACCTGCGAGATGGTGCGACTTCAATGCCATGATTAAAGCAGGGATATCCACCACACGACCACGCGCGTTGTTGATCAAGTAGGCTCCCTTTTTCATTTGATCGAATTGGGTTTTTGATATCATGTTGATGGTTTCTGGTAATTCTGGAACGTGGAGGGTGATGAAATCGGATTGGGAAAGGAGTGTTTCGAGATTTTCGACTTGATGGGCTGAACCGAGAGGCATGATGTTGAGAACATCATGAAAGAGAACATGCATGCCAAATGCTTCTGCGAGGACGGACAGTTGTGAACCGATATGACCATAACCTACGATCCCGAGTGTTTTGCCACGAATTTCCCAACAGTTTTTGGATTGTTTGTTCCATATGCCATTACGCATTTCTGAAGCACGTTCGAAATATTGTCGAGAGAGAGCTACGAGTTCTGACATGACCAGTTCAGCAACGGAACGAGAATTTGAGAATGGGGAGTTGAAAACGGGGATACCGGCTTGGGCAGCCGCTTTCAGATCGACTTGATTCGTACCGATACAGAAACATCCAATGACTAAAAGCTACAAAATATAAAAGCAAGGTGATGTGGTGAGAAAATCGTTGACGACGATGACGACGACGAACTCTGGAAGCGGCCGAAAGCACACGTTTGGTAATTTTGGTTTTGCTACGTATACCAATAGCATGATATTGACCAATTTTTTCAACGAGCTCTTCTTCTGAAAAAGCCTTGGTGTAATGATCGACGTGGAAGCCTTGAGCTTGGAATGTTTGAACGGCTTCAGGACTGATGTTCTCAAGGATGAGAAGACGAAGATGTTCGTTTTCTATGGGATGAAGAATTTTGGGTTGACGAATGGGATCAAGAGCATGAGAGTCCCTGTGTCGAGCATGTGTGAGGCTTTGAATAGGAGAGGTGGTGGGTGAAAAGGCAACATAATTAGGGCGAGGGATGTTGACAGGGTCGGTCATGGTAAGAGCTGCTGTGCTGGCGAGAGCAAGGAAAGAATTTGTGTCCTTAATATATATATGACTCGAGAATGCGAGGATAATAATAATAATGTCAGAACGAGCACGTCAGAGTATTGCAATGAGTTTGCAATGAAAAAAACTCGTCATCTTGAGATAACATACGATCATTGGCTGGATCAATCTTAATTGATTTCAAATCACCTTGCCCTGTTTACGGAAACGGTTTATATTACCATTTGAACACTCAATTCTACCTTCTAAATCCATGGGTCTCTATCTTCTTGACTACGGTGCTGGAAATGTTCAAAGTCTAGCTAATTCACTCACCAAGCTAGGACACGAGTTTACATGGATCTCTCAACCTTCAGATTTCGCGAAAGCCACTGTTCGTAAAAACTTGTTTTTGTCAAAATAGAAAAATCAAATATTCACATTTTTGTTTTTGCTGTTGCTGTTGCTGTTGCCGCTGTTGCTTTTGAGGGAGATCAGAGTCTCATCTTTCCTGGTGTTGGTGCTTTCGAAACGGCAATTCAATACTTGACCAATTGTGGTCTTCTCGAACCATTGCGCGACTACATTCAATCTGGACGACCTTATTTCGGAATCTGTATTGGGATGCAAATTCTCTTCGAGTCCTCCGATGAATCACCGTCTTTGAAAGGACTTGGAATAATACCTTGCCGTATATCCCGATTCGATGATTCTGATAAATCCGTACCTCACATGGGATGGAATGCTGCAGAACCTCTCTCAACATCTCATAATCCCGATTCTTCTTCTTCTTCTTCCTTCTCCTCCTCCCACTTGGGATCCACATCCACATCCACATCCACTCTACCGAATTATTATTATTTCGTCCATTCCTATTGCGCCAAAATTAATGTTAATGTTGGTGCTGGAAAATGTCAGTACCCTTCTCAAGCAGTGATGGAATGGGCGAATACGGTTACACGGTATGGAGATGAGATGTTTATATCGTCTGTTCGCAAGAACGCTATTTTCGGTTCACAGTTTCATCCTGAAAAATCCGGAATGGCGGGATTGAAGTTGATCGATGAATGGTTAAAAAACCAGCTGGTCCCATCCAACAACAACAACAACAATCCTTTATACCTTGTCACTCCAAAACACACATTAACGAAACGGATCATTGCTTGTATGGATGTACGAGCTAACGATCACGGTGATCTTGTCGTAACCAAAGGTGATCAATATGACGTCCGAGAAAAATCCACCACCCCTTCTATCAAAGCAACTATAGCAGGTTCAGTCCGAAACCTCGGAAAACCAGTTTCTCTAGCATCGAAATATTATACAGAAGGCGCAGATGAAATTTGTTTTCTCAACATCACATCTTTCCGTCACTCTCCTCTCCTCGATCAACCTATGCTAGCCATAGTCCAAGCCACATCCAAAGAAATCTTCGTACCATTAACCATCGGTGGTGGAATCAAAGACACCATAGATCCCGATGGTACAACCCATTCAGCACTCGAAATAGCATCAGCTTATTTCCGTGCTGGAGCCGATAAAGTATCCATCGGTTCCGAAGCCGTCTACGCTGTCGAAAACTATCTCAAAACAGGAGAAAAAGGTAAAGGTGCTATCGAAACGATTGCCCATACCTATGGAAAACAAGCCGTCGTCGTTTCCATCGATCCCAAAAGAACCTATGTCGATCCCAAAACGTACCATGGACCTTACCAGCATGAACTGGTGTATGGCAAGTCGGATGGTCCAGAAAAAGAACGAGGACAAGCATGGTGGTATCAATGTACCGTTTCGGGCGGACGTGAATATCGTCCATTATCCGTGTTACAACTGGCTAAAGGTGTCGAGGAATTGGGTGCTGGAGAGATTTTGGTCAATAGCATTGATCGTGATGGGGTGGGTCTAGGATTCGACCTGGATCTGATCAATCTAGTCAAGAAGAATGTGAAAATACCTGTTGTAGCGAGTAGCGGCGCGGGATGTGCCAAGCATTTTGTGGACGTGTTTCAAGAGACGGAAGCGGAGGCGGCTTTGGCTGCTGGAATTTTTCATCGAAAGGAGGTCAAGATCGAAGAGGTCAAGAACGCATTGAAAAGCGCGGGAATGAATGTTCGTCAGGTGGCATGATCATCAGGACCATCAACATGTTTATATAGTCAATAGATTGCCAGGCATATAGTTTTACAGAAAAGTAGAGCGAGAAATTACAGGACAGAGGGGAGGAAAAATGGCAGAATACATCCTGAAAGGGATGAATTTTGTTACTAGAAGGACAGGATAATTTGGAAAATACAGTCACGGAGAAAGCATTCGAGTAGTGGGGGAGGAACGTACACAGATGAGAAAAGCAACTACGTTGTTGAGGTGTATGTAGATGGAATTATTTGTTGCCGCGGACAACCCTTCCGACCTTTTTAATTATACTGGTCTTGCGGTTGATGCCTCCGAATTCGGGAAGAGCGGCGCTTTCAGCGGAACTGGATGCACCGAGGGCAGGAGGCGGGGGTAGGTCCTTGTTACTAGGGAGAGGATCGATTAAAAGGAAGGGCTCGGAACTGTCAGTACTTTGGGGGGACTTGGGGCCAAAACGGCCGAGGAAGGAGTTCTGAGGTTTGTGGGTGGAGCGGATGGGGGATGTGGGAGACAAGGGATAGTAATTAGGGGTTTGATCATAGTCGGGGTTGACAGGGACGTTGGGGGCATCGCGCATCTTGCGTATCCTCTGCATCAAAGATTTTTGACGTTTAGGGATGCCAGAGGGAGAAGGGGAATACGAGGAGGGCGCGTCTGGGATATCGGCAGCGTCTGGAACGAAGATGGGCTGGGGAGGAGGGGCAAGTGGGCGGCGGGTAGGAGTGCGAGAACGGAGATCTTTGGGGTGGATGTCGTCCCTGGGGCGTTTTGGGGGAAGACGATTGGTGTGTGAGTCCCTGCCGTTGTAGATGGAGCTGGTTGGGGTGTCGCCATCGGGGCGAGTTGAGCCACCGCCAGCAAAGAATTCCTCATAGGGTTCTGGCTCGTGGATGCCCCAGGCCTCGGCTATGGCATCGACCTTTTTCTTGGGAGGGTCAGGATAGTCGTTGGAGAAGGCGGCGTAGGCATGGGGGGAGGGATAGGGACTGTCTCCGTACTGGGAAGGATCTGGGGGGCTGCTCCAGGCGTACATGGGGGCCTTGCTGCGCTGCTTATTGCGGGAGGGGGCACAGGCATCGAATGGGCCGTCATGGTGGAACACTTGGCGGTGTGTGTGTGAATCAATGAGAGAGGGAAAGGGAGAGAGAAAGACGTACAGCCGACGCCTGTGAAATCGAGGCGGTCGATGACATCTGCATGCTGGGAAGACTTTTTGCCACGAGATCTAGACGAGGCCATGGGCTGGGGAGGATCTTCGGACTGTGTGCGCTTTGCAGCGGGACGGGGGACGATGGGAGGAGGACTGTGAGGAGGAGGATAAGTCAGGAGAACAAGTCAGGAGAACAAGTGAGAGAACAAGTCAGAAACAATCCGAGCAAGTGAGAGAACAAGTCAGAACAATCCGAGCAAGTGAGAGAACAAGTCAGAAGAGTCAGAGAAAGAGTGAGAGAACAAGTCAGAGAAAGAGTGAGAGAACAAGTCAGAGAAAGAGTGAGAGAGAACAATCAAAACAAGTGAGAGAACAAGTTAGAGAAATATTATGTACGTTGTCAGACTCACACAACAGTAGTCTGACTGCGGCCAACACGGGTTCTGTGGTTGTCGCTGTTTCGAGTGTCGTCGGCCATCGTGGTCAATCTCTAGCCTTGTGACATTACGTAACCTCTCCTCTCTCCCTACCCATGCTCTCGCGCCAGGACATCGCGGCCCGCATCCTGGCAGGTGAGCACCTCATCGTCTTCCACGACCAGCTCCTTCGTATTCCCCACTCCTGGCTGCATGCTCATCCAGGTGGCAGTCTTGCTCTCCTTCACTTTGTTGGCCGCGATGCAACCGATGAGATTCAGGCATACCACTCTCCTGATACCCTCAACATGCTCAGGCGCTTCTCCATTGGCCGCATCGATCTCCCCGATGGTCTCTGGCTGCCTCTCCTTCCTCCGGTTATGTCTGGCTGGGTTCGCAATTTCAATTCTCATGGAACCTACGAATGGTACAGAGAGGACGACGACGACACTCAGCATCCTCACTCACGCGCTCCCACTCTCGCTACGCTGTCTCCACCTCCAACAGCTCTCTCTCTCCAGGTACAGGTTCAACATGCCCAGGCGTATCGTCAGTTACACAAGCGCATTGTAGATGCAGGTCTCTACAATACGCCCTACCTCTCTGGCTATGGTCCAGAGCTTGTCCGCTACTTGTTTCTCGCAGTCATCTCTGCATACACCTATTTTCACAACTGGCTCATCACCAGCGCCATCGCCCTTGGTCTCATGTGGCACCAGTTGGTATTTACCGCTCACGATCTAGGCCATATGGGTGTCACTCATAACTGGACCATCGACCGTCTCCTCGCCACCTTCGTCGCCAATTTTATCGGTGGCCTCAGCATTGGCTGGTGGGTCGACGTGAGTTACCCTCCCCCTTCCTCCCTTGTCCCTGCTACCCTGACTTCAATCATCCCAGAATCACAATGTACATCACCGTAAGTTGCTCCTTCTCATCCTCTTCTTCTTCTTTTTCTTCTTACCGTTTCCATCCTCTCCCCATAGTCGTCACAAATCACCCATCACAGTAAGTCCTACTGTCTTTCTCGCTTTCTCACTCACTCGCTCACACCCACACTCTCTCTTATAACACGCGCTACCAGCGACCCAGACATCCAACACCTCCCCTTTTTCGCCATCTCCCCGGCCTTTCTCTCCTCTCTCTGGTCCTCCTATTACAAGCGCGTCATCCACTTTGATCGATTCGCAAAAGTCCTCATTGCTATTCAGCATAAGCTCTTTTACGTCGTCATGGCATTTGCCCGCTTCAACCTCTATGCTCTATCCTACCGCTTCTTACTCAAAAAAGCTTTTGATAAAACGCGAGCCAGAGGTGGTAGATGGGCCTTTTCGCTCGAAATCGCTGGCATCCTCTTCTTTTGGTGTTGGTTCGGTTCTCTCCTCTACGGATGTGGATCTTGGATAAAAGCTTTAGTCTATCTGCTCGTAAGCCATGTCGTTACTAGTCCTTTACACGTCCAGGTGATTTTTCCCCGTTCCCTTCTTCCTTCTTCTTCTCCATGCTCATCTTGTCCTTTTCAGATTGTTCTCTCCCATTTCTCCATGTCAACCGCCGATCTCGGTCCTACCGAATCCTTCGTACATCGACAAATGCGTACAACCACCGATGTCATCTGTTCTGATAATGTGGGCTTCCTTCACGGCGGTCTTCATCTCCAAGTAACCCATCACCTCTTTCCCCGTCTTCCTCGCCACAATTTGCGTCAAGCGAGTCAACTGGTCAAGGAATTTGCCAAAGAACAAGGGTTGGTCTATGCAGAGTTTGGGTTTGTCAATGGGAATCAGAAGGTGTTGGGTGTACTTAGAGACGTGGCGGATCAGGTCAAGGTGCTAGGCAAGGTGGCCAGTGTGGAGGCGAGGGAGGCTGTAGACAAGAGGATTGCGGAGCAGGAACGCAAGAAGACGTGAACTATACTTATTGCTTACTTACTTACTTACTTACTTACTTACTTACTTAGACGGATGGAATAGATTTTACCGTCACTGCCCCCTTCGTAGGAGGGCTCTCACATTAACTAACGAACTAACTCTCTCGCCAAGAATTGTGGCTCCACGCCGCTACTCGTTGGATGATGATGATGATGATGATGAGTACAAAGATGCATGTGTGCCTTCCTTCCTGAAACAACAAGGGGGATTGAGACTTTGATGAGAAAAAGTGGAAGCGAAGCGAAACGGTTGCAGACTGAGGGGGAAGTGTTATACTGACAGAAAAGCACTCGTGAATTTCTTATCTAATGGGGAGTAGAAGTAAATACTCTTTAGTTTTTTAACCCCCCACTGTGTTCCCTCTCCAATGCACTGTTTAGAAATCATATATATTCTAAAATAGTCCTGGCTGACCTTGGCATGAGCTTATGTAACTTTGTATAATGAGTCTGATTCAAGACATCAAAACAATATCAGAAAAACCACAGGAACCGAGATATGAGATTGTTTTTACATTAACATGAACTTCCAGCTCAGGGCGGCATGCAAAGAAAGAGAGAGAGAGAGCAATGTATAAGAAACTCGTCAAGGTCGCAGCAAGAATTTTGAAGGGAACTCAATAATGGCCATGGTATGTATATACAGAAGAGCAAATCAGAGTATTTATTTCTTTTTGGCAGTAGCCTCCTCCTCCTTCTGTATGAAACATGGAGTTTCAGCGAAACAAAAACTGAACGAGACGACAAACAAACCTTGGCAGCACGAGCTTTGCGTGCACCCTCATATCTAGCATTGGCACGCTCTGTACGAAGAGTTCTGTATGCCTCAGTTTCACGTTCCTCGTTGGTGATTTTTCTGGGAGCCTCAGCTGAGTACGCCTCAGGTAGAGCAAGAGTAGCACGGGTTGTCGAGGCCTTGAGGTCATCCGCCTAATGGAAGGAGATACCATCAGTCTAGTTTATCGTCGACACAACAGTCGAACCCACGTACGGATGAGTCACCCTTCTTGACTTGACCAGTCTTACGAGGGAACACAAGCAAACGTGTCTTGTAATCTTTCAGACGTTCAACATTTAACTTCTTGCCCTCCTCACTTAAGTTACGCCTCCTGTGGTCAACTACAACACCAACACTGAGAGCCTCCTTGCGACCAATTCCAGCCTCCTTCAACTCTGCCAGGGTGAAACCGCGGCCTTCACGAAGCTTACGGTTATAACGGACAGTTTGACCACGAACAGCAGGGCGGAGTAAAGTGAGAGGGCGGACACCGAGGGCAGCAGCTTTAGCTTTACGTGCATTGCGACGACGAAGTTTTCGACCAGGTTGATCGAACCACGTACGAACACGGCGTTGCCAGTCTTTGCGGAAGTGGTTACCAGGAAGAGCTAGAGGGCGATTCAGGTTCAATATGATCACTCAGGCGTCATGTCACGAACTAACCGTTATTGTGCCGAAAACCCATGATTAATCTGGGGTTTGTTCAGGCCCGTACAGTTGAACGATGATGAGGCAGGGCATACCTTGAGTCTTGAGGTCGTCGTCCGTTACCCGATAATTCGGTAGAGCTAACGGCGGATTGGGTGGCTGAGATAAACTACATAGTTCAAATCGGGGACAGCCGAAAGACCCTAACCCCATATGTTCGATCAGGGATCGGATTTTCAGATCCTCGTTGAAGCATTCGGGATCTAACACTCCTGAAAAAACCAATCCGCTTACTCATTCTGGAATTTATGGTTCTGCAATGATCTGCAGCTCCAGGTTAAACATGCTGACCTACCGTATCCAAGATTTTTTTGCCTGCTTGCTCCTCTCTGTCTGACAACCGCGAGTCATCGCAAAGTACTCGTTCCGGTGACGCCCGGGCAGACAATGTCGGGTTGTTCTCAGTGCCTGCCTCATACGAGCTTCTGAGAGTCACTAGGGTAGACGTCTGGTCACTTGATATTTTCCTTCGCTGATTTAGGTTTTGTTCTCTCTCTCAAGCTCCATTTGGACTTGAACTTCCTTCCGAATGCACTTCGATAAGATAGGAAGGTGTCGGGGAAGATTTGAATTCGCTCATTCCTTCTTATCTTCGTTCTTCGTGCGCCTGGAGGTCTGGTTTGCTGTGAATTCCCAAGATTGAATTTGATTGCAAATATCTCTGGATCTCGAGGGCAGGCAGCATTGCTGCTACGGCTGTCCAGTGCCCGTTGCTCCTCTCAAGTTCTTCCCTCCTGTCTTCATTTTCCCGTATTCTGGGTCCAAGGACCCTGGCATGGCATGTCTTTATACCCACTCAGCTCTGGGTTTCTTCTTCCGCTCTTCAGCCACTCCGAACACTCCGAACGCCTGCTCGGTTATTTCAGCATCAACTACTCACTTGAACCAGTTTACAAAATCTGAGCTTCCGTCTATCCTCGTCTTAGTCTCGATCTCCAAATTTCAAATGAAAGCAACCGCTTTGAGTGAAAACCAGATACCCTATTCGAGAGGAGCTAGAGCAGATAGTTTTTTTCAGGATCTTGAAAGTGGACTCGGCGCCTCTTTTTGGTATGGGATTACGTCTCACACCGCTCTGTTTTGCTGGTTATAAGAAGCAACGATTCAATGCTCTGTTAACCTACTCTACCTCGCCTTCACTATTGGACTCTTAGACCTGTATTTGGGTAGGACTTGATTATCGTGGATCCTGTACCTTGTCTTAGCATTTGGTTCAGTCTCGAAATGCCTTTTACCACTGCTCTACATCTTAAGCCACCTTTTCGTGCAGAACATGTTGGCTCGTTATTACGACCTTCGACGTTATATGAGAAGCGTCGCCAATACGAACAGGGGAAGTGTACGAAGGAAGAGCTCACACTTGCAGAAGACGAGGCTATTAGAGGTATAGTTGAATTACAACAGAAGGTTGGGCTGAAAACTATTACTGATGGTGAACTTCGGAGGTAAAGTATCTTTCGCTTGCTTATCGAGGCTGAACAAAGCTTACCAAATGATGCAGGGGTATGTTCTTCGAAGGTGTATTTGAGAAGCTGGAGGGAATGCAATATATCCCGAACAGTAAGTCGCAACGACGACACATTTCGGGCTTTCAGCCACATCGGAACTGATTCCCTTGATATATATAGGACATATATCGACATTCAAGGTATGATTTCGTGTGGCGGCATTCTCACAGTATCTAGACTAAGGATCCCACGTTAGCCATATATCCCCCATATAGCTATGATGCATCAGGCGGGGATCATCGAGGCTGAGACTATCTTCTGCAATGTGAGTCTAGAAGCCTTGAAGAACATCCTTGGTTTTCGATACCTTTGATAGGGAAATATCAAAAGGACAAAGCCCTTCTATGTTGACGAATTCAAGTTCCTGAGAAACCTTGTAGCTCCAGGGGTTGGTTGGTTTTTTTTTTTGAGACCAAGTTGGAAAGCCATTTATCTCAGGCAACTGATTTCATAGGAGGTCAAGAATATCAAAATTACAATGTGCTCCCCTTCATGGTTTCATCAGCGCCATGGATCGGACCAAACGTATGATCTTCGCGTATATAAAAATGATGGTATGTGGGATTTTATGTCAACCTCTTGTTCAACTAGCTGACGGTCACTATTTCGAGTTAGATGAATACTTTGATGACCTAGGTCAGGCTTACCGTGCTGAAATCAAAGAGCTGTATTATCTTGGTTGTCGTAAGCACTTTTTCACGTCACTAAATATCCTTGCTACCCTGAATCGTTTTTACAGGACATATACAGATCGATGATCCAACGTTCTGCTATTTCTGTAATGATAGCATGATAGTTCAGATGGAAGCAGCTGGGGTGGACCACGAGGCACTTCTTGATACCTACATCAGAGCGATCAATATCTGTACGGCTGAGCGACCGAACGATCTTACAATCAGCGTTCACATGTGTCGCGGCAATTTTAGGGTAAGAGACTTCTCCCCTGTTTTCCGACATCCACATCATATTAACTCTTCTGACATCGATGTATGTAGGGCGGGCTGCACTTCACAGAGGGAAGCTATGCACGCATTGCCGCAAAATTGTTCAGAAATCTAGATGTTGACACTTTCTATGTGCGTGATTGGCGCCTCCCTCTCCACCTTTCACTTACTTCATGTCACATCATAAAACTGACATATATTGTGACAGCTCGAATACGATACACCACGCGCTGGAGATTTCTCACCTTTGAGACATCTTCCTCTGGACAAAGTTGTCGTCCTTGGCCTCGTGACAACAAAGAATGCTAGAGTAAGCTCAGATTAAGGATCATTTGGTATTCATTGACGCTCATGAGCCTTAGCTCGAAAGCATGAAAAAGCTCAAGTCGCGGATCAACGAAGCTGTTGACGTTTTGTGTCACGGAACACCGAAAAGATCAAGGAAAGTAGCGTTGAGCCAGTAAGTAATTCGGTTTTATCTTGCAATCGACAAATTGCGAGAGATGCGAAATCGCAGGCTTTGCATTAGTCCACAGTGTGGATTCGCTTCAGTGTGGGAGGGAAATCCGCTAACCGAAGCCGTAAAGTAGTCATGATTTTACCAGACCACCGTGTTGATGTGCTCGCTATTTAGGACGAATTGAGGAAGTTGACTTTAGTCACTGAAACAGCGAGGCAGGTTTGGAAAGATGTGTGGTAGGTTGGATATGGTTTGATGGCGCCTATTTGAGCGCAAAACATTGTATCTTTTTCTTGGTTTTTAGGTCTTTCTCTATTCCGTACCATTGTCTTATGGATGTATCACACTTCCCCAACAATTGCATTTATTTACAATTACATTTATCCGGCAAATGCCGTCACTCATCAACCCGTGTATAGTTAGTTTGGAACACCTACTCTCCCTCAAACTACCTTCCAGTGTGAGCCGTACCAATGAGCGCACCAATCGCGTCCCGCGGACTTGGTCTAGTTATCCCCACGGCCCAAGGATTTCATATTTGCGGAAGGAACTGTGGTGCCAGGGATATACGAAGGGAGACACAAGCCAAGTAACCACTGTTAATCACCTTTGAAGAAGACTGTCTGGAGAATCGTGGATACTATTACCCTAGAAGATTCCATGCAGAATCATATGAAGGAGATGCAAGGAAGGCAGCATGTAGCCTCGTTGTTTGATCAATCGTCACGGTTATTGCCCAGACTCCAGAGTAGTCGAAATTTAGAAACCGCTCGAAAAATGCAACAGAGCTTTGCAATTTTCTCTCATAGGTCGACTAGCCTAGTTCTACTGGATTTACGTCAGGTCCACGCCTCGTTAGCTCGAGTTCATCTGGATGACTTGGCGGATGTTGGACACTGCCGACGTTCTCTGCCTTAGCACGTCAACTGTGACTTGTCTTGAACACCTTCTCAAGATTGGTATTTTACTTCTTGATTCGGATTCTCGTGTTATTTCAGAACAGAAAAATATGGCCGCAAGAATTTCCGTCAAGCTGTGACAGTCTGGCGGTAAGACAGTTCATTGCAGACCGCTACTATTACCATCATGAACATCTCTTTCCCCTATTCTGACACAGAAGATTGGTGTTGTATATGAAGACCGAGGTTCGCGCGAATTGGATAAGCAAGAGGTTCTCTGGGGGAGAGCTGGAGCAAGTCATCCACGGTTGCCGTTTCGATCGTCGTATCTGGCCAGAGTTAACTCCAAAAATCCGAGAGCAGAGCGACATGATCGGCCAAACACCCAGAACAAGAAAGGAATTGGTGCAAGGGAACCACTGGAGACCCCATGGTGGTAGATGAAAGGAGTGATAACCCAACTTATTTGAAGCTCGCTTAGTCGAGCACATGGCAGGTCCTTCAAGCATTAAACTCATTTCCGCTTTCTGGTAAGTAGTACCCTTAGCAGGGAGTTAACCAAGTCCTCTGGGACTCGCCTCAAAAGAGTCCGAAAAGAGAGGAGGTACTGATGATTTTGCCATGAAGGTGAGATAAATGAAGGACCTTCAACTCCGTGTTCGGTGTTAGATCTGGCAGAACCGGCTCGCTGGAATCGATCACTACCATTACTATCATTGATTGGGAGTTGACCACTTTCTGATTGTTGACGCGATAGCTTCCCTGCTCAATGATTTCTGGACTTGAAATGCATATAGAACCTGGTACACCGTCTCTTGAGCAATTTCATGGAGGAGCAGAACTCTCTGGATGAGGCCAGGTTAAGGTCAGGTTAAGCAGTTCAGGAGTGAACTCATCCGCTTCTTCCACTGTACTGAGTTGCTGGATACTTGGATTTTCTGTGGCGAAGGCTTTCAAAGATAATGTCAGTAAGTGACCCAATATTTGTCAAGTTCAGCTCAATACACTCTTAGTCTGAACCCGAACCTTATCCTTTATATGCTTAGCATCACGAATACCTTGGTGTTCATTATGGCCAGAATAAGATTGAGACCTTTTAGACTAAGGATGAGATTATTAAAATCAGAGTATACGTAAGAGATATGAGGTCCTTATAGTCTTAAGAACTATGACAACTCAGAAATCACTCAATAAACTATAGACAACTGTAACTAAAAGTCGAAAATATGTTGAGCATGCAGCCAGGTAATTTACTGACTAAAAATCTATTTCTTGCTGTTTATACTGACTACTGGACAGAGCATGTCTAATACACTCTCTTAATCTAACAAGTTCATAAACAGGAAGATAAAAGAGTAGAATAAGAAACATAAACAAGTTGGCTACATTTTTACATATTGGAATATAAGTAAGGCCTGTACTATATCTTTGAAGCAATAGATGTTGATATTTCATATGACTACAGTATTCTGGGTTCTTAGGAACATCAATTTCAGACTTGCTGATAAAGAGTTTTGATACATAGAAAGAGAAGTAGCCAAACTCTGTCAGTATTCACTTGATCTCATTACTAGCTTCAACTGCTGTTCTGTCTTAGTGCTAGATAATATGACAAAGATCTAATGTTAAGACAATTATATTCTATAATACTATAATTATATAACTATTTATAGAGTAGCCACTTTGTTTACAACTACTATGAAAAGTATCTAAGTAAGAATAGCTTCAAACTGTTGCTGTTCTTGTATACAAGCTTGTAGTCACTGATACTCTTCAAATAGCAAAGTAAGTGCTCTTAAGACTTTGTCAAAGTGTTAAGCAAAAAAAGAACCTTAAATTAAAGTTAACATAAAAAAACTTGATGAAGTTCCTAGTACAAAGTAGTCTACCTTATATACTCTAGACTGTGGTCTGTATGCATTTATAACTAACTTATCCTAAAATCAATATTGTAAGAAGACCTGTCCCTTCAACCTAGACTCCTTGTATAATATTGCTATCAAAGCCTACAATATCTATTCTCTTGATTCAAGATCTCACATTACCATCAAAGTGTTATATCCCAAACTCTGAAACATGTCTGAGATATGTCTAACTTTAATATAATATCAAATCCAAATTCAATCCCTGTAGTTATTTAGCTTTATTTGTGTTCAAAACTCCATTGGTGGTTTGGTACTTTATAATGGACTTAATTCCATCAAATTTCCGTAGTTATTTGGCTTTATTTGAGTCAAAATTCATGGTCATCTTTATCTGTTTCCATTATCTAATTATCTCCTTCAAACTCTA
>Ga0157368_1000216_pt1 | contig 28083 bp, 18 predicted proteins | sample AttbisABBM3_FD_113146 | JGI IMG/M metagenome (GOLD analysis project Ga0157368, IMG submission 113146) | Fungus gardens microbial communities from leaf cutter ant in Botucatu, State of São Paulo, Brazil - Atta bisphaerica ABBM3 | ecosystem: Host-associated > Fungi > Mycelium > Unclassified ... | reverse complement strand
TTCAGTACCTATTCCACACATACTTGTTCCCTTCATTCAAAACAATTCTCCTACTCATTCTTCTTCACCCTCTCTTTCTTATAAGTTTCCATCTCCCTCACTTACCCTAGGGTCTAAAAAGCCCACAGTAAAGATTGAAAAGAATGATGATATTGACTCTGATGTTGAGATGTGACTACTCAGTCCCCAACAACCTTTGCAACCTGCTCTACAGACACTGCAAGAAGGTCCTAAATTGAGGAGATCTAAGCATCAAACTGAGATACCCTTTAGAGAAGGAAATATTTATGGAAAACAAGAACATCCTACTAATATCCTGCAAAATCCATTATGGCAGCCAAGGGAAAGGTTTTCCAACCCCAACATGGCATGTGATATATATGAAAATACTTGTCAGAAATCATGAAGGATTCATCAGAATACATGATGATTTTCTAACAATCCATTGTCTAGGATAGTAAGGATAAATGGAATTGATTACCCATATAACCCATTTAATATTGTTGAGATAAATAGGATCCTATATAATATCCAGTAGAAAGGCTAATGTCCAATCATTGTTGATAATAATAGGAGTAGAATGGACACTCTATCTTCTGCAAGTGAATCAGCTGAGCCAGCTATCACTAGCTATTTAGCATGCCTTGCAAGAAAAGAGAGAGTAGAACAAATTTGCTTTCTCTTAGTACAACATGCAGCAGAGTCTTGTTCAATTCCCAAAAATCTTGAAGATGTCACAAAATTGCCAGCTTACATTCAAAAGAAGTGGCTTGAGTCTTATCTTGAGAAGCTGAAATCACTTAAAGACAAAAATTTCTATAAAGTTGTAAACCTCCCTAAGAGATGGAAAGCAATTAAGAATTACTGGGTATTCAACATCAAGTCTGATGGTCATTACAGATTTCAACTTGTTTGCAAAAGGACTTTCTCAGGTCAAAGGAATTAACTTTAATGAACTATTCTCTCTAGTTGTCCACTATGAGACTGCATGTCTATTTCTGGCTGTTGCTACTCTGGAAGATTGGAATATCCATAGTGTTGATGTAAAAACTGCTTATCTATATGAAAATCTAGATAAAGAAATTTACATAGAGCAGCTTGAAGATTTCAGACTATCTAGCAAAGAAAAGAAAGTCTGGCAACTCTACAAAGTATTGTATAGCCTTAAGCAAGCTAGCTTATCCTGGTGATAGACTTTAACTAAGTCAATATTAGCTCTAGGATTTAAGCAATGTAAATCTGATGCTAGTGTATATTAATTGATGAAAAGACTAGAGAGCTTGTTATAGCAATTGTCTATGCCAATGATATTTGCTTTATAAGTTCAAAAGATTCTCTGCTCCTCTTAGAGTTGAAGCAAAAATTCATGACAAAATGGGAATGTCACAATCTTGGAGAAACTAAAGAGTTTTTTAAAATATGTATAAGTCATAATCACAAGGATCAAAAGATCTTTGTAGACCAATCTGAATACTTGAACAAAGTCTTAGTATGCTTCAATGTAGTAACCAACCCAACAAATACTCCACTACCATTGGGCTGTATGTTTAAGCCCAATAATAAGCAGTATGACACCAGTTTCTGTTAAAAGTACCAGTAACTGGTTAGATTTCTGATGTATCTAATGATTGGCTCATATTCTGATATAAGATCTGCTGTAGTCAAGCTTGCATAACAGATAGCAAATCTCTTGAATAAGCATTATTAAACTAAACTGTATTTCTATAAGTATTTGCTTAATACTTGCAAGTATCGGATAGTCTATGATGGACTCAGCAATGAGTCTATTGTGGTGTACTTTAATTTAGACTGGGCACAAGATCTAAAATCACATAAATCTGTGACTGGTTACTTTACTCTTATGACTCACAAAGTAAAATTCTGGATAAGCCACCAGCAAAAAACAGTAGCTCTATCTTTAACTAAGTGTCAGGCATGGTTCACACTGGGGGTAAAAGTCCACAAGATAGGCTTGGAGATATGTGGACTTATAGAATGACCTTAGCTTCAGCTTATGTGCTGTGCTGTCTATCTGCAGCATGGTCACAACTTCAGATAAGAGAAAGAAGTCCAAGATGAGAGTGAGTACTGATGAATATGTTACCATTAAACACCAGAGATCAAGTTCAATAAGAATCATCTTTGTCAATTATCAGACTAGCAAATTACAGTATAACTACTAGTCTTATATACAATGTCAAAGTCAAAAGCAGTGGACTTAATTTATTTTTATTTTTATTTTTATTTTTATTTATTTTCCTTTTTTCTATTTTTAGAACCTAGGGTTAGTGTTAGAGTGACAAGATCACATGGTCACACATTAGTCACATCAGATAACATAGTCATAAGATGCATGAAAGAATGTAGAAGGTTCTGGAAGGATAATATCATACAATGTATACAACATATGTTGATCTTAAGGCAAACACATGGCTGTTTAGGGTAGGCTAGAAGTAGTTAGCATGGACCATGAGGTTTTAGTATATAAGGTAGACAATCCTGTATAAAATTCTCTATCGAGTTCTTTTATGTTAACCTAATACAAGATTCATTCACTTGTCCAACTCTAAGGACTTGAGTTTGTAACATACAAGTACTGACTATAGGAGATGCTCAGGGTTTCAGTGGTGGAACACTGATAGGAGTATGACTCTGCTATAAAAGACTAAGTTGGATAAGAGTATTTTTATCATGGAAGATGGAATATCCTGATTGTTATATCACCATTGTAAGAGCATGTTGTGAGGAAGGTGGGCTTGTGGATTAGATATTGATAAGACAACATCACTGTGGAGATGTATTTCCCAGACAGTTGGACTTGGTATATGACACTAAGGCTGAATATATAGCTCTTTCTGATTGTGGCCATTAACTTGTCTGGACAAGAAACCTTCTCAATAAGGTCAGTTTTAGTATTCTGACCCCTTATATCTATAGTGATAACCTTGGCTCACTTTTCTGGAGATCTAACCCTATACAAGAAAAGTGTTCCAAACATATTGATATTTACTATCACTATATAAGAGATCTAATTAAGAACAAACAAGTTAAACTATATCACATTGATGGAAAAAAGAATTCTGCTGATATTCTGACTAAAAACCTTGGTCAAGTCTTGTTCAATTATTTTCATTCATCTCTTGGCTTAGAAATACTCTAAGCTTATCTGCTTCTGCTTCTTTAGCAACTAGTATCTTAAGCAAGTGGGAGTGTTACAAAGCATTCTGCTTACTAAGCATATGGCCCATGATCAGTAGTACTAATTAGGTAGCCAATGTAAAATTTATATAAGTTAATCTATTACCAATACTACTTATCTACTATTGTTGCTCATACTTCTCTAGCTCTTTACTATAGTATTTACTACAGGTAAGTAGTTGCCAGTTGTTCACACTGCACCATGCTGCTGTGCATTCTGTTCCTTCCAACACCTTTCAATAGTGCTAATGAAACTTAAGTTTTCCTAAAGGTATTAAAGTCTATATAAATACTATGGACTCTACTAGTCACCCTAATAGAGGTCTTCTGAAGGTGGTAACTACTCTAGAATAAATTTCAATCTGGTGGATCAATGCTGACATAATCACAGAACAATTGTGTCCAGATAGTCAGAAACTCTGATAAAAGCATTAGCTAGGAAAGGAAAGAGCTTTATAGATGATAACAGATGGAATAGGACAATGATAATCTACATGTCTGCACTTGGTAGGGTTTTAAAGTAGGAGCAGCAGAGTTGACTTGATAAACTTTGTAGGATTAACAGCAGTGTTTGGGTTTTTTTATTTTTAACATCATCAATTTATTACATGGGGCTTGGTAGCAGTCCATGCCTATAGAAGGAATTACTATGGGATCAAACCACAACCTTTATGTAGTTGCCTACTATAAGGGATTATTACGAAATCAAACCCATGACCTCAAGTAGGTTAGAGGTAGGTGTAATACATGTGGACAGGGGGCTCTTACACTATGCCATCTCACCCCTATCAGTGTTTGGGGTTCATGGTCTGAAAGGAATAGAGAACTCTGTGAGATTGATGACAGATAGCAGTGTTTGGGTCTTGGAATTTTGTGAAGTGATAGGTTCTCTTACAGCAACTGTTTATTGAACAGTGATTACTTATCCTTATCTCATGCCTATTTAGTATTTCTATTTCTATACACAATCTATAGCTATTTTATCATTGAAATATCAATTCTTGACACATTGTGCCCACAGATACAGGTGTGGTAGGATACAGTAAGGGGTGTGATAACAATGCCTCTCAGCTCACAAGTTAATATCTCATATTGAATTGTGGCTAAGACAGATAGATATCCCAATCTCATATTTATACAAAAGGCTATTTAAATACAAATGACTAGTTGATGACGACGAGATATTGCCACCATAAGAAGTGTACACTGAGAGCTATACAGACTGAGCATTTTAGCAACAGTGGTTTTCAGGGAGCAAAGGCAGATAAGGAGCAATAATACAACTATGAACCTACATATATCAAATATGACCATACCTAGATGGCTGAACTTGGATCAACAGAGAACAACTCCACATACAAATACATTCGAATGGCCTTATCCTTCCACTCGCAATATCAATCTTTTATCAGAGACAGTACGTTGTTGAGGTTTTACTCAGCTCCTCCGGCAAGTTCGATGATCAACCGGCAAGCGACGTCCATAAAGACGTACGGTGATATGACTTCATCTTCTCGCGTACTATCCTTCTCCTTCCTTGTTATATCGTCATCGCCGAGGTTGGGATCCTTCACCGCCATATCGAATTTGCCAGCTCCAGGGTCTGTAGACGCGCGATACGATTTCTTGTGTTGGAAATCGACAAGATAGTTGATGGAATCGACCATGTAGAGTTGGAGGTTCATTAATACCTATGAAGAGTAATGATGCAATGGGCAGTATTTTACAAAGAATAAATCCTACCACAACATCTTGAATCCTTGCTCGGGTTTCTACAAAATAGATACTTGAAGCAGCTTTCAGATCGACATACCCATTCCCATCGTACTCTCTCGCTCTCTGAATACTCACACTCCCTCTTCTCGTTCTGACTCCTCCAAGACCACCAAGATTTTTCTTCTCTTTCCACTCCATATCCAACACTTTCAAAGTTCTATAAATCTCCAACATCACTTCCATCGGTGGGCTCCGACTTCGGATACCAAAATGCCATTTCGTTCTAGGGCGTCGTTCTTTTGCTTTACCTGCACTACCAGACCCACCAGAGCGTTTTGCGGAAACATATGAGGCCAGGTGATGTTGTTCAGGAAGTTGGACAGGAAGAGAGGAATTGAGAACGGCAAATGTGTTGGCTTGGGGGTTGTTAGGGTCGATTGGAGGTGACGTGAAATCGAGTTCGTCGTCACCTAGTCCGTCATACTGGGCGTTGAATTCGGCTTCGAAAGGGTTATCTTCAGCTGCGTTGGCACTAGGCGAGAGAGCGCCAGGAGAGATAGTATTCCGTGGCTAGTAGAATAAGGTGAGTTTAGGAAGAATAGAGAGGATCGACGCACATCCATAGCGGCTATCTGAGCATCACGTTCGGCTTCGGCCAGGGCACCAACTATTGAAGTAATCGGTATCTGTCATCTTACAACACAATTGTTTACTTACGGCCTTTGCTGCCTCGCTTTTTGTCCCTCAGGAGTAGATACGCAACTTTGACAGCATTTCCTTGCACTCCATCATCTTTCCGTAGACAGTTCCAAATATCTTCTTGTGTCACATCGGTCAACTTCGAAGCAAGCTCTTCAACAACTTCCGGTTCGATTTTGCCGAGTCCTTCTATGAATTCGAAGTCGAGTTGCCTAGGAGGCGCCACAAGGACTGACATAGAGACGGGCTCAGGTGCAATGGGGAGAGGGGAGAGATAGCGAGGTAGATCTTTAGTGAAGAAGGGATGTTGAAGGATTTCGGGGATAGTTATTCGTTTGACGGGGTCGACGACGAGCATGGCATTGATGAGATTCCGGGAATCGGAAGAGAAGCTGCTGGGAACGTGGAAGTTACCCTCTGCAAGGGTTGTTAGCAGGTGTACATCAGAGTTCCAGGATAACGTACGAGTGATTTTAGAAAAGAGTTTATGGACATCTTCGTCCTCGAACGGTAATCTTCCAGAAAGCATCACATAAAGTATAACACCCGAGCTCCATACGTCAATCTCAGGACCAGCATAGACACCTCCACGAATGACCTCAGGTGCAGCATAATTTGGACTGCCACAGCTTGTGGCCAAGAAGTCGCCGTCAGTCATCTCGTTAGAGAGACCAAAGTCAGTAATCTTGACATTGAGGTCATCGTCCAAAAGAATGTTTTCTGGCTTGAGATCACGGTGAACGATCTTGAGGCGATGAGAAAATTCGATGCCGGAGATGATCTGTTGGAAGAACTTCCTGGCACGAGATTCGGTCATTCTGCCGTTGGATATGATGTAGTTGAATAACTCGCCGCCGGCGAATTCCATGACGAAGATAATGTCACTTGGTGTGGATATTACTTCATATCTAAAGCCAAATCATCGAAACTATTTCAGTGATCAATGGACTGAAGACGCACAACTTGATGACATGGGGATGGCGGAGAGTCCTCATATATTCGTATTCACGCCTGACACGGTTTTTATTCTTCTCCCTGCGAGTGACAGCTTTTGATATGAATTTCATGGCAACGATGTGGCCTGTCACGGTGTGTTGGGCCACTAAGAAAAGGATGAGATGCGGTACGATCGAGAGCTCCAGAGACATACTCTTAACCTTCCCAAAGGTTCCTTCTGCAACGTCACGGAGAACGGTATATTCTCCTAGCTTTGAGGCAGGAAATACCTCATTTTCGGTGTCGCTCATGGTAGGTATGGAAGAAGGATGTGTATGGCCTTGTTTGGTCGATATAGTACATTAATTGCTCCTCTCCCACGTAAAGTATTACGTCAGCATCAGCGTGACCGACGCGTTTGTTGTTCCCGTCACGACACTCATGGCTTCTGCTTCGACCTCTGCACGATATATTCCAGTCAGGGCAATCCCCAGCACTCTTGCTAGGAAATCGACACCACCGATTCCGTCGCCGACTGAGTTATATGAACCGCTAGTCAAGAAAGTACTGCAACATCGCCTGGGATACAGCATTTTTCTACAGTCTAGCCTTTTGACATGGGCTGTCATGACAGTATCAGGAATATGGCAGCGACGCCCTATCTCAATAGCTCGCTTTTTTACAGCTCCATTCAACCCCATGATTATTCTAGCCACCTTGGTTGTCTGGATTTTCGCGGCACTACCGGTTATCCTGCTGAGGAAAAAAATGCTTACATGTGGGTCCTCTTCATCCTTTCTCGGCACCTGTGGATTGATATCAAACCAAATAGCCACACGAAGCACAGCAACTTCTCCTGCCAGCGCATTATCCAGTTCCCTAGCAAAGCTTCACATACGACGTACTTTTCTCTTGTACATTACTTCAGCACTTGTCCTTCTCTTTGCCCACGTGCTTCTCTCATACACAGTGGAGTCAGCAGATCCGAAACTCCGACTATTCGTCAGATCAAAGTGCGTTCAACTTTACATACAAAATGACCATCCTTACTGATGGGTGGCTCTAAGAAAGCACCCGTATTATTTGAACGGTCGTCTCATCTTTATCTTTATATCTCAGTTTGTTACCGCTATTATGTATGGGATCAGAAACATCTTGCTGGATCGCTTTGTTTTCAAATGGAGAATTGCTGCTCAGGCAAGTATTGTATGTTCTCCTTGATTATGTTTTCTCATAAAAATCTTCCAGGGTGATGCTACAAGCCTAAAAGTAACTCTTTCGGACGTCTTTCGGACGTTTATCGTCTCGGGCATACTCTCGCTGCTGGTTTTACCTCTAACAGCAACAATTTTTACTGTGACTCGGTTTTTCCTCCCCATCCTCTATAAGATACCTTTCGTTCCATTATTCCTGAGACCCTTCACTGCTCACTTCCTCCGAGGCTCCTTGACCATCTTTCTCTCTCTTCGACACTTCGATCTCCTCCAACGGGTACTTCATTTAGGCTTCGTCTCTTTGTTCGTTTGGGATATAGTGGACACTCTATTTGACAGTAACGTGGCCAAGGTTATTTCACAGTACATCTAATTTTATTTGGATCACTCACTGTTTTGTCCAGCAAATCTCAGTTGCAAGTTTGACTGATAGTCCGAATCAGACGTTGATCTCTGGTATATCCTCCCAGAACCTGACATACAAATACTTTGCCTACTGCGACCTATGCACAGTGGCAGAAGATCTATCTTCTCCTGCTGTTACTCAACGCAAGGCGCTCTTTGCCGACCTGAAATACACGCCTACTCTTTGGTCTCATTTCATTCACGAGAGTCTTCTCTTACTCGAACAACACTACCAGCTTTTCCTTCGCCGCGGTAACCCCGCACCACCACCATCACCACCGTCTCCTCCGATCCCAATCCCTGCCCCTGCCCCGAATCCTGGATTGATTCCATCAAGGACAATTCCTCTACTACGAAAAGGGATCTTCAAGGATGCCAGTCAAGATGTGGCTGATATCATGTCAAACTCTGATGGCCCAATCTCACATACAAACGCCAATGCCATCAAGATACCCAAAATTTTCCTGTCAGAGTTCCAGGTTGAGGCCATGCCAAAGGTTACGAAACAGGAAGTTCACAAGGGAGTAGAAAATGTAAACGGTGTTATGGAAACGACTAAACGTAGGATCAACGAATTCGCCTGCGTGGTGTATAGTAATTATCTTCCGTCTTCTGTGACTGAGCATTTGGATGGGTGGAGTGCGTGGTGGGGGAATGATCGAATGAGTAAGAATGTGGAGAAGAGTTTACTGTGGAGGGAGTTGGACGCTGTTATTATTGAAGGTGAGTTTGATGAAAGCGTATCAGGAACTGATGGTTGTGTAGAGCTCTAATCACTTACATACTCCCAGTCATTTCTCATTTAACATGTGCATCGCTTACTGAAGACCAGTATGGTGTCGTTCAACGAGATATTCCACGAATTCTCGAAACGTTCCTATCCTTCCTTTCCGCAATCGAAGAATATCGAGTTCAAGTTCACTCGCTTGATGTCCCTCCACCCCGACCAGACGAACAAAGAGAAGGCGACGGTGAGGGAGAAGGTGGAGGTGACGGAGTTAGAGAAGCCGCAGGAAATGTAAGATTAACACCGAAAGAATGGGCAGAACGTATGAGGCTGCATTATGAAGTGGAACAAAGCAAAGATGTGCTGGACGCGATGGGTGCTGGTACGTCTCTCATGATACAGCAGGCTGATCGCTGTCTGATTCACGGACCTTCGTGTTTTACTTCCGCTTCATTGCATCGGGATTTCTTTTCCCCCTCTGTTCCTTCTTTCCAGTTCTGAAAGAAGCTGTGGGGCGTATTGTGCGAACGTTCGGAAATAAGTTGAAAGTATTCAAGTTGCGGCCACGAACGGCGCAAAAGTTGCAACTATTTCTTGATTATTGCTAATTCTGCTTGAAGATGTATTCATGACATGAACCAAACGTCAGAGATCATCTTTTGATATCAATCTAGGACCTGTCGAACGGCGAAGCCGTCATGTCACGTTCTTTACATGGCTCTGCATTGCATTGTAATTGATTTCTTTGAAAGTATTTATGTAGACAGTTGGCTCCCGAAGTTAAAGCTTGAAATTAATGTTGAAGGAAAAGTTAACAATGTCCGCAGCGTTGTGCGCTCAAAGACCTGGGTGTTCCTTTGAGCGAAGTCTTTGCAGACATCAAAATGGAACATATGGCTCGAGGTAGAATGTGTATACCTTGCGGATAATAGATCGAGGTCCATACGTAGAGTTTCTCCTTGAATGGAGTTCTCGTAAGCAGCTGAAGGGTCTTCCAAAGACCGAAATTGAGTCAGTCATTCTGATGAACCACACTAGAAATCATTAATTATTCTGAATCTCAGGTGTGTTCTTTTCTTCTATTCTGAAGCCATTGACTCTATGCTAAACCTTGAAGCAGATAATCGGTATAGGACCCATAAGGAAATCACTCATCACGAACCAAGTTGCCTTACCAATAGCCCATTATACTTCAACGCTGAAAAACGAGGAAGGGGAAATATGGACAAGGAATCTGTAGAAGCTCGATGGTATTGACACATGTACGAAGACTTCTGTCCGTCTAAATGGATTGGGTCAACGCTGACTTGTTTGGCTCTCACCATTGACTTCCCAGAGCCCTTCTCCCCCTCATTCTCTCCCCGGGTGATATTACTGAGCTTCGTGTTCTCTTGAACCGGACCACGTCATTTCCTCCCTCTTTGGATGTGAGGATTAAGACGACAGATGTTGCTTGTTGGCACTTGTCCTGGAGTGACTATATACTGCATAGGTGCGTATTTTCTATGCCCATTTTTGCCCGCTTTCATATCCTCGAGGCACGCTATTAACCTGCTTCTTTGTTGTAGTTCCCTTCTTCAGGGGTTTGACTTCAGTTCTTGACCCTGTTGGGAGTCATCTCCTCGTTTCATATTCGCCGCATTACTTCTTTGTATCGCAGGAGCAGTAATATGACGGTCCCCAAGGATAACAATGACCACGAGCTAAAAGGTCGGCTTCTGTTACAGCCGTATATCTATATCGTATGAACTCATCAGAGAAAAGTCCAGAAACCAATTGGCACGTACACTCAATTGAATTGCAATATGAAGATTATGCACAACAAAAAACTCAAACGCTCACGGGGATCAGCATCGTCATAGTAAGATGACATCTTACAGGTCATTTCTCATCCTTGTTGCTTACCATCCCACCCCTCCTTCATTGTAGTGTGGATATTGGTGGAACCCTGCATAAGTATATAAGAAGTCCACTCGTCTGAAAATCTGGAGCGTTCAAAAGGCCTCTCCTTACATCTCATGCCGATCCTCATCCGAGCATGCGTGTTTCTCATTTTGGTGCTGGCTGCCATGCTGTTCCCACCAAAACTATTAACTCTCAATGTCCTCGCACTCCTACAGTGGCATCCCCCTATAGCAAATATTGGATTCCTTCCTTCTACTAAGGTTGCACAGACATGTACTGAACTTCGCAAACGACTCGGATCAGAAGTAGTGCAGGTATATGGAGAGAGAGTCTACGTTGAGGCTATACACAATCCAGCTAGTTTATTCAATTCCGTTCATAGACCGGCATGTGTTGTAGCTCCATGGCATGCAGTAGATGTCCAAATGGCTATGAAAGTCATATACCGTGATAGAGTACGGTATGCGGTTATGTCAGGTGGACATACAGGCATGACTGGATGGAATACGTGCGTTTCTTCTCGCTCCTGTTCTTCGATATACATTGGCAAATTGACCGGATTTCATAGTGTTCAAGACGGTGTACTGATTTTCTTTGGCAACATGAGCAATATCACCTACGATGCGATACGTAATAGAGCGACAATAGAGCCTGGAGTGAGATGGGGCGATGCGCTGGAATATCTAGAGCAATATGGAGTTGCTGCAATGGGTGGGCGTTTGGGGTGAGCTGAATCCTGGGGTTTGATAAATAATCCGCTCAAGTTGCTGCAGAAACATAGGTACAGGGCTACTTTTGGGTGGCGGGATCAGCTACCTGGCACCTGAAAACGGCTGGTCGACAGATGGCATCACTGCCATGGATGTCGTGCTCACTAACGGGAGCCAAATCACCGCCACATCGACCAATCAATATTCGGACCTTTTCCGCGCTTTGAAAGGAGGAGGTAGTCGATTTGGAATCGTCACACGCTTCGAAGTCGCACCTGTCCGTGTTGGAAGACGTACGAGCAAATATTGGTATGGGGGCATTGTCGTTGTCAGTCCGTCCGTAATCCTTTATTGAGGGTTTCAATCAGCTCTCAAAGTGTCAACGCCACTGTCTAACCGATTCCACTTTATTTTGGTTCAGTACCCCGAATCCTCCGCAGAAGCGCTCATTCGCGCAGCACACAAATTCGTGGAGACGAACGAGGACCCTAAAGCAGGTAAATGCTCTCCAATTCAACTATACAGACTCACATGCCAAGGTTTTACTTAGTCGAGATTAGCGGCTCTTTTTATTCTAGGATATGTCATGCAGGATGGGCGACCCATCGTCAGTTACAATGCAGCGTACTTTTATAGAGGCTCGAGCTTGCCACGAGACGTCTTTGGTGATCTTTTGAATATTCCTTCTATCTCTAAACACTTGGGTCCTATGAGCTACTTCGAGGCCGCAAACATTTTTGGGTCAGGGGACTATCGCGAGAGCGGAGAACGCTTTTCCGGAACGTCCTTTTCCGGAAGTCCAGATCAGTGTCTGAAGGCGTATCAGGATTTCCGACGATTTGCCTTGGAGAGTGTCCACCTTGTCAACTCGACGGTATTCGCGCTGACCCCGATTCCCCTTCACCAAATCCGAGTCGCAAAGGCACGTGGAGGAAATGCACTAGACGCCGGAGAAACCCCTTACTTATCTGCCCACTGGCACACTGTATTTCTTGCGGGTCACGAGCAGATACCATCCCAAGTAGAGCTGGGCCTGCAGCGGCTAATGAGACAGTAGGTGACGCTGGATATGCAGCCGATTTATATTTATATCACTTATCAAGAAATCCACCGTCACCTGGAGCTCCATTGGATATGAATGAGAGCGACGCGACACAAAATGTTTATGCTACCTACGGGAACTATGAGTTTCTTCGAGGAGTATATCATAAATATGATCCTACTAGGTGGGTTTATGCTAGACAGCAATTGCATATGTGCCTGGTATTCATCTTGTATTAGATTCAACGTCAGATACAGTCAGGGGCCAATTGGTCTCTGATGAACTTCTCGAACCTATCAGTAGTCACTGGAACTTTTGGGTTAGTACCGTATAACAAAAACTATACTGCACAACCGCCAGTGTGAATTCGGAGGATGACTTTGATAAAAACGCCGGCGCATCATGGACATACACGGGTGACGTACGGACCAAAACTGAAGCGACTCAGGCTCGAAGGAACAAGGTTGGTGAAATTTGTGATGATCATCCAACATACTACCAGAGAGTCTGGTAGGCAATGATGACATCAGATCAATTCAATTCTTCTTCCATTCTTCATATTAGGGTCTAGTTCATCTTTCCAAGCTATATGCCTCTTCAGAAAGGTCGTCCAAGATTCACTGGTAAGATGCTACTACCCCATATTATCCTCGCCTCTTGCCTCCGATTCTTTGTTCCCCCAGTGTAGAACTCTTGACGACAGACGTTAGTTTTCGACAAGCCTTATCTCCTCAACTTGTCATCATTTCTTTCTTAATAGTTGTGATGAGCCTCTAATCCCAATTAGACTTGCGCTTGACAGGCCCATAGATGATGATTGCCAATCTACTGATCACAAGACTTGTGGCGGGATTTTGGGATTGGACAATGTCATGCTGTTGACAATAGCTCAGTGTCATTTCTGACATGACTCGGAATTTGTCACTCCACTTGCTGGGCCAAAAAAAGTAATCTGTTGAAGGTAGCTAAGCCGTGAGGGAGTGTGCCTCCGGGTCCCTTTTCATATGGGACAGAGAAGAGAGTTCACTCTCTGTCGTTGACTTGGAAAAACTCGCTTCACAAGGCCTTTGGGCGACCAAGAATCTCACAGTTATGAAGAACATGGTATTATACTATAATTGGGGGCAAGCACTTGGAGATAGGATTCCATGCAATGTCCATTCAGTGCTACAACCCTGCTAATTATCGTCCTCATCCCATCCAATGGTAAAGCGCAGGGGGATGTCTTCCGCAATGAAGCGAATTCGAGTAATAATGCTGAACGGAGCGGACTTAGCAATTTCTTCTCTTGTCACACTCCCTAGTTCAACATTATAAAACTTGTAGGTTCGTAGCCGCATAATCGCCGGGCTGCGGAAAGCCATTGTGCCCCAATCGGTTGGCAATCCATTGAACTTCATAGCACATGTTCGAAGGGAAGGAGATCTGTTGATAATGAAACCGATAAGAGGAGCAATGCTTCTTGCATATTCTGGTATAGTGGTCCAATTGACGGATAAATCGACAACCATAAGAGAGCTCATCTCTAAATAGTCAAAAAGATCCAAATTAGCGTCATATATCCACAATTTAAGATAGCGAAGGGTGGTGAGAGAGATATGAGGATTATAAGAGGCGAGGCTGTGATACTCGGTGGAATGTGACCATTGACCCTCAACATGAATATCGGCTGAGATAAGACTGTTCTGAACATCTGAAAGGATGTTTAGGATCCCCTGAATCCAGCCATCATATTGTAACGTCAGTCGTTCCAAGTGATCCAAATGCATCGGATAGCGCCGTCCAAAAAGATACAAGCCATCAAAGTCTACACCATCTAGATTCAGAACACGAAGTGCACCTGGAACGTTATGCAAGGTAGGTCCAATCAATTTTATAGCGTCCTCGTCGATGATGCCTGCGCTAATGGAGAGTTTCGTAAGACTGTTTGCTTTGGATAAATCTCGCGGAAAACCCAAGACCCCGATTTCACTGTAAAACCATAGCTCTTTCCAGCGATGCACTTCTAGCTCCAGGACGTTCATGATGGCTTCTGCATGTGCCACACGCAGGGAACTTTGGTCGTTGGGCATAGAAATCAGAATTTCAAGGTTCCGTGTCATGAGTGTCCTGTCAGTCCACAGATTTACGACATCGACTGGAGGGTATCGAGACGATACAGACGAGAGATCTATGGCAACTCGGTGCCAGAATCCAGGCATCGAAAGTATGAGATGGTTCCAGCGTCGAGAGACGAGACGGAGTGCGGAGATTGTCTTGTATCTGATATAAAACTTGGAGGGGTTGTAGTTGTCGTCACTCGTAACGAGACAACTAAAGAGCTTTCCCAGAATATCACTTGGAATTCTGTAAACTCTATCGATGGTTGAGTTGTGGTGACTTTACAAGGACAAGGTTACTTACATTGGCAGATGGCGAAAACGTTGTAGCGCAGATTCATTCCAGGCGTCAATTTCTGAGTGCATGGCCTGATATTACACAGGTTAGTATGATAATAACCTCGGGCAGATAGGAGCGTACTAGGATCCTTTGCTTGAGTGGAGGAAAGTGGATGGGTCTACACTTGAAGACAAGGAGCTTTTGAACAGCTGTTCCCGTGAAGAAGGGGCATTAATGTGATGTCGTCATGCTGGAGAACGAAGCTTCTGATCAGGGGACTTGAGTTTGCTATGAGTAATTGAGACATTCTCGAATTCCGCTGGTCCTTTCGCTGCAGGCAGCCACATGTCTTTTGGTAGAGTCCAGGTGGCAAGTCTCCTTCTTTCGGGTGTCAGCGTGAGAGTATAAATTCTCTCAAGAATTCTACTCAGGCTCGGATAATTGAGCACCGGACCGGCCAGCTATCAGCGAGAGCTGAACTGCCGAGCGACTAGTTGCGGAGGCTGAGTAGTCTTCCGATTACAATTCATTGGTAATGAATGGGCCAATACTGTTCAATTGCATCTGGGAACGGATGAATCTACAGCGATCTGTGGATTCTGGGGTGACAATACTGGGCAGAGCGATTATACCAAGTACAAAGCACAAGTACAAAGCACAACAGCGTCAGATGAGACCGTTTCCTTCGTATCTTCCCACGCAATGTCATCATAACATAACACAAGAGACCCTAACTAAAGATAACTATCAGTCCTTCGCTTCACTCACATCCCCAGTCAATGGTCCAGTAACACCGCCAAAAATCCGCCATCCAGCAACTGCAAACACAAGTGCACCCACAGTGCCACCAATGATTCTCAACCTTCTCACAGTTTCTCGCTCTCGCTCTTTCGTCAACTGAGACGACGGCATTGGTGTTGAATGAAATCGATAGTGCCTGTCATAAATATCGAGTAATTGTGAGTGTGCAGGAGAATGGATAGTTGTCGTTGCCACAAGTGGGGATGATATGACAGATCCCGAATATGAGCCCAGAGAATTTGGTATCAATAAAGTAGGAGACCCTGGCCGATTCGTTGAGGATGTCTTTGTCTTCCTTCTAGAATTCTCAGATTCTGCTGATGACATAGCCAAGTTTTCACCTCCAGTGAAATCAGCATCCTCGGGGATAGAATTCATGGACCTACTTCCATCACTGAATCCAATACTACTGCCCAGTTCTTCCAAAGATCGCATCAGAGGTGTCGTCACTTCTTCTTGATCATCATCATTGTCACCCTCATTATCACGTTCATGCACCACGTCAAGTATTCTCCTGACATTCCCAGAAACCACGCTCTGACTTACCACATTCCAACTTCCTACCCGTTGTTCTCCGTCAGCACCACCATCAAAACCGCCGAAACCGACTTCCTCCAATCCCGTTCCTCCTTTCCCTCTCCCTCTCCCTATCATAAAATGACTCTCCTCCGTCTCTCTCAACGAATCCATCTGCTGCGCCTTCTCCACAGCCAATGGAGATTTCCATACGTCCAATGACTTCTTCTGATTCTTGATTATATGAACTTGCTCCTGTCCCCTTGGTATATGATGAATGCGGAGTGAACTGTGGGGAATGGGAGAAGTAGGATGGTCGTGGATGAGGTGATGTGGTGGATAATGAAACAGGGGTAGATTGATAGGGAGATTGAGAGGACCGAAAGGAATGGCCACCTGTCCCATATGTAGTCATTATACCTTCTTGTCCTTCATTTGGTGGTGTTATAGGTGATAGCGGTTGCGCCTCTGGTTGTAAGGGCGGGAGCATCCCACCATCAATATCGATTTCTACGCTTGCAACATCATCCAAATGTCCAGCATCAATCTCGTCTGCACGAGCACGAGACGGAGTCACAGGAGGAACAAAAGATAATGGCGTAGGTGGTCCAGGGAAAAATCCCAATCCCAACCCTGTCCGATCGTCATAACCATAATGATATCTCCTTTCCCTCTCCCTCTCCAAATTCCAATCTCTGACTCCTCTCTCTCTTTCTCTTTCTGCCAACCTCTCCCGTTCCCGCCGTTCTCGCTCTCGTTCCATCTCTCGTTCTCGTTCTCGTCGTCGACGTTCCCTCTCACCATTTTGCCTATTCAAACTAATCCCTTCCAGACTTTTCAAAAATATTTCATTCATCCTTTTTAATCTCTCACCGACTTCCTCTTGATTTGTCAACATCGGTCCACGTGCAGATGATGTTGGAGAAGTAGATAGTCTGTAAGCTTGTTGAGCTTGTGCTTCTGATGTCGTTGAGTTACACGAATCCATTGAATTGCGCAGTGGAAATTGCGTTGGTGAGACGGTTGTAGCGGTAGTATTTGGTGGGAGTGAGGAAGGGGAAGACCTTGCAGTTGTCCCAGCACCAATCACACCAACACCAGTCACATTTCTTGAACATGAAGGTGGGTGAGACCTCAAAACACTCGGAGGCGACACCGACAATCGTCCACCACTCCTCTCGGGAGGTGACCTCGATACTCCTCTTCTCCGTGCTTGTTGTGCCTGGTAACGCATTTGCAGCATTGTAGGTGATACTGCCGGTGACGTACTCGCATCACGTTGACCCTGATTCGGATTTGGTAGGAGCGATGAACGTTCAACTGGAGCAGAAGCGCAATGGCCTATACATTTCGACGACCTCCCTTCATCCTCTCCCTCTGTGTCTCTCGGGTTCAGACCTTCATGGCTACCGGCAGAAGCTGCCCAACTGCTTATGCCAGCTAGACCATAACCGGTTCCGACTCCAGGTATTTGGTTGAGAGGTTCGTGGTGGCGCTCTCGAGGTCCATAGACCATTTGGTTAGGAGATGTACAAGAGGATTGTGTCTCAGTAGCTTGTTGCTGGATGCGTGCGCATGATGTAGATCCAGAACGAGCAGATTGGTACTCACGTGCGCGACCGATGAGAGGTTTACGAGTATCTATTTCTTGAACAAATATGGAGATATCGTCTTCGTCGGGGTTCGTATGAAGATAAGTCTGTAATGATAGAAAAAGAAAAAATTATCAGTTATCAATTGAGAAGACAAGACAAGATTACTCGCAGGTTTTCCAATAGGAGGAGTCTCAAGCTTTTGAATCCCAGCAGCTCCTTCGGCGCTCCCAGATTCATTTGTACCTGCTGTAACACCAACTCCTCCAGTCCCTTCGGCAGTAGATACTTTACCGCTACTCCCACCCACAAACGCGTTACCACTCCCATTACTCCCCAAACTTCCCACATAACGATGTTCAAAACTACTCGAGTAACGCTTCCTTGTATGTGGAGGAACAGGTACTGGACTACTGGGTCCGCCACTTTCACTACCTGGAAATACTGCACGCTCAGCTGAAATGGTGGACAGGGAGCTCATTCTTCTTTCTCTTTCTCCAATTCCTCCGGATTGGGAAATAATCGGCGAAGGTGGCGGGAGATTGTGGCCAATAGAACCACGACGTAAATGTATATTGGGTTGTGCACTTGACACGGATGATAGTTGGCCTGCTAAAGCTGATGAGGGAGGAGCATGTGCGGATATTCCGCCTCCTACAGTAGTCGCAGACGTTGTAGGGGGAGGTATTTGGGTGTTCGAACGAAGGGATACAGAAGGAGAGGAACTGGATGGAGAAGATATGGTGTTCGATTTAAACGGGTTAAGGTTGGGTCTGCGGATAGGTAATGGACTTGTTGAAGTCGTGGGAGAGGTTATAGCAGTCATGATAGGGTTCGTAGTAGAAGATGGAGTTGCAGTGCTCGCCGTCAAAAAAGGTCCCTGGCTTATAATTGAACTCGACGGCGACGAATTCAAAGACAATTTGCGTTGCAGTGGAGAGTCCGTAGGCGAAGGTGAAGTAGCAATTGGGTGATAGTAGAGGCCGCCACTGATACTCTCTTTCCTCAGCCTCGCAAGTGGATCTTTCGGTGAACTCCCCGCCACGCTGACTCCAGCCTTTGAGGGGAGTATGAACCTATCGGCAATATTCTCGTTCGCTTCTTTGGCTGACATCGCAGGAGACCTCACGGTTAGATTTCCTTTTATGTCTGCGCCAGGACCTTGTGCGGTCCCAAGTCCAGGAGGCGAATTTTCCCTTGACCCGCTAGCTCCGGACGGTACTCTCGAGCCCATCGTCGCGTTGGAGCTCGACTTATTCACCAATGTAGGCACAAACTCTCCTCCCACATCATATGAAATAAACCGACTCGAAAGCACTGACTCGAGCTCATCAATCTCGAAACACGGGGTCGTGAGATACGTCACCGAAAATGTCAGCGTTCCAGGCGGTAGTTGAACTGGGGGGAAATCTTGTGTCAATGTTTGGATGGGTGAAAGCAACGGTGCAGGGTGTTGATTAAATTCGAGGGTGCTGTGAGCAGAATAGGAATATGCTGGAGAACAGTGGAGGGACTGGACGCTGCTACTACTTCGTGGTGATGAGGAGGTCGATAGGGATGGGGGTCGTAAACGTAAGGAAATGGATAATGCACCTGAATGAGAAGATGTTCGTCTTCGAAGGCGTTTGTATAGTGCCCACGCCGGTAGTGTTCGTAGGAGAGTGTAAATACTCCGAAATAGAGCCATTCCATGCTTGTATATAGGCGGGGGTGTGACACCAGGATTCTCAACACCTGACAAATACACAGACCATACTTCGAGAACTATAAGGTCTGGTGTAGGTTCAAGGGGCCGTCGTGTGGAAGAAGAGGCAGGGGGAAGGTACACCACAGCTTGATTAGGAGAGAGTTCGGGGACGCATAGTACAACTTCGAGCTCAAATGATGGAGGTCTGTGCCGTGTTATAGATTTGTATAGTTCTCTAGCGTCTTTCGTGAAGAGATCACTGTCAGGCGACTCGAGGTTGAACTGGACAATAGGAGTGAGCAAACAACGAGCAAACAACGTGGTTGATATTGAAGTTCTGACTGACCCATTTGTCGTAGCGGAGAGAGTGAGGGTCATCAGTAACACGGGCATCATGCACAAGAGAAAAGAGTTTGGTGTAAAAGTGGTAGGCTATCTGTCTGTCTTTTGCTGGTGGTCCTCCGTCATGGTCGCATGTTAACAAACAACGCGTCTATTTACAGTGGCGTTTCATCTTATCTTATCTCTCATATGAGTTGGATGGATGGATTCGTGCCGCAGGACCAGACACTGAGTTGACCAAACGTGATTGCCCTGGGATTTGGTGGAAGCCAAAAATTAGACTGCTGCGAAAAAATGACTAGTCATTGACTTGGATCTTGATTTGTCTTTGACGTGAATTCATCATCATGCTTTGCTATCTCACGATCTGAACTCACTTGTAAAGATGACCATTTAGGTTAAGCATGAACTAGGTCCAGACTGGACCAGTTTATTCCAGTTCTTTCAGCCTGGACTGATGAACTAGACTGATGGTCCTAGAAAACTAGATCAAGTCTCAAGTACAATTTAGTTTGCTACTTTACTTACGTGCTAATTGTCATGGCCCATGCTTGGCTCATGTTGTAACTTAGACAAAGGCTCAAGTAAGAGAGGGATCAATTGGTAAATATAAGATTATATCTACATATTTATATATCTAAAGATCATAAGGAGTACAGAAGGCATTCTTGAGGAAACAATATAGAGTTAGTGAGAGAACAACAAGGAAATCTCCACCACTGTTAGGGCAACTGAGACAGATATTATGAATCTGTTTTCATTTTCCTTATGCATTATTTGTGTCAGGTATCGTTCATACCAGGGATGAAAGTCTATAAGATAGGCTCAGAGATGTGTAGACTTGTAGAATAACCTTGGCTTCAGCTTATGTGCTGCACTGTCTGTCTGCTATGTGGTCACAATTTCAGATGGAAGGATGAAGTCTGAGATGGGAGTGAGTACTGATGGACGTGTCACTGTTGAATACCAGGGATCAAGTTCAATGAGAGTTATCTTTGTTGATTATCAGACTAGCAAATTACAGTATAACTACTAGTCTTATATACAAGTACATACTATAGGAGATGCTTGGGGTTTCAGTGGTATAGCCTCTATTACCCTAAGTGGAGATTTCAGTGTTAAGACACTGACAGAAGTACAACTCTGTTATAGAAGACCAAGTCAAATAGGAGTATCTCTGTTAAGGAAGATGGAATACTCAGATAGATGCACCACTACTGCAAGGTGTGTTACAAGAAAGGTAACTGCTGTGGAAGGTAGGCTTGTAGATTAGATGTTGATAAGGTAGTATTACTGCAGAGATGTATTTTCCAGATGGGTGAACTTGGTATATGACAATTTGTCACATCCTATTTTCTAACCACATCCATTCCAATCCATGAATAACTCACTAAACCCTTGCTAACTCTATGAAACTTTATCTCCTGACATCTGAGGATCACTAGAAATCAAAGTATATTACAAAATGAGCTACTCACTTGTTTGTGATATCTGAATCTTAAGTACACTCTCAGAAGTATAGAAGTGATTCAGAAGTTCAATATTGTTAAGTCTAAGGTCTAATTCTCAGACACAGAGATATATACAAAATAGTAATGGTCTATGTGTAAGCTGTTTCCATTACATAATCAAAACTTATACCTGATGGGGACTGTTATCTGTTATAGCAGATGTCAGGCTAATTTTAGAAGATAACTAATTATCTTACTACATTGATATGCTTGTATCTCTATAACTACTTATTATTATTAGATATACCATATAATTTCAGAAATAGATTGATGAGCACTTTCCAATGCAAGTTCAATTGTGTAAATCTGTTTAGCTGTTCATGAAATATCAGCCAACAGAACTTTTACAGTTACTAATAGTCTAATATCTCAGTTGTTTGTTGTCACTTTTGTATATCCCACATATATGTAGATAGCCCTCATTTGGAGCTTTCCAGCACAACTTAGTTTGTGAAAATCAGTTTACTAGTTGTGGAGATACAAGCTGAATGAAGTTTGTAACAGAGTAACTTGCTTAATAGCCTCTGTTCTAAATAATTACTCTAGGTAGCATATTTAGTATATAATCTGGTAGTTTACACTATATTAGTTATCTTGAAAATTAACTAAAACTAACACTCATTTCCAGTGTCAGTGATAATATATCTTGCCATCTTTCAGTGGTTTTTTACCTATTAAGTTTTCCAAGTTCTATTCCAAAATATTCAACCAGTGTAGCTAGTAGAGAGATAACACATAAGCTAAAGCCAAAGGTTGTTCTGACCTATCTTCTGTGTTCTCAAATAACATATTAATTACTTATCTAGACTTCTAAAATATTCTACCAGATCTCAGATAATAAGATATGAACCATATCTAATATTACTTTTCTTTTCCATTATATATACTAAGATAGGCCTTAGTTTATAATACTGTCATATCCTATTCTGGCCATATTCATCCCAACCTATAAATAACATCTTTTTTCTCATTTGCATCTTCTATCCTCTTCTAGTACAAATTAACTACCTTTATTCCATCTCAGACATTCTTGTTGTGGCAATGTCATATGTCAAGTTCACCCATTCTGAGAATATGTCCCCATAACAATGCTGTCATTCCAATATCTATAAAACAAGCTCATCTTCCATAATAGCTATCCTCCTTGCAACATGTTTCCACAGCAGTAATGCAATAATTTGGATATCCAGTCTTTCATGACAAAGATAACTTTTATTGAACTCAATTCCCAGTATTCAATAGTGACACACCCAATCAGTACTCACTTCCATCTCAGACTTTATTTATTCCTCTGAAGTTGCAACCATGCAGCAGACAGATAGTGTAGCATATAAGCTGAAGCCAAGGTCATTCTACAAGTCTATATCACTAAGCTCTTTCTACAGAGTTACATATTCTGTGCATTTCTGAGCTGACTCTGTGTACTTTCATCTCCTAGTATGAACTGTACCTGACATTATATTAGATTAGTCAGTGTCTTATATACCACTAGAAGTCTCCTCATATTCTTCTTGCTGACTCCATTCTGTTTCCTCAAGGATACCTTAACTATTTCTCATGGTTTCTAGGTATATATATATATAATTGTAGACACATTCTTGCATCCTTATGCTTTACCAATTAGAAAATCTTAAAGGAGCAGCTGTATGTTATGATTTTCATAAACACTTCTAGGATACTGAAAATTAGAAATACAAAGTGATCTTACAACAGAGACATAACCTTGAAAGAGGGATTTGACTCAATTTCATAGTATATAAATGCTAGTCTTGGTCTGGTTATTTATACACCTCAGTGGTTAAGCACTGAACTTTGAGGATCATAACACTTGCTGCTCAACATGGAGGGTTGGTTAGAATGAATTGTCCTCTCACTTCCCAAAGATGAATTTTACACATTGGCTGCACCATTCGGGTAAATCCCGTTTTCAGGCTTGAAGACATAGGGTTAGTAGAAGTGTATCATTGCCATTATGAAATGTTGCAAACTACGAACTACCTTCTTCAAGGTGTGTCCCCCTTGTAGTGGTCGCAGCTGATCTCCTTTCCCCAATCGCCAAAAATGAGGACATCCCGGGGTCCAGCATGGAATCGGGTTCGTTGGGAACACGATGTAGATTTGTACGTAACCTTAGCTTGAAAAGTTGACCTTAATAATCGCTGCATAGAGTGAAAGTGAAATGCAACCACATCATGACATGGCAGACACTCAGTTGTTCTTTTTGTAGCGCGGGGTTGGAATGTTATCACCCTAGCTAATCTCCAATATATCAAAACCCCAGCGAAGATGTGAATGTTTAGTATTTCGAGTCCTTCGTCTTTCACACAACAATCAGCATACAGATACAACAATTTAGGTGGATAGTGGGCATGAATCTTGCCTCACAGAGTAGGCTGGGGGCTGGCTCCCAGAAGAGATACACCCCTTGTCAAATTTGATCAGAGCCTTACCCAATTCACGTAAAGCGCGATTCCCTCCCAATCTCGAACGTATTCGTCTAGGGACATTGGACTAGACATTCTCCGTGTGGGTCAAAATATCAGTCACGATCCCCTTCACCCTATCAAATCCCTCTTGTGATAGTATGTCTAAGTTCCACTGACCAGCAAGAAAATTCGCAGGAAGGACGCGGGACTGAGGCCTTGGGCGTTGGCTACGCGGTGGGGTCACGTCGAATGACCTTGTGTCACCTGCATATATGCGCATGGAAGTCCCAAGAACGCTCAGTCCCCAAAGACGGGGCGTGGGGCAAACCTCAAGCATCAAATCGTACCGGTCGTGCATCTGCTTATCCGCTCGATAACGTAGTTCAGCTCTATGGGCCCAGCTGTCATCTTTAACCTCCACCAAAAGTACAGGCTTCTTTTTGCTATTGAACACGACAAGGAAAACAACGAATTCGATAGCGTCGCGACTATCATCATTAGGAGGACTCTGTGGTGCAACGTAGAAGGTAAAGTCGCTTCCGAAGCAATAATTCAATAGTTTGTCATAAGGTCCATAATAACGGTTCTCGAATGCCTCGCGTTCGGCGCGGCACTGCTCGAAGATGATGAGGAGTCCAGCAGGCCAAGCATTGTCAGTTAGAAATGACATGACTTGTAGCATAATAGTGAGTAGGGTGCACCGTAAAACGCTATTTAATATTTACCTGGACAAGATAGTAGTGGTTGATCTGTAGTCATTCTCCCTTTATTATGTACCACCTTTTTTCCCACTCTTGTTCCCACCACTTGCGCTTTGATATAAGTAAACACAGTGGTAGATAATGAAATAAAGATATCATATAACAATTTATCTAAATTTGTTCTGCCTAACTAAGATCAAGCATCCTTAAGAAAATATGAAGTTAGCAAGGAAACAATAGGGAAGCCTCTACTATAACATGAGGTGTTGAATAAACATTCCACTTATTCATACTTATGACTGTGATTAGCATAGCATGACCAACTTTCAAAGTCCAATCTCTGAGTGTTGATGTCTTCCACAGCAAATCACTCATATCAACCTCCACAAGTATCTTGTCTTCCACAGCAGAGATTACTCCTATCCAAACCTGATCTCCACCCCTGCAGTTTTCATCAATCTCACAGAGTTCTGAATAACAACCTCTGTAGTACCCCACAATCCAAAGTATGCACAGCAGTAGAGTATTACTAGATCTACACTTCCATACTTAAGAATGTTAGCTACCATATATCATTCCTCAGTCTGATAATTAACTTGGAATTTGTGCCACACTCATCTCAGTCCTCTTCCAAAAAACTTCCAATCTCTAGAAATATGGTCATATGATACACAGGTTAGGTATAATGTCATCCATTGAAGCAAAGACTGATTATCCATGTAGTATCACTTCTAATTTCTATTCTATATTGCTAAATCTAGTTTCTGTTTTCTGTCTTCCATGCTATATTTGTAAATACCTTTGGTGAGTGTCAATTGCCCCTAATAGGTGGATACACTATAAATCTTCAGTTTGATAATCAACTATCATTGTTACCAAACTCTAGTATCAATAGCAACATGCTCTAAGCTTCTATCAATTCTTATAATCTTTAATTCTGTTCTCATTGTCTAAAATTGTGATTAAGTGACAAGTAATGATATACTACATAAGCTGAAGCCAAAATTGTTCTCAAAAGTTCACACTTCATACTTTATAGATAAGAACTTAATCTATATACCATGCTATTTCTTGTGAACTTTTGTCTAAGCATAAACTGTGTCTGATAGTATTATTAGACTCCCAAGTCTACTGTTGCCTTTGTACAGTCCTATTTTCTCTTATTACTTCTAATTACTTCATAGTTTTTTCAATGATATTTTCCTACTATAATTCTTTAATCTACTCAGGGTCAAATTCTGTTCTATCTTTGAGAATATTATTCAACTCTGCTTCTTGTCTGAGTATCTTGTGAGTGTCTTTGCACAAAATTCTCTACATCACTCAAGATAAATAAATCAATGAGAATATTTATCTCCCAAATTTCTATTCTATACTATATAGACAATACTATCTGTTTCAGGCCCTAGTATTGTACCCACTTATAATGATCCAAACTAGAAGAATGCTCTAAGACCTGTTCAACATCTTGCCTTACTACAGTTTTCTTCTAGCTCCCAATCAAGAAAGATATAACCAGAGTTAACAAATTGGCTGAGGTATTAAGCCACATTACAAACAATTTTAATCAACAAACTTCTACACTAACCACAAATCTAGAAGCATGAAAGCCTATATTTCTAGCACATTCAGTGGTACCAAGCCAAATAAGCTTAACAATTTTCTATTCTAATAATGTCTATACTTTTGTACTAATCTGTTTTAGTTTGATATAAATATTGTTGAAAAAATTAATTTTGCAGTGAATATATCTTTTTATGATTACCTAGAACTGGTGCAGAAAGATTGGTTGTTTAATTGGAATAGGTTTGTTAATAAAAAATTTTAACATTTTAGTTTCTCTAACCTAGTCAGAAAAGCTGCTAACATGCTGGATAATCTCAATATGAATTTAGACAACAAGATATCCACTTATGACATGGATTTCATATACTATGTCTCTCAACTTGGATAGAAGAATAGTGTATTATATCACTGGTACTATTAAGGGCTTTTTAATTGTCAGGAGTATAGTATAAAGTGCATATATAAAACTAAGTCTACTATTTACAGTTTTGACAGTTTAAGATGGAGGAAATCAAGGCTAGCATAGACTATTATATAACTATATAAGTAATATATTATCACATATACCATCTGATATCTGTACTCTTTCCACTTTCTTCTAGTATAGATTACACTTCATTCTATCATCCATTAATCCAAGAACCAAATCCTGCATTCCTTATTAATTCCATGATGCCCAATAACCTAGAGTATATACAGTAGTAGAATATTATTAAATTATCACTTCTATATTTAAAAACATTAGCTATCATATACTATTCTTTAGTCTGATAATTAACTTAGACTTATACTATACTTATCTCAACTCTCTTTCAAAGCTCCTATCCTTCAAAAATATGGTCATACAATACATAGGCTAAATACAACATCATTTGTTAAAGCCAAGATTATTATTTATATAATATCACTTCCAGTTTCCATCTAATCTATAGTTGCTAAGTCTAGCTTCTATTTCTGTCTTTTGTACTATATTCACAGATGCTCTCAGCAAGTATAAATCATCTCTAATATATACTAATATAATAAGAATCTCTTGTTAAGTTTTTATAAGTCACTACTTGAGTTCTAGTCTTGAGTTATCTTGACTTGTAGCTACCATAACATCAAACTTTATCTTTGTCCTCAGTGTTATAATTCAAGTTCAAGCATTAAAATAAGAAGAAAACCTTATATTAGATTAATGCAAGAGAACTTAATTGAGTTTCTGTTACAACTAGTCTATCTTATATACTATAGACTATGGTCTGTACACATACTACAACTAACCTATCCTAAAGTTCATGTACTTTCTATAAGACTAATATACTATTGCTATATTATATGATATTATTTGCTTCAGAATCTTTTTTAATTTTTTGTATTATATGATTATGTAACCACTTTGTGACAGGTGCCATGCCTTATCACAATGTGTGATAGTTATAACATCATACCAAACTCTAACCCTAATTCTCAAAAAAGAAAATAAATAGAAATAAAAATAATAAGAAAGAAATAAGATAAAAACAAAGTTTACCATCTCCAACTCTGACATGCAGTTCCTTGACCAATTTCTAGTTTTTTTTTCTATTCTATTATAGATTAAGTTATTTACTATACTACTTTAGCTTAACAATCAACTAACATTATCTCTAATAGTGATATACTTCATTTTATAAGCTTCTATTCTATATTAGATATAGTTCATATCTTATTATCCAAGACCTATTAGTGTCACATCCTAATCTAACCATATTTATTCCAACCATATTTATTCTAACCTATAGATAATATCTCTCCTTTATTCATACTCTCTAATCTCTTCTAGTACAGATCACTTATCTTTATTTCACCTTGAATATTCTTACTGTTATAAGACGAGAGTGAGGACAGACTTTGGCTAGGGTTAGGGTTAGCCGGACATAGATAAGATAGTAATTATTAGTCTACAACGGATGGAGAGCACGTGACCTGGAAGTCATGTGATAGAGTCTAGAACGGTCTGGAAGGACTAAAGGTCTAGAAGGATCA